>Ga0214917_10005323_pt1 | contig 13790 bp, 15 predicted proteins | sample LL_1208_BB_MetaG_FD_177983 | JGI IMG/M metagenome (GOLD analysis project Ga0214917, IMG submission 177983) | Freshwater microbial communities from Lake Lanier, Atlanta, Georgia, United States - LL_1208_BB | ecosystem: Environmental > Aquatic > Freshwater > Lake | place: USA: Georgia | collected... | reverse complement strand
CTACAAGTTCTTCAACCCACTCAGCTGCTCTTGGTCCTGCTGTTGGTACTGTTGTTGGTGCTGGTCCTGCTGTTGGTACTGTTGTTGGTGCTGGTCCTGCTGTTGGTACTGTTGTTGGTGCTGGTGCTGGTGCTGGTGCTCCTACAATACCAACTGGTATTCCGATAGGTCCTGGTGCTGGTGCTGGTGCTCCTACAATACCAACTGGTATTCCGATAGGTCCTGGTGCTGGTGCTGGTGCTCCTACAATACCAACTGGTATTCCGATAGGTCCTGGTGCTGGTGCTGCTCTGTCTCTCTCCTCCTTTTCTTTCTCCTCTCTTTCCTTCTCCTGTTGAGCTTGTGCTTGTACTGCTCTCTCTCTCTCCTCTATTTCCTCTATTTCCTTCTCCACCTTCTGTGCTAGTTCTTGTGCTCGTGCTTGTGCTCGTGCTAGTTCTTGTGCTTGTGCTTCTCTCTCTCTCCTCTTTATTGCCTTCTCCATCTTCTGTGCTAGTTTTTGTGCTTTTGCTTGTGCTAGTTTTTGTGCTCGTGCTAGTTCTTGTGCTCGTGCTTGTGCTCGTGCTAGTTCTTGTGCTTGTAGTGATAGGTATCCTTCTCCATTTTCTTCTTGTGCTCCTACTTCTGATTCTACTCCTGTCGGGTTTATAACTTCTTTGAGTATTTCTGTTGTTTTTTCTACAAGTGGTTTAATAATGTCTGTTTCCGTATCAGCCTGAGCAACAGCAGCATCGGTCGGTTTTATGATTCCTTCAAGTATCTGTTTCGTTTTATTCAAAAGATCCTCCAATAAAGCACTCTGTTCAGCATCCAGCTTTGCTGCATTTAATATAGACCGCAACATGCTAATATGTGCTTCTGTAAAAACGACGTTGGCTTCAACTGCATTCGAATTGTCGACTGCGACTGCAGCGACTGCTGCTTCTCCTTGCAAAATATGATTCAATATTTCCGATGTTTTATCAATCAAGTCACTAACAACGGACATTCTATACTCTACTAAATAGGGATATATGAAACATTGGCTTCATACATCACCGCACCCACAAAGCGGGCGTTTTACACCGATAAATGATACGGTATGTAGGCGAGACCACTCGTCTCATAAATCGTCGCCCTAAACATATCACCATACCCTTCGACCAAGACCGTATCCCCCGATACTATTTCGTCACATCCATATTCGCCTGTGCAATTTTTCCCCTGAACCTGTACAGGAAGTCTGGTATTGACTGCGCCCGTATTCGATATCGCATAATATTGCCATTTGCTCCGACCTGTCATTGTAATCCTACCCATCAGAGGTAGAATCAGCGCATCGTCCGTCTTGGAGCGCGTTAATATACCCACTTGATTAAACTGGGCGCCATAACCACGTGTCCGCATATTCACAGGCAGACCACCAATCGGCAAACCTCGAATATCCCCACCGTCTGATGGAAAATACGTACCATCCGTCTTGTAAGGAGGACTGTAGGGATTTTCAAAGATATTGTCACCTCGCTCGTTACGTGTAGCAATTGTTCCTAAAGGTCCACCGATAGCTGGTCCGGAGAAACGAATACCGTGTTCCAGAACTTGCGTTGGTACCGACGTAGTCACATACACGGTTTGTCCAGGTTTGATTGCATACACATACACTAAATATACCAAAACAACCAATATAACGACCAATACAAACAATGTCATATTTTCAATGCAAAAAACACCCGGCACACATTTTTTACCCATGACTACAATATCCAGAGGTTTTTACAGATATTGTAGTCTACTAGTGCACTAGTCAACAACCCATTATTAGCGCAACCCCAAATATTTTACAGCCTCATCTACATCACTCGCATGATAAGAACCTTTCGTGGGATTCAAAGAGTTCCATGCAGAGCTAAAACGTTTAAATCCACCACCTATTTTTTCTATACCTTCTTTGGCATGTTCGGACGGGTTATTATTAAGCATAATGTCCCACGCTTTTCTAAAGGTGATGCGCGAGTTTACACGTGATTGTGGCACGACCGTCGATCCGTCGATATTTCGGTTCATATAACAATCCATTGTCCCAAGAAGCGACCCTTCGACCACACAATGATTTAAATAAATAGCATCTACGGTTGGTTTCGGTGTACATTTGAAACAAACGGCGTCAATGAGCGGCGGCCATTCGCCGATTCCAAATCCAAGAATGCCCACCAGTATTGGGTTTAAAAATCCCTTCATCATATCACATATCCCTGTAACGATGGGTCGAAAGTCTTGTAGTTTGCATTTTTTGTACAAAAGCCAATAGAGGAAAAAGTCGTAAATGATGCCTTTTACAATTAAATAGCAAAGATTGATAATGTAGAACAATAAGCAGGGGAAAAGGGATATACCTTTCGCAAAAGCGCAGTCCGTTATTAATTTGACGATATTCCATTCTTCTTTGAAACCATCACCGATCTCCTCAAACGAACGTTTAACATTTGATGCGAACATTATAACACGATTAATAGCATGATCAAGCGGATCTATAATGGCGCTATTGAAACCGTTTATGGCCTTGTTGATTATATCATCTTTCTTATCTGGCTTAGAAATGGGAATATTGAGACCAGGTATGCCAGGCAATGGTATTTTTATTTCCGAATCGACTATTTTGAACTTGATATCAGGGAGTTTAATGTCGGGCGTTTTGATCGACAAATCCAATGGTTTGATACGGGGGATCGCCTCGAACGCCTCTTTTTGACGTCTTAACCACATCCTTATGCTATAAGTTATTCCAATAATCAACAAAAGTACAAACAATAGGAATTGGAGTGTAGTAAATCCTTCCACCGGATTCTTCATTTACTATATTATAGTGGGTTTTTATGATATGCAAGGGGGCGTATGGTCTCTATTATGCATGTGTTTTGAGACTAGCGATAAATCCTTCTGCCTTGGTGAGTAAAGGATCCAATTCCTTCAATTTCTCCACGATTTCGTCCTGTACTTTGAGTAAATCAACCGATGGATCCGGCTTTTCAGTCATGTTTTCTTTTTTTTCCGTGGTTTCTTTTTTATCCGCATCCGCGGTTTCCTCCGTTTTGTCCTCCATGCCCTCACGTCGATTAAACCCAATACTAACACGTATGAGCCATGTTGCTAAAATGGCCGTAAGTAGAATAACAATCATATTTTTGCTGAAAAAGGATGTCAAGAAACCGATTAGCAAAAATATAACAGTAAATGGAATATCTTCGCGTAACATGAGTCCAAACAAATACACCACTGCTAAAAAGAATACAATGTATAGAACAATTCGGCTCTGTAATAATTGATTTGCCATCTTTTCGGATTGATCGATCACCTTATTGGCGAGTTTTTTAAAGGACTTGAGTGTCATCACTATAACGTATACCTACATATCTATGTTGACTAGGATTCACTGTCCGGCGTATCCGTGTCATGTGTAGCATCCATGTCCTCTGTATAATACGACGGGATCTCGCCCCCATAAATGTCTAAAATCTCCTTCACCACCTCCTCGCGTTGAATATCGGACCGTTCGAACTCGAAACTGCCAATGCTGGACGACCGTTTTCCACGGAACTTGTCCAAGAAGTCTTCTAAACCATTGCGTTCGTTGGGACGATCGAATTGTTCTAAATCTCCTGTAATGACCAATCGGCTATTTTCACCCAGGCGGGTCAGCAACATCTTCATTTGGGAGACGGTCGAGTTCTGCATCTCATCCGCCACAATCCAGCAGTTTTTGAATGTGCGACCGCGCATGTAGCCAAGGGGTGCAATTTCGATGATTTTTTCCTCCATCAAATATTGGACCTCTTTGGGCGACATGAATTGGTAAAGGACGTCGTAGATGGGCCGGACCCAGGGTGCCATCTTTTCCTCCATTGTACCCGGCAAAAATCCCAATTCTTCGTCGACAGACACCGACGGGCGTGTAAAAATCAGACGTTCGTATGCCCCTGTCAAATAATAGCGCACACCATATTCGGTGGCAAAGAGGGTTTTGCCAGTTCCTGCCGGTCCCGTCGCCAGAATGATTTTCTTCGCCTTGGCACGCAACATCGAAACGTAGATTTCTTGGGATCGGTTTTTAGGTTGAGTGAACTTTTTCTCGAATAGATCGCGCTCTTTTGCGGACAAATACTGCATATTTTCGTAGACTTTGCGCTGTTTTGCAGGTGCATTCGTGTTCAAATCTTGGTCGATCGCGTATTCGTATAGGATTTCCTTCTCGTTTTGTTTGCGGCCTTTGCGTACACGCTTTTTGGGCTCGTCTTTTTTGGCGATACCCATATCCGTATCCATTTTACTATATCGCCGTATATTTGTGGATGCCACCACCCTCCATGACCCCACACATTTGTGACGACTTATGTAGTCATTTTGCGACACACTATTCTTTGATTTTGTCTCGTATTCACTGACGATAGATATGGACCCACACCCAGATACAGAGTCTATCCAAATAGGAATCGATCCACGGTGGTATGCACACAGAATAGACGGTGGACGATAATTCCGACCAAGAACAAAACTCCTAAAGTAATCCCGATCGATACTTTGAAAAAATACGATATCAATAGACCAAACAGAATGACTAAACTCACGTCGACGATTGCAATGTTGAAAATGCGGTATTTGTGGACACCTGTGCCCGGTTCGCCAAAAATATTACGATAAGTGCACAAACCAGACATATACATGTAGTGTATATTTTTACACCCGATGCGATTTTATATCGCGAAATATCACAGCATTTATGCAGTGATATTCACATACAAATGCGATGTAGTAAGTGCATAAAAACAAACCACATAAAAATGTCCGGCCTATATTATTTAGCAAAATGTCTACGCCTACCGAAATACCAGAAGTTGCATCTGCACCTGCACCTGCACCTGCACAAAAAATCGCCGAACCTTTACTCGAACCCAATGAGTCGCGCTATGTGATGTTTCCCATCCAAGACGAGGCCATTTGGGATATGTATAAGCGCCAAGTTGCCTGCTTTTGGCGTGCTGAAGAGGTCGATATTTCCAAGGACTTGGTTGATTGGGCGAAACTCAATCAGGATGAAAAACATTTTATTTCGATGGTTTTGGCCTTTTTCTCATCATCTGATGGAATCGTTTTGGAAAATCTGGCCGTCCGGTTCATGAGCGATGTTCAATTGGCAGAGGCACGGGCATTCTATGGTTTCCAAATCGCCATGGAAAACATCCATTCGGAGATGTATTCCCTTTTGATCGATACCTATGTGCGTGACGGGGATGAGAAACGGCGTTTGTTCGAGGCAACCACAAACTTTCCATGTATTGCTAAAAAGGCGGATTGGGCGAAACGGTGGATTTCGGATAATCGTTCATCATTCGCCGCTCGCTTGGTCGCCTTTGCCTGCATTGAAGGGATTTTCTTCAGTAGTGCGTTTGCGTCGATATATTGGATCAAAAAAAGGGGTTTGATGCCCGGATTGACCTTTTCCAATGAACTCATTTCACGCGACGAGGCTCTCCACACCGAGTTTGCGATTTTACTATACAATAAATTGAAACGCCGATTGACAAAGAAGCGTATTTACGAGATTGTTCAAGATGCGGTGGCAATTGAGAAGGAGTTTATTACGGAGGCATTGCCATGTAGACTCATCGGAATGAATGCGAAACTTATGACGCAGTATATCGAGTTTGTGGCGGATCGTCTATGTATCCAATTGGGATACGATAAAATATACAAGTCGGCCAATCCGTTCGACTTTATGGAGTTGATTAGTGTGGAATCGAAGGTGAACTTTTTTGAGAGAACCAATTCGGAATATGCTTTGGCCAATAAAGAAAAGACGGAGGATGTATTTGACTTTACTAGTGCATTTTAGAATGCACGATTTACGGTGTATAATTCGCACGTCTGGTGCTAATTATACATCTTCCATGAGTGCCCGCAAAGCGGGCGTTTTTATACAGATGAACATCTTGTGGGACGCTATTCAGCGTCCCATTATACACCGATTAACATTTGAATTGGGACACTCCTCCGTTGGAGGAGTGCCTTTCAATTGATTTATCGGTAACGTTTGCCCTTTCGCATCTAGTGGGACGCTATTCAGCGTCCCGTTTTAAATGTTAAAGGGTGTAAATGTTCAAGGGTGTAAATATTCATCGGGTATGGTGTAAAGATTTGACAGTGTGGTAGCCTAAAATTGAATAACATTTTAACGTATTTTGTACTTCACAATTACCAACAACATGAATACTTTCCAACTACCATTCGACACAGTCCTCCATATATTGAGTTTTGGTCCGATCTATTTTAAAGAAAATTACAAAAATAGAAATGGCGTATTTTACAAGCAAATTGAGGAATCTAGAAAGACACACATATCAAGTGTGTATGTTCCCATTAAACGCCGTTGCCTTAAAGAGAGGTTTAGTGGTGATAGAACCTATTATCATGAAAGACTTCTAGGCGGCAAATACATATTGTATGTTGAATATGACCCCCCACATGTTGAGTGGGATGATGAGGAGGAAGAGGAAGACCCAGAACGCTGCTATTTCACAGGGTTTTGTCGCATATCTAAATATTCAAATATAGGCTATGGCATAGATAGAATGGAAGAACACCGTTTTGACCCATCAACACTCGTATATGCAAACAAATAATCGGTGGTAAATATTTGCCGAATATTCCTGTAACAATGATGAAAAAATATCCAATTACCCTATAGAAATATGGACGCCTCGCTCAATACTGTACTCGGATCCCCGATGATGCCCGATCGTACAATCCCCCTCGTTTCTAAATCAGGTGAAATCATCCGACACAAATCATTCGACCAAGAAAACCGGTCTTTCCAAATCACTTTTTATTGCCTGGTTTTCGCCGTCGCCGTCACCTTCTTGGTAGGTCTATCTGTAGGAATCCCAGCAGAGCGCAACATCCTTTATATGGAATCCTTTATCGCAGCTGTGGCTGCCATTATCTATTACCTTTTCCTCCAGCAAAACCAGACCACCGAATCCGCGTCAAAACCCCATATCGATTGGTCGGCGATTGCCAAGTTGCGCTACCTCGATTGGGCCATTACTACACCCATTATGTTAGTTGTCTTGTGTCTCGTACTCAGTCTCCGGACCAAGATTCCACTTACTACCGGAACGGCGGTCTCTCTGGTCGGCCTCGATTGGTTGATGTTGATTTTCGGATATTTAGGTGAAGTGGGCGTGTTGTCCAAGATCGCCGCCACTGTCTTGGGATTTCTTCCCTTTTTGGTGGTGTTTTATATTATTTACACTACCTTCTTAACAAGTCGTTCTGTTCGTGGACCTTGCTATGCCCTCTTTGGCCTTTATTTTGTCATTTGGGCAGCCTATGGAGTCGTCTATCTCTTGGACGAGGTGACCAAGAATATGATATTTAACGGGCTCGATGCAGTCGCCAAGGCGTTTGTCGGTGTCGCCCTCTCGGTCGCCTATTCCGTGTAATCAAAAGAGTGTCCGGTATAACACATAGAGACCTACGATGGAGAGTGATCCTATGTAAAATTGTGTCACTCCATTGATGGGTTGCTTAACTCGCGTAAATTGGCTAGCGCTAGCGCGATTATCTGCCCGACTTTTGCCTTTTGCTACATATTCATCCAAATCCTCAATGGGTTCGCTTACAAACCGATCAAAATGAAAAACGGGAACATTGGTCGACATGACTATATTTTGGAGACATATAAAATGTTTTGCGACATTGCCTTTTCTTTCAAAAGACGGACCGATGATCCAGTATTCATACAGTATCTATATTTTGCCAGCGCGCGCTGCGACCATTCGACATCTTCACCTTGACAATGTACTAATGCCTCGTTTATCTGACAATCCAACATCACCTTTCTTTTGGCTATCCAATAGGTTCCTGAAACGTACATGTAGGGACGAATTGCGTCCGTCACATTAATCGTATGATCCAATAACGCCTCATCTGCATCAGTAGATAATGCGCGAAATGGTTCCATTTGTCTGGGTGCAAAAATATAGTGTTCGCCTAAAGCGTGACCTTCTATAGCCTCCGTTGGTCGCAGTATGATACGATATCCGCGCATAAACCATACATTCAACAACCAATCGCGGAATCGACCACCGTTGCAATTGATAACCGGCGTCATCATGATGTCGAAATCGTTACCGTATTGCAAAAGTCCTGCATACCACCCCGGTTCAATACATATGTAATCATGTAGAAAAACGATATTTTCGTAAGTGGCTGCATATGAGATTATATTTTTTTTGTGACTTATCCAACCAGGTATTATCGATTCATCGAACGGGATGGTCTTGGTATTTAGGCGATCGACCGGTGGGATATTTCCAACTATAATGATCTCATAATTTGGAATGTTTTGTCTCTCAATAGACTCGATGATGGTGTCGAGATAATTACATGTATCAGGTGATGTAATAATTCCGAAAGTAAAGTCCATGTGGATAGATAACAATAGAACGATCTCTTTAGGCGATTTTTCAAGAGCGCGGTGTTTTCAAAACCTAAAATGTCACTTTTTTCGGCCTTTCGATTTCTGACCCTTCGGACCCAACCTCTTTTAGGCGATTTTCCAATATTGTCTCGGATATACATGTAGTCATTACCAGACGACTATATGTATAATTGACTGCATATATGCAGTATTTCTATGTATCGTAAAAACTGAAGAGCCGCTGAATAAAAAAGTAAGGAAAGTTTTTATCGATCAACTCATCGTCGGAAATAGTACCGAACCACATAGCCACAAAAAAAGGGAAATAATGAGCAGCATTTTCGAAATCTTTTTCGTAGTATACACGATCATATTTCACTCCCCGTTCCGAGACCTTGACATAATAATACTCCTTTAATAGCCCTTTCCATACCTTCATTCTATCCGCATCGAAACTCTCGATCATAAAAAATACCAAATCTTGGACACCCTTTCCAAAAGCAATGTATTGCCAATCGATGAACCAGGGTTCATATCCATCCTTTGTCATTTCGAAAAACATGTTGGCCGATTTAACATCGCCATGACACAATGTAAGATTCGCAGGTCCTGCTAAAGCCAATTGGATATCATCGTAATCACGTGCGATCACTTCGCCCATCGCAATTTGTTCTTCAGATAATACGTGTCGCCATTTATTCTGAAAAATCGGCCATCGTTCTCTCACAAACTCACCCCATTTCGGCCGAAAAAGGACATCGTCGTGACGTCTCAATTCGGAAAATAGATTTTGCAAAGGTTTGTTCCAAAACCGTACATGCATATCGATCAGACGATCCAATATCCGAAATGAGGTCTCGATAGGTTGTTGATTCAAATCTACGGCTAGATCATATTCGAGACGTTCCATCAATATGCCCACGTTGGCATAGGTCGCGTCACGGACAATTCCGTGACAGCGAGGGTGTTTTAGGGGAACATGTTTTGATACCACATCGTAGAAATAATATTCACGCTGATATAGATCGAGTTCATTCGACATCTTGGTCAAAAAATTGGTGTTCTTATTTTCAATTTTGAGAACGCATGGATATTGTGCTCCCATACGATCCACGATATCGAGTTTGATCACATCCGATATGAATCCTCCTTTGAGTTTTTGTGTCTCGATTACAATATCTTGGATCGGTATGTTGATAGAATCGCAAATCATCTGTTTAAGGACATTTTGACCAAACGACCTTTCCGTTTCGGTTACTGTCTTTAGGCAAAAGTCATGGTAATCAGCCATTGTTATATCCGCAAAGTAATGTTTGAGTTCATCTGTTGCATACAACGTTTCCAATCCTACTATACATCTAGGCGACGCACCATTAGCGCTCAACAGTCCCGTTTTCGAATCCTCGAAAATGATCGCACGGTCTTTCGTCGTCCCAAACCGGCGAATGGCCTCCAAATATGGATCTGGGTAAGGTTTTGCACGGTCGCATTCATTTCCCACAACAATGAACTCAAAATAATGTCGGATACCCATATGTTCCAATATCCGTTCCGAGGTCAAACGATTGCAATTGGTCACAATGGCCATAGGATGACCTCCGGTACGAACTGCCTTCAGCATTTCGACCACACCACCTACGCCAATTATTCGATCTATATTTTCTAAGAATAGTGCATCTTTTTTGTGCGAAATCGCCGCCAAAAACTCGGGGGTATATTTAGCGGGCAAAAAAGACTGTAGTACAGATGCATCGTTGTTTCCCGATATGTGTTCTTGGAACATAGTTCGCGTAAGATAGATGTTATACTCGATCAAAATATCGGTCCATACCTTGTAATACACGTCTTCGGATAATACCAGAGTACCGTCCAGATCGAATAAAAAGACGAATGTCTGATCCAAATATTGTTTTAATTGATATGGTGTACCAAGATTAAACACGCGCTCTGAATCAATCTCTATACCAAAAAAATCGCGTTTATCTTCGATCATCTTATCAATAATGCATGATGTATAGCATTCACCTCGAAATGTTGTGTTGGTTTCCACAACATGTTTTGCATATTGATAGAGATCTTGGGTTTTTTCGAAACAATAAATACCGGTGTTGGCATTGTCGCTTATTTTTACTTTTTCTGCGATTTCGATGATACGATTTGTTGTATCCGAGTTCATACGTATATAGGAAAAAACAGGTTCCTGATCCGTATTTTTCGTATAAAAAACCGCATTCTTGGAGAATGAGCGGAACATGGCGATCACATCTTGAGTATAAAATGTATCACAGTCACAAAGGAGTACAGGCTTATCGCTCACACCTGTATTTGATACTATCATATCTAAACCGCGATAGAGTGTCTCACTCGCACCCGATGTCTGTTCTTGCAAATAGACAATGTTTATTTTAGGGTATTGGTTTTGTACAATCTTGGAAACTTCACCAGGATAACAGATAATATAGACATCATCGTCATCATTCCATTGAAGATGATCCAATACATGGAATATCATAGATTTTTCAAAAATAGGAATCAGTGGTTTCGGTTCTTTGTATCCATGTTTTACAAAACGATCTCCTTTACCACCTAAAGGAATGATAATATTCATGATTTAATACAACCATGAATATTATTTTATGTCGTTTTCTTAGATTTGTCAACAGTAAACACAATATCGTCATATCGACCCTTTTTTTCACGTAGATCATATATTTCGATGCATTCTTGGTATTCATTTGGAACACATGCCTTGAGTAAATTGATCCAATTGATATCCTGAACATCCTCAATAATGAGGATTCCATTGTCTTTGATGAGTGGCAAATAAAGACGTACACAATTCAACATACTCTCCAGTGTATGTGGTCCATCATCTAATACCATATCAAATAGAGGCCCGGAAAAAAATAGGGAACTTACCACATTGGTATCATATGCATCACTCGAGGTGTGAGTAATAATACGATGATTGTTTTTCAATTCGTTCCAAACATCATCATAATGCATAACATCTATACCATGTGCGGTTGCGTTGGGAAAATAATCATGCCATAATTTAATGCTTCCTCCTTGATAAATACCAATCTCTAGAACATTTGTTGCTGTATCCCGCAATCTAGCTAATAATATATCATAAAGAGGCAAATAAGAATGTACGGTGTTTTTGTCTGTGCGCGTGTTATCAGCTAATTCTACTAAAGACATATATATTTATTGTAATATTTTCTTTATACTCCTTTTAGCATAAATTATTCCTTTTAGCATAAATTATTCCTTATTCAATTCATACTTAATCTCTATTCGTGCATAAATATATTTATACACGAAAGAAATATAGGGAATCCACGTTTTTGTATCCATTTGGATACAAAAACACGGATATACCTTAAGGTCTATTCCTCAGGTCCAAAATGGATACATGTTCATGGACGATTTTATGAAAGATTTATCGATATTATCATAATCAATGATATCTCTTGTAAATCTCGAGGGCAACCAAACCACCCAATATTTGCGCCACGCAATAGGGGATCAATTCAGCGGTGGGTAGATTTCCGGCAGCTGCCATTGTGATGGCGACCGCTGGATTCACATATCCAGGTGATATGTGCTGTGTTAACAAGAGGACCAAGGCGAGAGCTGCACCAATAGCCAAAGGATTTCCCGTCGCCAAGATAACATAGATGAAAAAGGCTGCGCCGATAAACTCGACTAAATACTGTTGCATTGTTATATACTATATAGACGATATACTTTGTGTTTGGTTTCAATCAACACTCACGCTAATCAACACTCACGCTAATCAACACTCACGCTAATCAACACTCACGCTAATCAACACTCACGCTAATCAACACTCACGCTAACCCATTCATCCATGCACAGTCCATCCGTACGAATATCGGCAAGTGTCGATCCATACCACGTCGCGGGATAACATACCGTCTTCCATGGTTTCTCAGCCTTGTCATAATGCCACCCTAAATATGCCCCCCACCAACTAAAACTACTATTGGCTATAATATGGTGGTCATACAACCCCATCTGTAGCATTTGTTCCCAATCGACCGACGTCGTTTCTGCGCGTAAAAACGACACTCGAGGAAACAGACGTGATAACTCCACAATCATAGTATATATGTCGTGTTGGTGAAAGTCAACATCCTCACAAAAATAAACAACGGTGTAGTGTGAAGCTGGATGTGTAGCTATAATATGCGCCAATGCGGCGCGATAATATGTTATTTCTAATATGAGATGACAATCAGCCGCCAACAAATAATCACCCCTGCGGAAATGCATACTAATGGTAGGTGTGTTGTGAATCGCCGACTTGACGCGATAGGAAACTATTTTACGATAGTTTCCAATTTGTGTAAGCGCTAAAATATCCTTGATATGACTATGAAAATAGGCATATTTCTGGAAATATCCTTCCATAAATACGGCCGGCGATTCGGTCGATGGTAATTCTTCATATGTTTGTGTCCAATGCTCTTTTATGATGAAATCATGCATATTATTGACCATGGGTATCCATAGGCGTTTCACTGGATCAAACCAATGATCCTTCATTTGTAAGTCGATTAAAAAAAGTTTCCAATAGGTAGGGCGATGAATATGTGTATCATATGATTCTTGGTTTTTAAAGGAGAATACGCGATTTTCCCGTATTGCATAAGCAATGGCGGTAAATATAATGAATAATTGATTGCCTAAACCGCCAGATATCTGAGCCAATATAGTTTTCTTGGGGTCCATATCGTTTTCGTAAAATACAACACATCTATTTATGTGTTTTGTAAAAACACATAAATTCACATTCGGTGTAAAAATCACTACTGCCTACGGATTACCGTCTTCTGGCCCCCATGAGTGCAACATACGATCCATTGCTTTCATCACCGCCATTGCTCAAATCGTTATAGTTGCGATTAACTGCAGCCTGACGCTTATATTTGATGTAATCCGATGAGTCGGGTACATAGCGGGTGTTGCAAATAGATGCAGCAACCCCGGTAGTATCACAATGCTGAATAATGGATCCGATATGTCCCTTCCATCCTGGTTTGTCTGCATTGACCTGATTTGACCCCCCACACGAATAATTCTGACGATTCAAAAAATCGCCTAAATTGTTCACTGCTCGGAATGGACCAATCGCTCTTTTTTTTCCGTTTACTGTTCCGTTAGCATAAGCTGTATTCCAGCTATCGCGCAACACACGACGTGTCATCACGTCGCCACTATCCTTCTTACTATTAATTGTTTGAACCGGTGAATATCCTTTGAACAATCCACCGCCTAACGAATCGGGTGCTGATTTATATGTTGG
>Ga0214917_10005322_pt1 | contig 13793 bp, 26 predicted proteins | sample LL_1208_BB_MetaG_FD_177983 | JGI IMG/M metagenome (GOLD analysis project Ga0214917, IMG submission 177983) | Freshwater microbial communities from Lake Lanier, Atlanta, Georgia, United States - LL_1208_BB | ecosystem: Environmental > Aquatic > Freshwater > Lake | place: USA: Georgia | collected... | reverse complement strand
AGCGTACCTTGCGCAGCAGCAACATTCATGATCTGAATGTTGATGTCCGATGCAAGTTTCTGCTTTGCAGATTCGCCCAGGCGCTGCTCTTGCAGTGCGTCGCGCAGCTCAACAGCGCTCATAATCCAAGGCACGGAGCGGTTAAAACCAATCGTTGACGGCACGGAAAGCTGTGTGTAGTCCTTAAAGTTTCCCGTCATGTCAAGCGTAAACGAACCGCCGAATGACTGAGAAATGTAAGGCTGCGGACGCCAAATGACGTTGTTCGCCCGTTCCATCATGGTTTGGTCGGTGTTATAGACGGTCACATTGCGCGAAAGCACAAGTGCGTCATTAAAACCTTCGAGGATGTCCTCAAAGGCGACGATTTCCTCTTTACTAAATGCGTTACTCACTTTTTACCCCTTTTAGGTTTTTTGGCGAAGCTGCTGCTTGTATTTGAAGACCTTGCTCATATCGCCAGTCCTTGCAGCCTCTTCACGCAAGCGTTCTAATGTCGAATCCACCGACCCACTGACAGGCCCAGTCCCACTGACGGTTTTCATCACAGGCGGCGGTGTTTTACGATTTACTTTCAACTGCGTCTCCAATTTGGCGACGGCAAATGCAAACTTCACAGGGTCTGTAATCGCTGCGAGTTCCTTCGCCTTTTTCGGGTTCTTTCCAAGTGCGTAAACGACCAGTGCTGGATTCTCACACCCTGCGATCAACACGCCTTGCTGTGTGACCGAGAGCATCTCCTGCGCGATTGCCTCTGCGTCTTCGTAATCGTTGACGCGAAGTGTGGTTTTCGATTCGTCGTAGGTTCTAAGTTTATCCGCCCACGCTTTGTGCTGGTTCTCTTCCTCAGCTCGCCGTGCAGCGTTTATTCGCTCGACCTCGTCACGCTTTCGATACCAATCCTCTAACGCAGTTTCAAATCGTTCAGTATCGTAGTCAAAATCGCTCAGTGCTGGCTTTTGCCCTAAAGCAACCGGTTTTGGCTCAGTTGTTTTTAGTCTGTCTTCCAGCTCTCGGTTCTTGCGCTGCAATTCCCGATGCGACTTACGCAGTTCTCTAACCCAATCTGGCGCTCGGTTTTCCTCCGGAGGTGGCGACTCCTCCCCGATTGTGATCGTAACTTCTTCCGGTGCTTGCTCCTCGACTTGAGGCGCTTCTACTTCTGGAATCGGTTGCTCAATAATCGGCGCTGCTGCCTCTTCACTCATTTTTAACCCCTTCTCACGACATAGGCTGCGTGGTTGCCATTTCAGGCGACATCATACTCCGAATCGCCCTTATATTGTCAATATCCTTTCCTGTAGTTTCCGCTTCGGTTTTAGCAAGCGTCTCGATCGTTTTTGCTTGCGACAAATCAGCATCCGCTAAAACCTTGATCGTATCGGCTCGCGCTCTTGCGGCTTTTGCCTGCGCCTCTTCTGCGGCAGCGGCCAAGAATATCGAGTTCGGATCTTGACCTTTGCCTTGCAGCTCGGCCATCAGCTCTTCCAGCTCGGCCTCTGTTGGCTTTACAACACCCAGGCGCACCAGTTTTTTGCGGAAGAAATCTCTGACTTCAGTAATCCCCTCGCCTTCCATATTCATCATCGCCATCGCCTGCAAAACCTGTTGCGTCTCTGGGTCAGATGTTATCGCCATCATCCCAGTGAGCGCACGAACCGTCGCAGCGCGACGCGAACTCGACGAAGGCCCCACATCAACCGCCACATCAAACTCTGCTTTTGAAAGATCATTTTCCATCTCCACCGCGCCAGTCGGCGACAACACGGGTTTTGAAAGCTGAATCGTTTCCATTTCGCCTTGCAAGCCAAGGCCCTTCATTTTGCGACCTTCCTCAACGTACACATCTTTTGCCATCGAAAGCCAAATCTCACCGCAACGGCGAATTGCCTTAGACATATTCGACATGTAAATAAACGTCTGCATGTCCATGCGCGTCTGAATCATCTCGACGGCTTTGCCGGATATATTGCTGACCATCTTATCGGCTTGTTGCTGGTTGCCGAGAATGTCTGCCATGTCTTGCTCGGTAACTTGCATCAACGCAGCCAGAGACGGCGGGATTGCAGCAGAGCGCGTATAAGCCAAAGGCCCAGCGGCTTGCACCTGACCATTCGCATCTGTAAGCGGATTCAAAAGCAAGTAAGGATAATTCCTGAGATTATCCTCAGCCCACATAACCTGGTGGCCCGCGACCTGTTCAGGCATCACAATTGGCTTTTCAATGCTCGAATATGCGCTGATCTCTCCGAGCTTGCTCAATTGCATGTTCTTGAGCCGCTGCGCGTCTTTGGCCAAACGCACATGGCCCATACAACGCTCAACATTATCGATGAACCAGCGCTTGCCATAGACCGGAACCACCGGAATGCAACGCCCTGGAATGCGCCCTAAGTCCTCAAGGATTCTAGAGCCGGACATAATGTAGGCGTTAACGGCCTTTTTTCTCACCCGCTTTTGGCGCACTTCGCGGCTGCCAATAGCTAGCAAGCGATTCTCAAGTTCCTCGTCTTCCAGAAAATCAGACTGCGTATAGCGCTCTTCATCGCCTGCAATGGTTTCGAATATCCTGATCGTCTCGGTGCGATCCTCGACGCGGTAATACTCAGCCACATAAACGACATCAGGCGTGGCCCAGTCAAATTCATACTGGTGGATCTCTTTGGGCCAGGTCGCCGGATCATCGCCATACTGATCCTTGTAGGCATCGCGTGACATTGCGGTAATCACAAAGCAACGCTTGGCATCGGCCTTGTCTTGTCGTTTCGCGTTTAAGTCAAAGAATACGGAAGAGTCAGCATCGAAGATCGGCTCCATCGCAATGCGCTGGCGCTCGTCCTCGTTATCCTCTTCATTTACATAAGTCGTCTTGAGCCTCCAGGCTCCAAAGCCACCGCCGACTGCTTCCTCGAAAGCATTGTCGTATGCTTCTTCAGCTCCTGAGTCTTGCTCATCTGCTCGGTATAACTTGTCGCAAGTGTCGGCTAACTTGTCGTCTCTGGTTCCGTCTTTGCTAACAAAATCCACCGTGATGCGATTATTACGATACTCGTTCACAATCCGCATGACGGCCAGCATAATCTTGTTGACCTCGAACTTCGGCTTGTTCGCGTATTGGTCTCTGAGAGGCCCTTCCCACTGTGCGCCGCAGATGCTGTAAAAGCGCCGGTCTTGCAGGCACTGAAGGCGCTCGTCCCTGAGTGCCTCTTGAATTTTGTCAAACTCTGACAGCGCCTCGCTATGGATTCGCCGCAATCGCTGTTCTATTGTTTCTCGTGCCATTCAGCTCACCATTTATTCATGACAGGGACAGCCTCGAACTTCACCGGCTGCGCTTTCTGCACCCTGCGGACACCCTCGCAAGCGTAGCGCAATGCGTCGATCACATGATTATCGCGGTCATCTAATTTCGGAATGACCCTTTGCGTCAACGGATCTACCTTATACGAATAATGCGTCAATTCGTCAATCGTGTGCCGACAGCGTGGATGCACAATAATATCAAACGACTTCAGCCATTCTACGCCCTCCTCGACCGAGTTCGGTCCCTTGATTGCAGGCATAATCTTTGGAAAGCCATTTTTGCGCATGTAACTGATCGTCTCTGGCCTGCTCGAATCCGCAACGATTGGCCAGCTTTCAGCGTCTGGAATCGTCAGAAATAAGTTCGGCGTATCAGTGATCTCGCACCCAATCATGTACGCTTCATAATCCACGAATAGCTTTTTGCCTGCGATATGGCAACGCACAAGCACCGTCGGGTCAATCGCAAACCCCCAGTCTGCGCCCAGGCGGTGAACCACATCGTCTGGCGTATCAAACTCCTCGATGCGCCAGTTCTTGAACACCCTCGATAAGCTGTTCGCCACATAACCACCGCGCCAGACGTGCGCGTACTTATCTGGATCGCGGCTGCGGTCGTATTCCATCTCATCGCGCAAAACTTCGGGAAACCACGGGTTGTCCTCGAAGTTCACCTCGACAACGACCGCATCTTGCGGTGGCGCTTCGCCTCGCAGCAGTTGATCCACTGGATCGCTAATATGGCTTGGATTCCATGTGAACCAGAGTTCTGAGCCTGGCTTGCGGATCGTCGGCCTGAGCAGATCCAGGCTACGCTGAGAAAGGCTCTGCGCTTCCTCAACCCAAGCCCTATCGTAGCCCTCCAGCGACTTTATGCTGTCAGCCGTGTGATTCTGCATACCTTGGAAAATAATCGCGCCATCGCCCTTCTTGGCCTTAATGACGGCCTCTTGCACCTCGAAATAAGCACCAGCATTCATCGCCTCGATCTTCAGCTCAAGCAGGCGCTTTACTGATTGCGAAAGCGACTTCTGCACCTCTCGGACACAAACCGATCGGCTTGCAGGGTCCATAATGTGCGCCTCAATCAGCATCTCAGCGAATGTGTGAGATTTGCCAGAGCCTCGGCCACCATAAGCGCCCTTGTAGCGAGCAGGCTTGAGCAGCGGAACCGCCCAGCCTGGCGTCTCAATCCTTAAGGTTGTTTGCGCCAACGATTACTCGCTCGATCTTCTTAAACTCAATGGGCAAACCATCGATGCCGCTATGCTCGTGGCGCTGCACTTCCTTCCAGCCCATTTGACACTTTGACCACCAGATTTGCGCCGTTGTATCGCCTGCCATAGCCTTTTGGAAGATACCCTTGCCGACCTGGGCGTTTGCTTTAGCCTTGCCATTTAGCAGCTCAGCAGAGAACTTATCGCGCAGCGTGTCAACGTGAATGCCATCTCGAACCAGCGCCGCGATCTGCTCAAACGGCACACCGTAGCCAGACAGCGCCTCTACTTGTTTCCGCTCTGAATCTGTTGGCTCAAACGGTTTGCGACCAGCGCCAGCCCGTGCGCCACCGTAGTTTCTAGATTCAGCTTCCTCTTTTTTAGGCGTTCGGGTTGATTTTTCAGGATCTAATTTCTTCGTTGCTTTCATTTGTAACCTCCGCGAAAGGTTCTCCTGTTTCTGCGTGCGTTGCAATTTTACCCGTAAAGTTCTGCCATCGCTTGACGATGACATCGCAGTATTTTGGGTCTAGTTCCATCAGATATGCAATACGGCCATTCTTTTCTGCCGCTACTAAAGTAGTGCCCGACCCTCCAAAACTATCCAAAACGATGTCACCGCCTTTAGTGTTGTTGAGCATTTGATATTCAAACAACGCGACAGGCTTCATTGTTGGATGCTCGCCGTTTCGACTAGGCTTATCAAATTCTAAAATAGTCGTTTGCTTTCTATCTGCCGCCCAAAGGTGGCCAGCGCCTTCTTTCCATCCGTACAAACAAGGCTCGTGCTTCCAGTGGTAGTCCTGGCGTCCCATGACCATGCTGGACTTTTCCCAGATCAGGCACTGGCGGACAGTCCAGCCAGCGTCCTTGGCCGCGCCTCGGAAGTTGTAGCCTTCGGAATCAGCGTGCCAGATGTAGAACACAGCGCCAGGCTTCATGACCGTGTCGGCTGCCGTGTAAGCATCGCGCAAGAATTGTCGGAATTGGTCGTCGCCCATCTCGTCGTTCTTGATCTTGAGCGCGTCCTTGGTCTTGCCCTCGTAGGCCACGTTGTAAGGTGGGTCGGTCAGCCACATGTCCACCAGCTGCCCTTCGCAGAGCTTGGCCAGGTCGTCCATGCTGGTGCTGTCGCCACACAGCAGGCGGTGCTTGCCCATCACCCAGATGTCACCTGGCACGGTGCGCGGGGTTTCGGGCAGCGGTGGTGCGTCGTCTGGGTCGGTCAGGCCTTCCGTTCCGACGGGTGCCAGCAGCTCCTTGATCTCGTCCAGGTCGAAGCCGGTCAGCTCGAGGTCGAAACCAAGCTCCTGCAGGTCGGCAAACTCCACCTTCAGCATCTCAGTATCCCAGCCCGAATTGAGTGCAAGCCGATTGTCTGCAATTACATACGCTCGCTTCTGCGCTTCGGTAAGATGCTCGAGTCGAATGCACGGAACTTCGCTTAAGCCCAGCTTGCGAGCGGCAATCACTCGTCCGTGGCCGGCAATAATCCCGCCTTCGCCATCTATGAGAACAGGATTAGTAAACCCGAACTCTTTGATGCTGGCCGCAATCTGCGCAACTTGCGCGTCCGAGTGTGTCCTGCTGTTTCGAGCGTACGGAATCAACTTATCAATCGCCCACTGCTCAATCTTCTCGGCTGCGTGATGCTTTTTCATGCTACTTCCTGCTGATAACCGCAAGTAATTCCTCTGCCTGTAATCTCAACTCTACGGACAGCTTATGCAGCTCCTTGCTCATATTCACCAATTCTAACGCTCTTGTTTCAATCTCGCTTGTCTGCTGTGCTTTTAGAATCACATCATCGGCCATTGATTTTACTGCTAGCAAGTTCAGATTCATGACGCTCCTTTAGCAATCGTTGAATTTCCCTGTCTATATACCACCTGGCTTTTCGCAAGTCCTCGATCTCCTTGCCCTTAAGCGAACTACGCCAAATGTATTTAGTAGCGTTTCCTAAATTAAAATTCATGTGTTCTGTGATTTCAATACATTCAACACCGCTCGGATGGCTGGTGTAATGCTTGGGATGGTTTACGCTGTCCATAAGTTCCTTATGTCGGTTTTATCTGACCGCTTATCTGTTACAAACGGCGCAGTATGATTGCTCGTCAGCTTCTCCGAAATCTGCCACTCCAGTTCTTTGAGCAGCTCTTCAACCGTGTCGCCGTGGCCTGTGGCATACCCCTCTTTCATCATCCACTGAGCAACCTTCTCACGATCTTCTGCTTCGACAAGTGGCCTGCGGTACAGGGCCATGCCAACTGGCAATACGGTAGCCCGATCAAATGGTTCAATGACGCAATGCCCGTTATGAAAACCCGTTATGTACGCCACAGGGTTTTGCTCTTCTTTCGGCGGCTCCCAAAACTCACACTCACAAACATAACGATCCTCGTTCAGGGATGCGTCACGCATAAACCCGTGCGGTGCGTCGGGATGTTCGTTACACCTTATGTCTTCGTTCTTCATTGATTCTTCTCCCGCAACTTGGCTTCAACGTAATTGTAAAAAGCCTTGCACCAAGCCTCTGGATCTTCGTCCCAACTATAAGGAGTTTCGTATTCTGCATGACAAAAGGCTTGATGCACTTCATCGTCATCTAATCCAACCCATTTTCGGGAAGCATAAAGCGGCTGGCTATCCGGTTTTGTTTTAGTCATGGTGTAATGCCATTCTGGTCGCTCAGGATTTAATCTAGGAACCGCATATCTATAAGCCACAGGCTCTTGCACGTTTTTAACCAACTCTTTACTCATTGCCGGTCCTTATTCCAAATGGATTGTGATAAACAAACCTAGCCCTTTTTGCGCTTTGTTTGTACAGGCTGTCAACCGCTCTATAAAAATAAGCATAGCCCTCGCGTACAGCCTCGGTACGCCTGCGAATGCGCTTTTCACGAACCACCAGCCCCTGCTGCACTAACGGCCTAAGCGCTATCGAAATAGCCTCTGGCGATCTGTCAAAAATCTTGCCCAGCGCAATCGCTGTGATTCCCGTTTTTCGGCTTTGCAGATACCGATAATAAAGTTCTTGTCTGCTTGTCAGCTTAATCATAACTTTCCAGTACCTCTATGCACTTTTTTGCAGCCGCACTCCACGCGAAAAAAAATGCTTTATAAGCAATCGGATTGTCAGATGGTCTTTTTATATCTGCAATCTCAGCAAACTCAAACCATGCCTTTTCAAACTCGCTCGATAACTCATTAGCAACGTATTCCGTATCCATGCTCATCTCCTGTTGAAAATCCTATCTTCCAACATTTCACGACCCAATCTGTAATACTTTGGTATCACCCGCAAAAACTAATTTCGCCATCTCTTGATTACCGATCAGCACCGGAGCTGGCAGCGCAAGTCCTTTGCGGTGGTATTCATCATCTGGCGATCTAGCACCGCGCAGCAGCCTTGGGTATTCACGCGGAGCCTTTGCAAATGATTGGTAGGTCTGCATGAATCGATGTTGCGTATAGCTGATCTCGTCCATTTCGACATTGGCAATCTTCACCCAGCCGCCCATGACCTCAATGACGGCATGAATCGTCGGGTCATCAAACACAACATCTTGCCAAGGCCCAGCTCGTCCAATCGCAGCAAAGACTTTAGCCCAAGCATCTTGCGCTCGGTCTGTCGGAGTGCCGGATAGAATGCGAACGATATCAGCGACCTTTGGCGCAAATTGACCGCGCTCAGGATCTGTCGCGTGCTGCGTAAGCGCCTTTTGAACTTGTTCGAAATCGTACGCCTGGCAAGCTGACCACCAGATGTCAACCACAAATGGCGAGCAGTCCTGCCGGTAATACGCCATGACCGACGAGATCAGTTCTGCAAATCCCGCTTTATTCATGCCTTACTCCTTGCCCATTCCATCGCAACCGCTCGATTTCGCTCCTCGAGCGCGATCTGCTTGTTCACCGGAGCTTCAGAGTACCAATCCGCTTTGAACCCTTGCCAACCACGTTCAGCGCAGACCTTCAGAGCATCGTTCAGCGATAAGCCTGCTTTAAGTGCCTCTCGCTCGATACCGTCCAGCGCGATCTGCGTAATAGGCGAACGCTTGGCTTTTCTGATCGCTTGGAAGGCTTGCCAGACGTCATCATCGACTTGCGGCGGCTTAAATATATAAAGCCCTTTAGGGCTTTTCTTTGGTTCTTGGTTATTGGTTATTGGTTGTTGGTTATTGGTTGGTTGAACGTCCGTTGAACGGTCGTTGAACGGTCGTTGAGCATCCGTTGAACCTTTGTTCATCAGGCGTTTAGCGGCTGATGCTTTTCCGGCTCTTGATGCCGTTTCCAACTGTTGCCGGAAGTGATGGATTTCCTTATCGCATCGTTTGTGATGCCACTTGCCATCTTCCAGGACAAAGAACATCTCCAGCAAGCCAGAGATGACGTCCTCGTTCTCCCGTGCGTTGACCTTCATTGAAAGCTCGAACAGCGAGTTCGGCAGCGGCTTTTCAGTGTCGTAGTAAAGCCAGAGCAGCTTCATGTAGATCCCGACCTCTTCGTTGGTCAGGAATGAAGTGTCTTTTATAAAGTCACCAATATGGTGCTGGTAATAGTGCATATCAAAACCCCATCAAGGCTGTCATCACTGTGGATGCGCAATGGCAGGCGGGTGATGAGGCCGCTTTTCGGGAGCTACCCTAGCCAGTGGCAAGCCAATTATAACCTAACTTTCATCTTCATGGTTCAGAATGTCTACGCATCATCCCGATGCGATCAACTGGAGGCAATTCATGGAAAACGCATTTGTGACAATCGAGCTGTCCGAGGACGAGTACGACCAAGTCCTGGAATGGCTCGGCTCTGAAGAGATCAGCACTGGCCTTGGCGAGCTTTACGCCCGTCTCCTGGCAGCAGCAGAGACACGCGACGAAGACTAAAACTCAAAGGTTTTACAGTCCCAGCCTTCCTTCAGCTCCCCCCATCCGTGGACCACCACCCGCCACTTAGCATCCAAGATGGTGGGGAGCATTTCACTCTCTGAAATCTTCTTCACCCTTGCATTCAGGTTAGATCGGCTGGTCGTTTGCACCAGCAGCGTCTCCTCATCCTTGATCGCCAGGATGTCACCAATCCCGAACAAGTCCTGCCGGACCTTGGCCCACGGGTTCCAGCGCTCCACGATCTCACACGCATAGCCCTGCTCTCGCAGCATACCTAAAGACCGCTGCGTCGGACTAACCGACGAACGGCGCTTTTTTTTGGTATGAGCGGCGTCTTTTTTCATCGTATTGATACCAAAGTATTACGTCAGGGCTGTTTGTTCATTTTAAGATTTCTACATGGAACAAACGAATTTATCAACCCGCTCTTCTACGGAGGCTTCCATGAGCGACTTTCAAGTTCTTCCCGCTGATTTTTCAGCAACCACACTAACCTTTGTGGCTAACACCACAAACGCCAAAGACCGCATCTGCGGTGGCCTCTCCTGCGAAGTACGCAAGTCTGCTGCGCCAGACTTTGCAGCAAAACTCGAAGCCGAAGGCTTCACGGTTTCTTACTAATAACCAGGGGCTTCGGCCCCTACTGGAGCAATCATGAAAATCGCGCTTACGGAAGAACAAGTAGCAAAAATCTTAACCGAGTATTTTTATCAAGAATACAACATTAAAGTTGAAAGCACGGGCTTTACAAGATCGTATTCGTACACCACAGACTTCTGCACACTGATCTCAGCAGAAACCACGGAGAAAAAAGATGAGCAACTATGATTGGTGGTTAGATCGACAACTGTACCTTTACGACATGGAGCAAGAACGAAATGAACGAATGCAAGAAGAACTGGAGCAACAGCAATATGAATCCGATGAAGATGACGAGGCTTGAATGGACGGTCTACATAGCGCTAGGGATGTGTTACGGCGTTCTGCTATTCCTCTTCATCTGAAGGAGCCAAAAGTGCAAAAGGTTTACGAAGCTATCTCAAAAGTTATGCTTTCGATTTCAAAGGAAGGCATCTCAAAATCAAGAGTAAACGAAGGCCAGGGTTACAAGTTCAGAGGCATCGATGACGTTTACAATGCAATGGCTCCGATTCTTGCAGAGCACAAATTGTGTGTTTTGCCAAAGGTCACTGACCGGCAAGTAACCGAACGAATCAACAAACACGGCACTGCATTGTTCTATGTCACCGTGCACATGGACTTCACACTGGTATCCGGCGAGGATGGTTCAAGCCACGTTATTTCGACGATTGGTGAGGCTATGGACTCTGGTGATAAGGCAACTAACAAAGCCATGTCTGCTGCCTATAAATACGCATTGATGCAAGCATTTTGTATTCCTACCGAAGGCGATAATGACTCTGAGAACCAGACGCACGAAGTTCAGCCCAAGCAAAACAAACAAACGTCTGAGAAGTACATAAACGACGTAAGGAGCGCAAAATCAATGGATGATCTAAAGCAACTGTTCACCGAAGGTTATAAAGCCTTAAAAACAAATGCTGAAGCTATCCGCGAATTGGACATTGCAAAAGAAGCAAGAAAAAAAGAATTGACGGAAATCAATGAACCTAAACAACTTTGAAGAGGGCTTGATCGATCAGATTCAGGCCGAACGATGCAAGAAACTTTTATGGTCGGTTATCAATCTTGCCGTACAAGATGCTTGCTTGGCCCCCTACGCATCCAAGCCATCAACAGATTCGATCACGGCTATGCGGTTTTTGGTTGGCAATGAAAAGGAAGCTGGTGTCGATGGTTATCTGATGTGGCTGGACGTTGACGGACCCGAGTTCAGACGAAGGCTTGTCGAGGCAATGTTTGCGGAACGGCACGATAAGTTTCCAGACATAGCAAGAAGAGCTTTCAGAGCAAACTTTAACTGGTGGAGAAAAAACCGTGCGAATTATATTGACGACGGAGAATGACCGCAGGACGGCTTTAGAGGCCGTGCAAGGCGCAGAACTCGGTCACATGATACAAGTTACCAAGCCACCTCGATCAGCGGCTCAGAATCGGTTTTACTGGGCTTTGCTCCAGGCATGTTCTGAACAACTAGCAGACGCTAAGTACGAACGCGACATCTGGCACGAATGGGCAAAAAACCGGTACTTGGTTGGTCGTGTTGTTGAGCTGCCCTGCGGATCAATAAAAGAACTCGAACCAACCACAACCGATCTGACCGTAAACGAGTTTTCAGACTTCGTGGAGCAAGTCCTAGCCTACGCGCTCGAAAAAGGCTTGATTTGGACCGATGAAATGAAGGATGCCGAGTTGGATCTAAGGAAGATGAAGCGTGTATCGAAACAAGAAGCTGCTTGAGGTCTGCCGGTTTATTCCGTGCCAGCACTGCGGCGCAGATGATGGAACGGTGGTCGCAGCTCATAGAAACGAAGGCAAAGGCATGGGCCTGAAGGTCTCTGATACTTTAGTTGCGTCTCTTTGTTTTCGATGCCATTCAGAATTGGATCAGGGCGCAAGACTGACTAGAGACGAACGTCGAGAACTTTGGGATGCAGCGCACTTGAGAACATTACACACACTGATCGAAAACGGATTTTTAGGGGTTACGAATGGAACAAAGAAGTGAAGAGTGGTTCAAAGAAAGGCTTGGTCATCTGACTGCGAGTCGGGCCTCGGATGCGATTGCGAAAGTAGGAACCGCGACAAGAAGAGATTATGCGATCCAGCTCGTCACCGAAAGGCTGACCGGCTTGCAAACCAAATCGTTTACAAATGCGTCTATGCAGTGGGGTACAGAGCAGGAACCGGTTGCCAGGGCCGCTTATGAGGCCCATACGGGCGTTTTTGTGGAGCAGACAGGGTTTCATAAGCACACAACCATAAAATGGCTTGGAGCGTCTCCTGATGGCTTTGCAGGCAGCGGCCTGATCGAGATCAAATGCCCCAACTCAAATACCCATGTTGACTATCTTATTTCTAAGGAGGTTCCGGCTAAATACAAACCGCAAATGCTTACGCAGCTCATCGTTACAGGACGGACTTGGTGCGACTTTGTAAGTTTCGACCCAAGGCTTCCTGACCATCTACAGTTATTCATCGTTCGCTATGAACCGACCCAAGAAGATCTAAAGACCATCGAGATTCAGTTGGTAACTTTCTTGGCCGAGGTTGACAAAATGGAGCAATCGCTATGTCAAAAGATATGACCGGATCAATTTCCAAGAATAAGAAAAAGGAAAAAGACTCTCACCCAGATTACAGAGGGTCTTGCACGATAAACGGCGTTCAATACTGGATTTCATCATGGGTTAATGAAGGCTCCGACGGAAAGTATTTGTCCCTAAAATTTCAGCAGAAAGACGAAGCACCGAGACAGTCTGGACTTTCTGATGATGACAATATTCCATTTTGAGGATAGACAAATGCACTTGAACAAACACCAATCCATGCTTAAACAGGCTCATTTGAAAAGACCTTCAGACTTTGCGACGAACCTTGTGCTAGAGGAAACAATCAGGAAAATCTATTTTGAAAACCCGTCTGCTTTTTTAGATAAAGACGATCTTAAAAATCGTAAGTTCTACCATGCACCTCGGCCTGGTACGAAGTACGAATCAGCGGTTCATCCTTGGCCGAAAGGTCGCGTATGAGTTGGAAAGACCTGATAACAAGCCAAACTAGGAAAGAACGGTTCCGGCCTGTTGAGGACATCTGGCGAGAATACGGCTGGAAGCCTCCATCGACAGAATGCGCGGACACGATGGCAAAACATAAGGCTTTCAAAGAATGGTCGATCCGAAATGTCGTGGCTGACGATTATCAAGAAGGTTAAATCTTCGGACTTGGAAGAGATAACGGCGGCGTATGAAAAAGCGCTGCCGTTTGTCGTTCAAGACTGGGCGGCAATGATCCTGAAGATGCCGCGAAATCAGCGCAAATACATGATCGAAAAGATTGCGCGATTACATGGCGACCAGGTTGGCGAGATGCTGAAGATCGAGATTTTCGTGCAATACGCAGCCAAATAGCCTATTGCATCAACATTGCCTCTGCTTTGCGCCGCCTTGTTAACCCTGGCAAAACACGGCCAGCAGCCTTGTTCCATTTCAGGCACTCGGTGGCTGCGCCCTCCCAATCAGCAGCATCTACTCGTTTTTTCAACGTCGAGATGCGATAATTTCCAAGTCCACAGTTGTAAGCCCAGCTCGTGATTGCAGCAATCCTTCTCGGCGTGGCATTCGAGAATGTCGGAGATAGCTTGCAAATGCCTGCATAAAAGTAGGCGATATGATGATCGAGCGCATCTTCGCACTGCTGCATTGTCCAGACCGTACCTGGCTGGATCTCAGGCCCAGTAG
>Ga0214917_10005321_pt1 | contig 13796 bp, 18 predicted proteins | sample LL_1208_BB_MetaG_FD_177983 | JGI IMG/M metagenome (GOLD analysis project Ga0214917, IMG submission 177983) | Freshwater microbial communities from Lake Lanier, Atlanta, Georgia, United States - LL_1208_BB | ecosystem: Environmental > Aquatic > Freshwater > Lake | place: USA: Georgia | collected... | reverse complement strand
GTGCGCTTAAAGCAGAATACACAATGGAACTTGCACAGGATCTTAAAGCAGTTCACGGTCTTGATGCAGAACAAGAACTTGCTAACATTCTTTCAACAGAAATTCTTGCTGAAATCAATCGTGAAGTTGTTCGTCAAGTGAATATTTCCGCTACAGTTGGTGCACAAGAAAACGTTGCAGTCGCAGGCACATTTGATCTAGACGTTGACGCTAACGGCCGTTGGTCAGTTGAAAAATTTAAAGGCTTGATGTTCCAGATTGAGCGTGAAGCAAACGCAATTGCTAAAGCAACACGCCGCGGTAAAGGTAACATCATGATTTGCTCCTCTGACGTTGCTTCAGCACTTCAGATGGCAGGTGTTCTAGATTATACACCAGCACTTGCAAACAATCTTCAAGTTGATGACACAGGCAACACATTCGCAGGTGTTCTAAACGGCCGTATTCGTGTTTATATTGATCCATATTTTGCAGCATCTAGTGGTGTTCATTACGCTACAATCGGCTACAAAGGTTCTTCAGCATTTGACGCAGGTATGTTCTATTGTCCATACGTTCCTCTCCAGATGGTTCGTGCAGTTGGTCAAGACACATTCCAGCCAAAGATCGGTTTCAAAACACGCTATGGCATGGTAGCAAACCCATTTGCAACTTCAGCAGCAGACGGTACAATTTCTTTCAGCAACAAGAATACTTACTATCGCCGCTTTGCAGTAAGCAATTTGATGTAATCCGGAAAATATCGGATCTTAGGGGGGATCGCAAGATCCCCTTTTTTGTTTTCATAAATAGAAGGCAATAGGAGCAGCTATGGCAGAACTTGCATTTGAACCATTAAATAAAAGTTTTCTTTCTGATAACAAATTTGAATTTGTCATCAAACGATTACCGAACCTCACATTTTTTGTGCAAGGTATTAATTTACCTGGTATTACGTTATTAAATACTACTGTCAATAATCCGTTTGTTGCAACTCCTATACCAGGAAATCAATTAGTTTTTGGTCAATTAACTGCTAACATTATTGTAGATGAGAATCTAGAAGGTTGGTCTGAAATCTATGATTGGATTACACAGCTAGGTAATCCTCAGGGCACAGACAAACTTGGTTCACTCACAAAAATCCCAGGTAGAAACAATAGCATTACATCCGATGCAACGTTGATTATTAAAACGAACGCAAATAATCCAAATAGAATTGTAAACTTTAAAGATATATTTCCTGTAGAGATTGGTGAGATTCAATTTACATCCATCGGTGGAACACATGAGTTTAGCACCACTACAGTTACATTTGGTTATACATACTATACACTTGAAAATTATTCTTAAATATGTTACACTCATAGTTATTTAAACTATGAGTTTATATTATGACACTAGATCAAATTTTAGAAGAATGGCGCAAAGATGCTGAGATAGATTCTACTGAGTTAGGCGAAGAATCAATCAAAATACCTCAGCTACATAGTAAATATATGAAGATTTACTTTGAAGAAAGGCGCAGACTCAAAGCGCATGAATTTGAAGTCAAAGATATATCATTGAAGAAACATGAATACTATAACGGTAGAATGTCTCAGAATGAACTGGATGAATTGAACTGGATTCCATTTCCCAAGAAACTCATGAAACATGAAATTGAGATGCACATAGAATCTGATTCGGACATCATAAAACATAACATGAAAATTGTCAATCAAAAAGAAAAAATGTCTTTGCTTGAAGAAATCATTAAGAATCTGAATCAAAGAAATTTTCAAATCAAGAACGCTATAGAATGGCGTCGGTTTACTCAAGGATTATAAATAGTAGAAACGAAGAGAAAGATGTTGGCGCATCTTTCTCTTCTAAACAAAACGATACTAAAGAGGAGTAACGTCATGTCTACTACTATATATTTCAATCTTTGCAAAATTTTAAATATTGAACCTAGTGATCCCATTTCCGATTCTGTTTTCAACGAAATGCCATCTGAAGATGAGTTATTTGATTCTTTCAAACAGTCATGGAATTCCGGACCGTCATGGAATAAAGGAATGAATGATTCTGGTATGAAAGGTAAAAAACACTCAGAAGAAACAAAAAAGAAAATGTCTAAATCACGAGTAGGACAAAGAAATGCCCTGGGAGCAACACGTTCAAAAGAAACAAGACAAAAAATAGCCAATGCAAATATAGGAAAGAAAAGAGATCATATTGATTGGTCTACAAACAAACTTAGAGGTAATAATAGAACTGAATCTCAAAAAAGACAAGCAAAAGAACACTCTGAAAGAATGAAAGATAGATCAGCATATAATAGAAAGAAGATTGTGTTTAGAGGTATTGAATTTGATGCAGTCACACATGCAATGAAATATTTTAACTTATCCTCAACATCATTTTATAATGAACTACGAAATAATTAAAATACGTTATTACGATGAAGTCTACATAAAAGTGGAATGCGAACGATCTATGGCCGCAGAGTTGTCTGAATACTTTACATTCTATGTCCCCGGATATAAATTCATGCCCGCATTTAGAAATAAGCTATGGGACGGCAAGATTCGCTTATTCAATACACAGAACCATACACTCTATGGTGGACTGATTGACTACGTTAAAAAGTTTGCAGTTGAGCGAGAATATGAATACGAGATTGCTGACAATCTAGAACTTGAAACAGAATTTTCAGTCAAAGAAGCATCAGACTTTATTGCTACATTAAATATACCTTTTGAAGTCCGTGACTATCAATTAAACTCTTTCATAAGATGCGTCAGAAAAAACAGAGCATTACTTGTTTCACCTACAGCATCAGGAAAATCATTGATCATATATCTACTTACTAGATATTATAACGCAAAGACACTTATCATTGTGCCAACAATATCATTAGTTGCACAGTTGTCTAAAGACATGCAAGACTACGGATATGACAGTGATAAATACATATATCAAATTATGGCAGGTGTAGATAAGAGTCCAAATAAACAGATTGTAATTTCTACATGGCAGTCTATCTACAAATTGGATGCAAAATGGTTTGATCAGTTTGATGTTGTCATAGGTGATGAAGCACATCAATTCAAAGCAAAATCCCTCACAACACTGTTATCTAAAATGACACGATGCAAATATCGCTTCGGTCTGACTGGTACACTAGACGGCACTCAAACGCACAAATTAGTTTTAGAAGGTTTATTTGGTAAGCAATTTTCTGTAACGACAACAAAAGAATTAATTGACACAGGTAAACTTGCAGCATTTAAGATTAAAGCATTGATACTGAAGCATACTGAACAAAATAGTAAAAATGCTAAAAATTATAAGTATCAAGATGAGATAGATTATCTTGTTACAAACTATGAACGAAATAGATTCATAAGAAATCTTGCGACAAGTCTTAAAGGCAATACACTTGTTTTATTTCAGTTAGTAGAAAAGCATGGCAAAGTTTTATATGATATGTTTAATAGTACAATAAAAGATAAACATGTATCATTTGTTCACGGTGGTGTTGATGTTGATGAAAGAGAATACATTAGACAGTTGACAGAAAACCAAAATAATGCTATAATTGTTGCATCGTACGGCACCTTTTCTACAGGGATTAATATTCGGAATTTACATAACATTATATTTGCGTCACCGAGTAAGAGTAAAATTAGAACACTTCAATCTATTGGTCGTGGGCTTAGACTTGGTGAAAATAAAGAGACTGCAACACTCTATGACATAGCGGACGATATGTCTTACAAAGCAAAGAAGAATTTTACATTGATGCATTTTTCTGAAAGAATGAGAATATATGGTGAAGAAAAGTTTGAATATAAAATTTACACCATAGAATTAAAAGGATAACATTTTGGAAATACTAATACTTAAACTAGCGACTGGTGAAAATGTGGTTGGTAAAGTGTTGACGAACACAGAAAATACTATCACAATGGAATTTCCTGTTCGTGCTATGTTATTACCAAATAATAATGGATTGAATCTTGCATTGCTTCGTTGGGACTTTCTCTTTGAGCCCGAGTCTGTCGCATTTAGTAAAAACTCTGTTGTAGCAATTGGTAAAGTGTCTGAAGAAATAGAGGGTGCATACGCTGAGTCTGTTGTAAAATATTATGACGGAGATTCTGAGAATGAAGAAGTCTCTGATGAATCTGAAGAGACAGACAAAGCATTTAGTAACATTAAGAACAATACTATTCATTGATCACCGCTGACACCGCCATTGTATCAGTATGAAAATTATATGTCAAGACACTGAGGTAAAAAATATGACAAGAAAACATTATGTTGATAACGAAAAGTTTTTAGAACAGATGAAGGACTTTCGTGCTAAAGTTAAAATTTCAAAAGAAAATGGTACGCAAAGACCTAGAGTACCAGAATATATTGGTGAGTGTATTTTCAAGATTGCGTCACATCTTGCACGAAAACCAAATTTTGCTAATTATACATTTAAAGACGATATGATTTCTGATGGTGTAGAGAACTGTCTTCTTTACATTGACAACTTTGATCCAGATAAGTCAAGTAATCCATTTGCGTACTTTACACAAATTATTTACTACGCTTTTCTTCGCAGAATCCAAAAAGAAAAGAAACAATTGTATGTCAAGTACAAGTCAATGGAAAACGAAGTCATTAATTCGTTGATTGAGAATAATGGTGAAGATTTAGTAGCAGGGCATCTCAATGGTATTCTTCATGATAGTTATAGTGAAGAATTCATTAGAGATTTTATTAACACGTTTGAAGATAACAAGCGAAGAAAAATCCGAAAGCGTAAGAGCAAACTTGAAGAGTTTATGGAGGACGATGATGCAGACGCCATTACCAGTGCAAGTTGAACACTGGATTAAAATTATTGACAACAAGAAATCGCCTAGCGATTTGAAAGAGCAGGCGATGTTGCATTTAAAGAACATCCGTGATACAATTGACAAACATTTAACCAGTGCAAAGTTGAAAAAACGTTATGAAGGTATGTCTACTCGGTGATACTCATTTTGGTGTAAGAAACGACAGCAAAGTATTCCATAATTATTATGAAAAGTTTTATAGCGAATTCTTTTTTCCTAAACTAAATGAACTTGGTATCAAACAAATCATTCAGTTAGGTGATTTGTTTGATAGAAGAAAATATATCAATTTTCAAACATTAACAGAGGCTAGAAAATACTTCTTTCAGCCTATGTACGATAATGATATTGACATGTACACGCTTTTAGGTAATCATGATATATTTTGGAAAGAAAGTGTATCAGTCAATTCACCAGAATTGCTATTGTCGGACTATTCCAATATTACTGTAGTAAAAGATTCTACAACCATTGAACAATGGAATATGGATCTTATACCATGGATATGTAAAGAGAATCAATCTGACGTTATGAATTTTATCAACGAAAGTAAATCCTACGTATGCTGTGGGCATTTTGAGTTATCAGGTTATGCTATGATGAAGAATGTTGCACCACATCATGAGGGATTAAATGATCAAATTCTTTCTAATTATCATAGCGTATACAGTGGACACTTTCATACGTTCTCACAAAGAAACAATGTAACATATCTTGGTACACCATATGAATTATATTGGAGTGATTATCGTGACCAGAAATACATTGCCATTTTGGATACAGACACGTATGTCGTTGAATTCATTGAGAATCCATATCGCATGTTTTACAAAGTAAATTATGATGATACCAAAAACTATGGTGAGAATGGATTCTTGGGCAATCTTCAGTATACCATGAAAGCAAATAATCTATATAAAGACACTTACGTAAAACTCATCGTCGTAAACAAAACTGATCAAAATCTTTTTGATAATGTTGTTAATGTAATTATGAAAACAGAACCAGCTGATTTACAAATAGTTGAAGATTTTACTTCACAAGTAGAGTCAAATGATGATATAATCAATCAAGCAGAAGACACCATGACAATTCTTTCCAAATACATTGATGGTCAAGAATTGAATGTTGCACCAAATAAATTAAAGAATCTGATGCAAGAACTTTATGTTGAAGCATTGTCATTGGAGGATAAAGAATGAGGTATAAAAGAATAACAAATAATCCTAGAGAAAGAGAAAATAAAATACATTCTTGGTGTTATTGGGAAAATGTTTTTTCCGATGATGAATTAAAATCAATAATAGATATGTGTTCCAATTTTAAATTGGAAAAAGGTAAAATTAGAAATCAGATTAATGATGAAAATATAAGAAAATCAAATATAAATTTCTTTTATAAGAATGAAAATACTTCATTAATTTTTAATAGATTTAATTATATTATAGAATCTATAAACGAAGAATATTTCAATTTTGATTTAAATGGTTATGAAATGATTCAATATAGTGAATATGATTCTAAAGAACTGGGTGAATATAAATTTCATATGGATATAGACCTTGATGAAATTTCTAATGGCAATAGAAAAATATCACTTACATTTTTATTAAATGATGATTTTGAAGGTGGAGAATTTCAAATGAATATGGATTCTTCTGATATTCCGATAACTATTCCTACTGAAAAGAATAAAGCAATTATATTTCCATCGTTTTTAATTCATAGAGTTGCTCCTGTGACAAGAGGAGTTAGGAAATCTTTAGTGATCTGGGTATTAGGACCAAAATTTAGATAATGATAATTTTTAAAAAACTTAGATGGAAAAATTTCATATCAACTGGTAATTACTTTACTGAGTTGAATCTATGTGATTCTTCAAACACGCTTATCATTGGCGCAAATGGATCAGGCAAGTCTACAATGCTTGATGCTTTGTGCTTTGGTCTATTTGGTAAACCGTTTCGTAATATCAACAAACCACAATTGTTGAACAGCATCAATCAACGTGATTGTGTTGTAGAAATTGAATTTATGATTGGTACGAAATTCTATAAAGTCGTTCGTGGTTTGAAGCCAGGAATCTTTGAAGTTTATTGTGACTACAAATTGGTTACTCAGAATGCATCCGTAAAAGATTATCAAGACCATTTAGAGAAAAACATTCTCAAACTTAATCATAAGTCTTTCACGCAGATTGTCGTTTTGGGCAGTGCATCATTCACACCATTTATGCAATTGAGTGCAGCAGACCGTAGACAAATCATTGAAGATTTATTGGACATACAAATCTTTTCAAAAATGAATACGGTACTTAAAGATAAAGTCCAATCATTGAAAGATGCAATGATACAGATTAAAAGCGATGTTGCTATACATACTGAACGTATGCAGAGCATCGTTGCTTTGATACAAACATTAGAACGAAATAGTGCTGATAAGATTAAAGCACTTGAAAGTCATATCGCAAATACGACAAATGAAATTGCTGAGTGTAAAACTAATCATGGAACACTTGCTGCTGAAAATGAATTGCTAACTCAAGAAATTGTTGATTTAGCATCATCACAAAAGAAGTTGGAGAAGCAGCAAACAATCAAAGTTAACTTGACAAAAACAAGTGATAAAATTTGCAATGACATTGCATTCTATCATAACACTGAAACATGCCCAACATGCAAGCAGACAATTACGGAATCATTCAAGCAAAAAGTTATATCAGATAAAACATCTAAGCATGAAGAAGTGAGCACAGCGATTAAAACGCTTGAAGAAGAATCGTTAGCACTCAAACATAAAATAAATTTATATGAAGGCATAGCAAGTGCAATTGCAACTAACAATGCTGAAATTTCTAAATGGCAAATAAAAGCATTTGCAGCAAAGAGTGTCCTTGATTCTTTGAATCGTGAATTAGAATCCGTAAAGAATTCTAAAACAGACTTGAATGAACAAAAAGAAAAATTGAATTTGGTTGAAGAGCAACTAAAAGAGTTTCAGGTAAAGCAGTCAGAATTGAGTACACAAAAATCATATTATGATGCTGCTACATCTTTACTCAAAGACGGTGGTATCAAAACAAGAATTGTAAAACAATATATACCAATCATTAATAAGTTGGTCAACAAGAATCTTCAAGCAATGGACTTCTTTGTAAACTTTACGCTTGACGAATCTTTTAAAGAAACAATTAAGTCTAGACACCGTGATGATTTTAGTTATGCGTCATTCAGTGAAGGTGAAAAACAGCGTATAGATATGGCGTTGATGCTGACATGGAGAGCAGTTGCAAAACTGAAAAACTCAGCGAATACCAATCTATTGATACTTGATGAAATTTTTGATTCATCCTTAGATGCTAACGGCACTGAAGACTTAATGAAAATTCTTGCTATGTTGGATGATAGCAATCTATTTGTTATCAGTCATAAAGGTGATGCTCTCCAAGATAGATTTGATAACACAATAAAATTTGAAAAGGTAAATAATTTTTCAAGGATTGCAAAATGAAATATGAACTATTGAAAGAGACTGCGCCTATACTGAGAGTACCTTGTATGGAATTTGATTTTACAAATCCGCCATGTGATCCTATTGAACTTGCTAACGATTTAAATGAAACAATGGTCGCTAACGATGGTCTAGGACTATCTGCTAATCAAGTTGGTTTAGATTATCGTGTGTTTGTAATTAGAGCGAATGATAATAAACCAACTGCTTTATTCAATCCAAAAATCGTAGCAACATCAGAAAAACTTATATCATTGAAAGAAGGATGTTTAAGTTTTCCATTGTTATACTTAAATATCAAACGTCCAGAATGGGTGCGTGTTCGGTATACGGATCAGTATGGTGAAACTAAAACAGATAGATTTATGGGTATTACATGCCGTGTCATACTTCATGAATATGATCATATGGAAGGAAAAGTATTTACACAAGCTGCATCTAAGTTTGAATCTGACAGAGCGTTAAGAAAAAGAACAATCCTTAGAAGACGGGCAAAGAATCAGGAGATTTGATATGTTTTTTTGGTTTAAAAAATCAAAAGTTATTCTTGAATGTTTTACTACAGATGAACTTGTATATGAACACGCTAAAATAGAAAGTATGATAAAATTTTTTCCTGATTGGTGGAAAAAAACTAAAAAAATTGAAAATGATAAGTTTACAATAAAAAATTGTACAGCAATTTTAGAATTTTATAGAAAAGGTATAACAATGCCTCTTTGGACAAATCTAAAGATAAGTCTAAATGGTGACGGTACTTTTGAGTGGAAATCATCAAACTCTGCTACTGAAGTTGAGAGTCATCATAAAAATCAATTTTTAAAATTTGCACATCATGATGGATATAATATAAAAGTTATATCTCCGTGGATTTTTAGAACAAAGAAAGAAAAATATTTTCTACTTTCAAATCCAATTTATAATAATAGAAATTTAATAAATTGTATGACGGTTATGCCTGGAGTTTTAGAATTTAAATACAATCGTGATGTTAATGTTAACTTTTTTCTAATTGCAGGTGAAAAACAATATATTGAAATTCCAGCATTTACTCCAATGTTAGCATTACATCCTTTATTTGAAGAATCGGTTGAAATTAAAAATTTTCTGATAACAAGTGAAGAGTTTTCAAAAATAGACTATGCTAAAAGGTTTGTTGATGTTAATTATTCGCTGAATTTGTATAAGGAAAAAAGAAAAGTAGTTGATCATACAGAAAGTAAAAGCAAATGTCCTTTTGGATTCAAATAAATGATTAAAGAAAAATACTTAGGCACTTATATGAAGACTGCTAAACTCTTTGCAGAGCATAGTTATGCCAAAAGAAAAAAAGTGGGAGCAGTGGTGGTAAAAGATGATAGAATTATATCAATTGGATATAATGGTATGCCAACAGGTTGGAATAATATATGTGAGTATTGGTCTGAGACAGCACAGCTTGAGAGTGAATGGAAAACTAAACCAGAAGTCCTTCATGCAGAATCAAACGCAATCGCAAAGTTAGCAAGATCATCCGAGAGTGGAAATGGTGCATCTTTATTTGTGACTTGCTCTCCATGCTTAGATTGTGCTAAACTTATCTATCAAAGTGGTATTTTAGAAGTATTTTATAATCAAGAGTACCGAAGCAATGATGGTATTGAATTTCTCACAAAGTGTAACATTCCAGTAAGAAAATTGGAGATTGAATAATGGCAAAAAAGAAAGTTGAAATCAAACCAGTTGATGAGTCTACACACTATGAAAGTCTCATGGGTGTGAAAGAAACCGCTACAGGTTCTTTGGACTTGACTGAGATGATGGATCTAACTGAAGAAGATAAGAAGTTATTAGAAGTTGAAGAAGAAGCAGAATGGAAAAAACTCTGGCAAGGTATGCCAGAATATAAGCAAGAAGATAATCCTACATACAAAACAATCTACGTTCACTTTCGTAATAAAGAAGATTACGAAGAATTTGCAAAGCTAATTGGTCAGAATTTGAGTGACAAAACAAAATCAATTTGGCATCCTAAACTTGATAGAACAGAGAATGCGTTATTACGATGGATAGTAGAATAGATTTTTTAAATATCAAAAAACAAAACCTGTTTCAGTCATTCATTCACGAATATAAAACAATTCATAATGTTAGCGAAGTTGAAGCAGCAAACTTACTGAAGAGTGGAGAACTATTCAAAAGATTAACTGAAGAATGGTATGATAAACTTGAGAGTGGTGAGAATGCTTATTGTGTATATGATGATGATTATTACTTTGTAGACATCTTCAATTGTTATGCAACTTATAGCAGAGAATACATCAAGCGTATTGCAAAGTCTTCAGCATACCAACTTATCAAAGATTCCAAATCGTTCGTTGACATTGGTTGCGGATTGAGTTATAGTACATGTGCGTTGAAGCAAATTCTACCGCAAGCGAAAGGATACGCTATCAATTTAAAGAATACCAAACAGTGGACCTTTTGTGAACGAATGAGTGAAACTTATGATTTTAATTTGATTGAATCAGTCCATGATATTAAGCATGATGTTGATTTTGTTTTTGCTTCCGAATACTTTGAACATATCAAAAATCCCACAAAACACTTTCAAGAAATTGTAGACGCAATTCATCCACAATATTTTATTATAGCAAATGCTTTTAATACATGGTCTATTGGACATTATAAAACTTATGAGTATGATAACACCACAGTTGATCAAAGTAAAATCAGTCGCTTGTTTAATCGCTACATAAGATTGAATGGTTATGAAAAAGTGAATTGCAACTTATGGAACAATAAGCCTACGATATGGAAAAGAGTATGACGATTAATCCTGAGCATCCTGTATATATTGTATCTAAAGGTAGAGCGGATACAATGATTACATCAAAGTCACTTTCACGCATGAAAGTGCCGCATTACATTGTGATTGAACCTCAAGATCATAAGAGTTATGATAAAGCATTAGACACATTCAACATCCGTGATTATGTAACACTCTTAGTTGCACCATTTTCAAATCATGGTGATGGTCCAGGTCGTGCAAGAAACTATGCATGGGATCATGCGATTTCAATTGGTGCTGAAAAGCACTGGGTATTAGATGATAATATTGCAGACTTTTATCGCTTGAATGAAAACAAAAGAATCCGAGTTGAATCTGGTGTTATATTTTATGCAGCAGAACAATTCATTGATCGCTTTGAAAATGTTCCAATTTCAGGATTTCAATATCGCTTTTTCATTGCACCAAATCAAAAGTATCCGCCGTATGTGAAGAATACCAGAATCTATTCTACATTACTTATTTCAAATGATTGTAAACATCGGTGGCGTGGTCGTTACAATGAAGATACAGATATTTGTTTGCGTGTATTAAAAGATGGTGATTGCACTATTCAATTCAACGCTTTTCTTCAAGGTAAAGCAGCAACACAGACAGTCAAGGGTGGTAACACCGCAGAATTTTATCATGCTGAAGGTGATTTAGACAAAAGCAAATGGAGAGATGGTAGACTGAATGCTCAGGGCACAATCAAAAAATCACAAATGCTTGCTGACTTGCATCCTGATGTTGCGAGAGTTGTCTGGAGATATGGTCGCTGGCATCATTATGTTGATTATGGCCCATTCAAGAAAAACCAGCTGATCCTCAAGAATGATATCAAAATTAAGAAAGGTGTGAACAATTTTGGTATGAAATTGATTACAAATTTTAAAGGATAAAAAATGGCATTCAAAGAAAATTTATATGAGATAGTTAAGAATGCTTTACCATCGTATATCATAGAATACGCAGCTATTCAAACGCAACTATTAGAAAAAAATTTTTTAACTTTTATTAGAAAACCTACATCAATTGATCCTTATCCTTTTGGGGATTATCAAACTCCGAAATCTTTTGCTTTATATGGAAGCATAATTTCAGATTCATTACTTCCTATGTTAAAAGATGCGTTTTCTGAAATTACACATAAAAGATTGTGTGAATCTTATTCATATTTCAGAATATATTATAATCAAGCAAGTCTAGATAAACATACTGATAGAGAAAGTTGTCAATACTCGGCGACATTATGTTTGAAAAAAGATAATGATTGGCCAATTTATTTTACAGATTTAAATGGCAATGACGTTGAAGTTGAAATGGAACCAGGCGATCTTGTAATGTATAAAGGCACTGATTTGACGCATTGGCGAAATGAATATACAGGAAATTATCACATTCAAACATTCCTTCACTATATTGATATGGATGGACCATATTATCCAGAATACAAATATGATAGAAGAGAGAGTTTAGGATTTCCAGCTCCAGGGAGCCAAATGTTGTTTTAAAACTCCAGGGAGCCAAATGTTGTTTTAAAACAACAGTCTTGACTTTCTCAAGAACGGTGTGCAGATTGAAAAGGGTGTAAACAATTTCGGTATGAAATTGATTACAAATTTCAGAGGTTAGATTGATGAATGAAGAAAATGAATTTTATGTGTATATGTATCTGAGAAAAAACGGCACACCTTATTATGTTGGAAAGGGTAAGGGCGATAGGGCTTTTAGAACACACAATAGAAGAATTCGGCCGCCGAAAGATAAGAGTAGAATTGTATTCCATACTAAAGATTTGAGTGAAGATAAAGCATTTGCACTTGAAGTGGAATTAATAGCAAAATATGGAAGAATAGATAATGGTACAGGAATTTTAAGAAATTTGACTGACGGAGGTGAGGGTACCAGTGGTTTAATTATGTCTGATGAATTTAGGGCTAAACATAAAGAAGCAATGAGCAAACCTGAAATTAAGACTAAATTCAGAGAAAGAATGGACAGACCTGAAGTTAGGTCTAAACGCAAAGAAACAATGAACAGACCTGAAGTTAGGGCTAAACGCAAAGAAACAATGAACAGACCTGAAGTTAGGGCTAAAATATCAAGAAACAATGGAATGAAAAGACCTGAAGTTAGGGCTAAATGCAAAGAAACACTGAACAGACCTGAAGTTAAATCTAAACACAAAGAAATAATGAAAGAAATAAATAACAGACATGAAGTTAAGGCTAAACGCAAAGAAGCACTCAACAGACCTGAAGTTAGGGCTAAACGCAAAGAAGCACTCAACAGACCTGAAGTTAGGGCTAAACTATCAAGAAACAATCCGATGAAAAATCCAGAGACTGTGGCTAAAGCGTTAGCAACCAGGGCGAGAAAAAAAGCAGAAGCCTTGGCCGCAGTCTCGGAAAACAATCTAATAAAATTTTTTGATGATGTGTCAACAGAACTTGACAGTGTAGCAGAAAAACAACAGTCTTGACTTTCTCGTCCAACCCATGTAAACTACATAGGTAACTGAGAGGGAACAATGACTAACCTAGAAACAACAAAATCCACGCTAGCCAGACTGCTAGCAACAGAGAATCTCAATATTGAGATCCGAAAAGCGGAAA
>Ga0214917_10005320_pt1 | contig 13798 bp, 12 predicted proteins | sample LL_1208_BB_MetaG_FD_177983 | JGI IMG/M metagenome (GOLD analysis project Ga0214917, IMG submission 177983) | Freshwater microbial communities from Lake Lanier, Atlanta, Georgia, United States - LL_1208_BB | ecosystem: Environmental > Aquatic > Freshwater > Lake | place: USA: Georgia | collected... | reverse complement strand
AAGGCGCCAATTGCAGTTGCATCCCCTAAACCATGTTCTTCATGTGGATTTTTTATTCCGATCTCAGGTTCACTTCGTTCAACTTTTGGTGTTTGCTCAAATGCGATCTCACCTGAGGATGCCCGAGTAGTTTCAGTCGATCATGGCTGCGGTGCTCACTCTGAGGCGTTAATTAAGGCTGAATAACGCGCTACCGCCAGCAAGAAGGTTGCGATAAACTAAGCACCTGCCCATCTAGAGATGGCCTAAACGAATACTAAATTTTCATAAGGAGATACCAATGCCTAGTGGTCGCGTTAAATGGTTTAGTTTAGAAAAGGGCTTTGGCTTTATCTCAAATGATGAGGGTGAAGATGTTTATTTGGCAGCTTCGGCATTACCAAATGGGGTAGCAACTGTTAAGCCAGGTACAAAGTTAGAGTTTTCAATTGCTGATGGCCGTCGTGGCCCACAAGCGCTTTCAGTTTCTATTGTTGAAGCCCCACCATCTATCTCTGGTAGCTCACGTGGAAAAAATGATGATTTAGCTGCCATGATTGAGGACACAATTAAAATTTTAGATCGCTATAGCAACTCACTCCGAAGTGGTAGATCATCATCTGCAGCTGAGGCAGAGCGGTTAGCAAAGGTGTTACGAGGGATTGCATCCCAAATTGAGGGCAATTAAAGCTGCCCGCGCCGACCTCGTTTTATTGTGTAACGAAGTCCAATTACACCAAGTAAAGCACCTACAACACAGATCCAAAGGATTTTACTATCTGCATTTATTACAATTGCAAAAACAAATGCGATGATCCAGAGCACAATTCCTAGTGCGATTACAAATATTGCTTCTTTCATTTAGGAATCCTTAACTTGATAAACCGCTAATTAAAACCATGGCTACCATGCCAAATAAAATTGCGATGGTAACTACTCTTCTAAATCTTGGACTCATCATTTACTCAAAGCCTTTCTACTACATACTCAATTGATTTTGTAAGGGCATCAATATCAGATGGCTCAACTGCTGGAAACATTCCGATTCTAAGTTGATTCTTGCCTAATTTACGATATGGATCAGTATCAACAATGCCATTTGCTCTTAATATTTTAGCCACCTCTAAAGCATCAATTGAATCATCAAAATTTATGGTGCCCACCACCTTTGATCTCATCTTTGGATCAGTGACAAATGGGCTGGTGTAAGAGGTATTTTGTGCCCAGGAGTAAAGTCGATTAGCAGAGTCGGCACTGCGCCCGGCAGCAAATTTTAATCCGCCATTTTCATTGATCCATTTAAGTTGTTCAGCTAACAAGATAATTGTGGCAAGTGCTGGCGTGTTGTAAGTTTGATCTAATCTAGAGTTTTCAATTGCAATTGATAAATCAAAAAATGCTGGTACCCATCTACCACTGGCTTTAATCTTTTCTACTCTAGCAATCGCCGCAGCAGAGATAATCGCAATCCATAAGCCACCATCGGAGGCAAAGGATTTTTGGGGTGCAAAGTAGTAGCAATCAGTTTGGGAAATATCTATCTCTAATCCGCCAGCTGCGCTGGTGGCATCTACCAATACCAACGCCGAATCTGCTCCAGCTGGTCGTTTAATCGGCATCATTACCCCAGTACTAGTTTCATTATGAGTAAGTGCATAAGCATCTATGCCATCTTCTACCCTCACATCTGGATGAGAGCCAGGTTCGGCCTTGATAATTGATGGCTCTGAGATCATGGGAGCTTGAGTTGCACAGGTTGCAAACTTTGATGAGAACTCACCAAATACTAGGTGCTGAGATTTATTTTCAATCAAACCAAAGGTTGCAATATCCCAAAACGCAGTTGAGCCACCATTGCCAATAATTACCTCATAACCATCCGGAAGTGAGAATAGAGATTTAAGACCACTTCTAACCTGAGCAACTACCTCTTTAACTGGTTTTTGGCGATGACTTGTACCTAAAACACTTTGATAATTACTAGCTAAATTTGCAATTGAGTTTGGCAAAATCTTGGATGGACCGCAACCAAATCTGCCATCAGATGGTTTTAAATTATCTGGAATTTTTATACTACTCATATTTTTCCATTCACCATCAGATATTAGGGGTTAAGCCTTCGGCGCTGCCAATTGTTACTCTCACCTCTCACATACTGGATGCGATCATGAAGACGTGAGTATCTGCCTTGCCAAAACTCAATTGATTTTGGATTCACAACGTAGCCACCCCAGGTAGGTGGGGTTGGAATAGTTGAGTTCTCTGGAAACTTAGCTTCAAACTCTTTAAATTTTTTCTCTAACTCATCTCGTGAAGAAAGTTGAGTTGATTGCTCACTTGCCCAAGCACCAATTTGAGATGTGCGCGGCCTAGTTGCAAAGTAAGCCTCACTATCTTTGCGTGAAATCTTTTTAGCACTTCCTAAAATTATTACCTGTCGCTCCATTGCATACCAGGGAAAGAGCAGTGAGACATTACTGTTATCGGCAATCGCCTTTGCTTTATTAGAGCCGTAATTGGTAAAGAAGGTAAAGCCATCTTGAGTTAAATCCTTAAGTAAGACAGTCCTGCTACTAGGGACATCACTTGTAACAGTTGATAAGACCATGGCATTAGCCTCAACCACAATCTCATTGGCAGCAGCATCGGTGAGCCAGGAATTAAATAAACTCAGTGGATCTTCTGGAAGTTCACTTTCAATTAACCCAATCTCGCCATATTGGCGGCGCATAGCGCTGATATCTTGCCTACTTGTCATGATCGATATCTAACCCCATCTATATCTGATTTGTGGCATTACCGCCTAGGTAGCACAATAAGAGCATTGTAAAGAGTTGGTTAACCCTTAGGGAGTGAGAAAAAAAGTGGCCGATGATTTTAAGCCTGGACTTGAGGGTGTAATTGCATTTGAATCTCAGATTGCTGAGCCTGATAAAGAGGGTAGTGCGCTTAGATATCGTGGCGTTGATATTGAAGATTTAGTTGGTCGAGTCACATTTGGAAATGTCTGGGGATTGCTAGTTGATAATGAATTTAATCCTGGATTGCCACCAGCTGAGCAATTTTTAATTCCAGTTCACACCGGCGATGTTCGAGTCGATGTGCAATCTGCAATTGCGATGTTAACCCCTGCTTGGGGATTAAAACCACTACTTGATATTTCAGATGAAGAGGCAAGAAATAATTTAGCCAGAGTTTCAGTGATGGTGCTTTCTTATGTCGCCCAATCTGCCAGAGGAACAATTGCATCTGCAATTCCACAATCAGAGATTGATAAGGCGCACACTGTAGTTGAGCGGATGATGATTCGCTGGCGAGGAGAGCCAGATCCAATTCATGTTCGTGCCATTGATGCTTACTTTGTTTCAGCTGCTGAGCATGGCATGAACGCCTCTACCTTTACCGGTCGAGTAATTGCATCAACTGGTGCTGATGTTGCTGCTTCAATCTCTGGTGCGATTGGGGCTATGAGTGGACCATTACATGGTGGAGCTCCAGCTCGCGTACTTTCCATGATTGAAGCGGTTGAAAAAAGTGGAAATGCTGAAAGTTATGTGAAATCAATTTTGGATAAGGGTGAGCGATTAATGGGATTTGGCCATCGGGTGTATCGGGCTGAGGATCCACGCGCTCGCACTTTGCGCCGTACGGCAAAAGAGTTAAATGCTCCGCGTTATGAAGTCGCATTAGCATTAGAAAAAGCTGCGCTAGCTGAATTGAAATCTCGCCAACCAGATCGAGTGCTAGAGACTAATGTTGAGTTCTGGGCAGCAATTGTTTTAGATTTTGCTCAAGTACCGGCAAACTTATTCACATCAATGTTCACTGCAGCTAGAACTGCAGGATGGTCAGCACATATTTTGGAGCAAAAGCGCACCGGTAGAATCATTCGACCATCTGCCAGATATGTTGGCCCAGGCCCACGTAAGCCAAAGGATGTTAAAGGTTGGGATGAAACTGTGGAGTCTCTTCACTCCTAATTCAAACAAATTTGATTTAACTGGCACGATAAGCCAATGGGCAAGAGATCGATTATCTGGTTTCGTAGAGATCTTCGTGTTTCAGACCACCCAGCGCTCTTATCAGCCATAGCTGAAAGTGATGAGATTGTTCCAGTTTTTATTTTAGATCCAAAGTTAATTAAATCTAGTGGGAGCAAACGATTGGCATACCTTGCTCAATCCCTAAAATCATTAGATGACTCTTTGAATAATTGCTTACAGGTAATCGCAGGCGATCAACTGCAAGTGCTAAGAGATTTACAAAAAAAATATGACGCAGAAACGGTGCATATTTCAGCTGAGTATGAGCCATATGGATCCAAGCGGGATCAAAATCTCGAAGCGGGTGGTATTAAATTAATTAGAACTGGTTCACCCTATGCAGTAGCACCAGGGCGAGTATTAAAACCAAGTGATAACACCCCATATCGGGTATATACCCCGTTTTATCGGGCTTGGTGTCTACATGGTTGGCGTGAGCCCGCTGGAAAACCAAAAGAGATACCAACTGTTAAGGCAAATAGCGATTCTAGAGAGTTCCCAGATTGGAAACTCCCAGAAGGAGTAAAAATAAGTAATGCAGGTGAGCAGGCTGCAATTGAGCGATTTAAGTATTTTCAAAAAAATGGTTTAGATAATTATGATGAGGCTAGAAATCTTGCAGGTATTGATGGAACTAGCAAAATGAGTGCTCATTTAAAGTGGGGTGAAATTCATCCACGTACCTTGTTAGCTCCACTTGGTAAAAGTAAAGCCCATGAAGTATTTCGCAAAGAGATAGCATGGCGCGAGTTTTACGCCGATGTCTTATTTAATAATCCACACACAGAAAGTGATTACTACGCCCCACAATTTTCTAAAATGAGATATGACAAACCAGGAGCTCAATTTAAGGCTTGGTGTGAAGGAAAAACTGGTTATCCATTTGTAGATGCAGCAATGCGCCAATTATTAAAAGAAGGTTGGATGCATAATCGAACCAGAATGGTTGTAGCATCATTTTTAGTTAAGGATTTACACCTTGAATGGCAGCTCGGTGAGAGATTTTTTAGAGAGCATTTAGTTGATTACGATGTTGCATCAAACGCTCATGGCTGGCAGTGGACCGCAGGATGTGGCACTGATGCCTCTCCTTACTATCGAGTCTTTAATCCAGTAGAACAAGGAAAGAGATTTGATGAGAATGGCGATTATGTCCGCAAATATGTTCCAGAGTTAGCACATCTAAAAGGAATTGAGATTCATGAACCATGGAATGTTTTAGATGGATATTTAAAGGATTATCCGCAACCAATAGTTGATCATGCAACTGAAAGATTGGAATCACTTGCTCGCCTTGATGAGATCAAAGCAAGCAAGCCACTACCGCCAACAAAGTAACTAAACTAAAAAGTTACTAAATTGCCAAGGATCACTCTCATCGTATTTACGATTGTTCCAGCCCTTAAACAAATCATTGCGGTGCATTAGTGGATCCCAATCGGCAGCCTCTGAGTGATAACCACCCCAATATTTTTCGGCATAATCTAAAACCTCTCGCCATGGCAACTCATCTGGAACTCGATATCCGGCATTTGGATTAGCCATCGCCCAAGCGACTGCGGCATAGACCGCACTTGCAACTTGAACTGTGGTGGCTGATTGTTTTGGAACTAATTTTCTTGATTCATGAATATTTAATAAAGATCCAGTCCACCAAGATTTGTAAGGATGTCCCATAAGTAATACCCCGAGGCGATCATCACCATCAATAATCTCCTCATTCATAATTCTTTGATTTGGCGTTAAATCCCACTGGCGCATCTCTAACTCATGCATAGATGCCACAGCGGCATCTGTTGGACAGTATGCATAGTGAACAGTTGGACGATACACAGCTTTATTTCCATCCCAAACTGTTAGGTGGTCACTGATTGTGAAGGCTTCACCATGTCTAATTACCATGCCAGTGGTCTCCATATTTGGTACCCAAGATCTAACCCAAGTTTTTGCGCCAGGTTGAGCAATACAGATTTGGTTTTTTGGTCCAGTTGGATGCTCATAACCATTAACTGGAAGGGTTTTTTCATGTGTTCCCCAACCTAATTCAGCCGGAGCAATACCCTCTTCATAAAATCCTTCAACCGACCAGGTATTTACAAACTCATTAACCTGCTTTGGTTTATCAGAAATTTGAGTATCCCGCTCTGCAATGTGAATTACTTTTACATTTAATTTTTGGGCAAGTGCTGGAAAGTTTTCAGAATTTAGCGCCTCTGAAACACCAGCTGCAGCTTTCCCCTCTTTTACTGCTCGGGTTGCAATATCAAATAATGCTTTTTTGGTTAGGTGCGAAACTAATCCAGGGTTAGCACCATGTTCAACAATTGCTGTTGGCCCTTTACCACCCCAAGTATCGGTAAGTTTACGAAGCTTCATATGGCGCCAATAAAGTGTTCGTTCAGTTGGATTTCTTGCTGCCCCAGCTGCATAAGGATCCCACTCTTCAATGGATGTGTTTAAATAAATAACTCCATGATCATGAGCCCAGCCAATAATTGCATTGGCATCAATGTTCCATGCTAAATCTAATAAGAAATCGCCAGCTGATAAGTATTTGGATAAGAATTGATCCATATTTTCACGGGTCAATTGATCTTGAATATATGTTGCCCCAGCCGCTATGGCCTCTGAAACTCGTCCTCGGTTATCACGCATATCTGCAATCGTGATCTGTTTGGCATCAACTAAATGCTCAATTAAAAGTGGTAGTACACATTGTGATACTGAACCTGCACCTAAAACCAGAACTCGATTTTGGAAACGTGATGCCAATTAGGACCTCCATTTTCTGTGCTAAACCATTTAGCCAGTGAAGATTAACCTATTTTTTTTCCGTTCAAGAACGCCAGAGAAGGCTGCCAGCATTATTTCGTTTGGCTTCATACATCGCCGAATCTGCTCGCCGAAGTGACTCAGCCGTATCCGCCTCCTCGGCAATTGGCGCATAACCAATACTGACATCGATTTTTTCCTGATGATTTGCTAATGAGATCGGGTAGCTAAGTGTGGCTCTTAAAGCTAACGCTAGTTCATTCGCCTCTTGTTGGGAGATAGAAGCGATAACGCCAAACTCATCGCCACCTAATCTTGCAATCAGCGCATCGGCTGGTAGTGCCCTTGAGAATCTGATCGCTACCTGCTTAAGTAATTGATCACCTGCCTCATGACCTAGAGTGTCATTAATCCTTTTAAAGCCATTTAGATCCAACAAGAAAATATAGCCAGATTTCAATTTGTTTAATTCCGCAAGAAAATTTCTTCTATTTGATAAACCTGTTAGCTCATCGGTTCTAGCCAAAATCCTCTCCGTACCGGCGGTATTCGCCTCAGAGAGCGCAAAACTCATTCTAATAAAAGCTAATGCAATGGTGATAAAACCTGGAAGTAGAATAAAGCTTGGAAAATATCCAGGTTTTAAAGCTGCAATTCCCAGTAAACAACTACTTGCAATTAAAGCGATTGTGGCGCTGTAAGAAGAAATTTTTTCAGAGAACTTACTTACTCCTGAGTCATAAGATAGCGAAAGAGAGATAAGTAGTAGTCCGGCTATCCAGCCATCATCAGTTATTGAACCAAATGTATATGTAGCATTTAAAGATGACCAAATAAAGAAAAGATCAGATAACGAAAAAAGTAATAATCCGCCACAGAGTAAAAGCGATCTAATTCCAATTGGGCTCAATAATGCATAAGCCAAAGCAATAGCTAAAATTACGATATCTCCAACTGGATAAAGTATTGAAATAAAAACTTCAAATGCACTTCCTTCAAATCCAATCATCGCTGGTTTTAGAAGAAATGCAGTCAGTACGCCAGTTAATCCAAATGTAATTATGGTGGTATCAAGTAATTCAAGTGCTTTAATTTTAAATTTTTGAGTAAAACCACGGATAACTGCAAAGAAAACTAGTGGATAAAAGATTGAGTAAGAAAGTTCTGAAAACCATTGTGGGGTCTCAGATTTGAAAAACGATCCCCATGTAGACAAAAAAGAGCCTACACTCCAGATTAGTGCAGCTCCTCCAACAGCAAATGCTGAGAACTTATCGGTTAAAACTGGAGCATTAAATGCAATCGATGAGGCAAGCAAGCCGACTAAGTTAAACAAGATCAAATCAATAAAAATATTTGGCTCTGGAAAGATTAATCTAAGGATTAAATGAGATACCAATAAGAGAGTAGTAATCCATTTCAGTACCGAGTACCTTTGGATAGTTTGCATAAGGAGATTTTAAAATAATTCAACCAGCAAATGTAGGGGATTGGGAATATTTGAGTGGACGCACTCACAAGGTAGGATTTATATTTATGAAGTAGCAGCCCTAGGTGAGCTTTGAGCAGGTACAGCAATAAAAAACCGCGGATAAACCTAAATCAATAACTATCTTTGTTTTCTTCTAACATTAATTCCAATTTTTCTAACTAAAGGTCTTGGGGCATATTGAGCAAATATCGCTAAAGTTTTGTATTGAAACCCTGGTACCGAAACTGCTTTATTCTTTTGTGCTGCACGCCAAGAGGTAGCAACTAATTTGTTAGCATCTAACCACATGAAATTTGGTAATCCGCTCATTCGCATTTTTCCTCTTTGGTGAAACTCAGTTCTAGTAAATCCTGGGCAAAGGGCGGAAACCTTTACATTTGTACCTTTGAGTTCATTATTTAAGTACTCTGAAAAAACGGTTAAATAAGATTTAGCTGCGCTATATGTACCACCTGCAATCCAACTTGCAATACTACTTACATTGACAATCACACCTTTGTTTCGCTTCACCATGGCTGCAACTGCTACATGGGTAAGTCGCATTGGAGCAGTAACTAGAACATCTAAAAGCTCTTGTTCACGCTCAAGATTAGAGTCTAGAAAGCTATCTTTGATGCCAAATCCGGCATTATTTATAAGCACATCAATTGGTTTAGATTTTACTGCCAATCGCTTTTCTACCTTGGCTAGTTGAAGCGGTTTAGTTAAATCAGCCTTAATGGTTTCAACTTTGATTTTATGCTGTTTTTTTAGTTGATTTGCAATGTTGTTTAATCTTGGTAAGTCTCTTGCTACTAAAACTAGATCAAAACCTTGCTTTGCCAGTAACTGTGAATAAGCCGCGCCAATACCAGCTGTAGCACCGGTAATTAGCGCCGTTGCCATTACTTTACTATCCCCGATGCATCTTCTTCTCTGATATGCCAAGAAGTTCCATACTCTTCTAGTAGATCTAGGAAAGGCTTTGATTCAAACCACTCAGGTCCATTAACTCCCTGTGGTTTCCAAATTCCTTTATGTACTAACTCCAAGGCAATAACTGGATTAATCGCAGTCTGCCAAACCACTGCTTGATCACCAAACTCCTTCATTGACCAGGCATTATCGACAACGTTGTAAATATAAACGGCTTTTGGATTACCTTCCTTATCTAAACCTTTAACTAGTGCACCAGCGCAAGTTTTACCACGCATACGCTCACCTAAAGTTGCCGGATCTGGTAGTGATGCAGTTAAGAGATCTCTTGGTGAAACGGCTACACCTTGAACCTCAACAGTTTCTTTTCTATCCATTCCTAACATATTAATTGTTTTTAGTATTGTGATGAACTCAGCACCTAAGCCATACTTAAAGTTAACTTTCTTGGCATCGATCTTCTGTGGAATCAAGACCACCTCTTCGTGTTCAACATTTACGCACTCAACTGGTCCAATTCCCTCTGGAAAGTCGAAGATTTCAAGCTCGGAGAACGGGGTAGTGGTATACCAACCACGACCATCCTCCCAAACCAGAGGTGGATTTAAGCACTCTTCAATGGTGGTCCAGATGGAAAAAGATGGCGCAAAGTCATAACCTTCAACTCTTAAATTTGATCCATCTAAAATTGTGCAAGAGTCAATTCGGCTAAACATATGTTCACTTGCATACTTGGCAAAAATATCGCTCATACCAGGCTCTACACCCATTCCAATTAAGGCAAAGATTTTTCGCTCATCCCAGTTGAAATCTCGGGCAAATTGCTCATCACCTAACTTGACTCCAGTTTCGGTGTATGGATAGTGAGGGTGCTTACGTGATAATGACATCGCCATATCAACATAATTAGTATTTTCTATTTCACATGCTAAAAAGATTGGCATTACAAATCTAGGATCAACCGCATTAATAACTACATCTGGATCTGCTTTTCTAATCAGCTCTCTGACATCCTCAAGCTCAGCAGCATTAACCATTGCGGCAGAAAAACGAGGGTCTTTTACCCGCGCCACGGCCTCTTCAGCTCTTGCAAGTGTACGGTCAGCAATCACCATTGATTCAATAAATGAACGACGTGATGCGATATTTGCTATCGCTCTACCAACTCCACCGGCGCCTATAACTAGGGCCTTCATAACGATCAACTCCAAACGAATTATCAGTAGTCTATCGCAGCAATTATTTAATGCCAAATTTACGCATGTTTTATCAGTAGTTATCAATAATTAAATTATTAACTTACAATTAAGGTAACTTTAACTTTTAAAAATTAAATATTGTCCCCGTAGCTCAGTGGATAGAGCAACCGCCTCCTAAGCGGTAGGTCGCAGGTTCAACTCCCGCCGGGGACGCAATTAGTGATTAATTGTAAAGCGCTTCATTGATTTAGGTGCCCACCAATTTCTTTCTCCAAATAATCGCATTAGTGCAGGAACCAATAAACCTCGAACTAAAGTCGCATCTAAGATAATTGCAAATGCCACTCCAAATCCCAACATCTTGATTGACGTAACACCACTGAGAATGAATGAGGCGAAAACAATTGCTAGCAATCCTGCAGCGGCCGTAATTATGCGGGCTGATCTTTGTAAACCAATAGCAACTGATTCAATATTTGATTTACCAGCATCATGTTCTTCCTTTATTCGCGATAACAGGAATAACTCATAATCCATTGATAACCCAAAGGCAACCACTGCAACCAGGATAATAGATCCGGTATCTACTGCATTTACAACGGTGAAATCTCCAACTAACCACTTGAGATTTCCATCTACAAATATCCAAGTAATTGCTCCAAGTGTTGCACTTAGTGAAAGAATATTTAGCATTACCGCTTTGATCGGTAAAATTATTGAACCAGTAAATACGAATAATAGAATTAGAACTCCAAGTGTTATCCAGAGCAATGCCCAAGGCATAGTTCGCGCAATTCCATTTTGGGTGTCGGCGTAATCTGCTGCGACTCCGCCAATTAGCGTTCCCTGTGGTGCAGGTAGTTTTCTAATCTCTTGAATTAACCGCTCAGCATCTGGAGTTCTTGGTCCCATAGAGTGAATTGCAGTTACTCGGACATCATCACCGTATACCTGGGATTGGCCAATTCGAACAATGCCATCAACTTTGGCAATTTCAGTTGTGTATTGATTTATTTGAGTACCCATAAGCGCACCCTTAGGAACAACAATCTCAATTGGATTACCTTCTTGACCGGGAAAACGATCTGAAATAATTTTTGATGCTGCAGCTGCTGGATTACTCGCTGGCAATACTCTGGAATCTACTTGGGTAAATACAATATCTTTAATTGGCGCAGCTAATATTGTTAACAAGATTAGAGAAAGTGCAACGACCGCAACTGGTCTTCTCATCACAAATCTTGCTGTTTGAGCCCATCTGCCATCTTCTTTTGGAGTTATTGCTCCCTTTCGGACTACAACCTTATTAATCCGAGTACCTAGGATTGCTAGCAGTGCTGGCAAAGCAACTAGGGAACCAAGAACTGCCATGATTACCACAGTTACACCTGCATAACCGAATGATTTTAAGAACATTAATGGAAAAAGCATTAAAGAAGCTAAAGTAATAACAATTGTTACACCAGAATAGAAAACAGTTTTTCCTGCAGTGCTAATTGTTTTTCGAATCGCCTCATCAACTGTTTTACCAGCGTGTAACTCCTCCCTAAATCTATTAACCATTAGCAGTGAATAATCAATGCCTAGTCCCAGCCCAAGACCTGTAATTAGATTAAGTGCAAATACGCTAACGCCAGTAAATAAAGTTAATAAATACATAATTAAAAGTGAGCCTAGAATTGCTGAGACGCCCACGAGTATTGGCATTGCGCTTGCAACTATGCTGCCAAAAACAAAAACTAATAAAATAAAGGTTAAGGGGATAGAGATTGACTCTGAAAGCTTTAAATCATCTGCAATTTTGGTATTAATTGCGTGGGCGAATACACCAGTACCACTTGCATAAACCTTCAAATTTTCATAGTTACCCTCATATTTTGCCTGCATTCTTTTTCCTAAATCTTGAACGCCATCCCATTCAATACTCTTTCCGTAAATGAAGAGGAATGCAGAATTACCATCACTACTTTTTAACGAGGGTGCACCACCTGAGCTCCAAAAAGATAAGGTTGATTCAACTCCAGGTTCAGTCTTAATTTGTCCCTCGAGCTTTATGGCTGATGCTGTTGATTCAGGTGAGGTAACACCATTTTTTGTTTCCACAACTAAAACGACCGCTGGGTCTTTGACTTTAAATACATCAGTTAGATATTCAAATACCTTTGCAGAGTCACTCTTAGGATCTGAGTACCCGCCACTATCTAGTTTGCCAAATACCGATGAGCCCAGTGCTCCCGCTATTAGAATTGCAATAATAAATAGCGGAAAAATAAGTTTTTTACGTCTTACGATTACTGAACCAAATTTGTCAAACACTTGTCCTCCTGGTTATCTGAATAGTGTTCAGATTATGGTGGGTTGATTTGAACACTGTCAAGTTTGACGCCATAATTGAGCCATGTCAGTGTTAAAAGTATCGCGAGATTCCTATCACCATGGAAATCTTCAAGAGGCCATTATTCAGAGTGCAATAAAATTGATTAGGAAAAATGGCCCCGATCACTTATCAATGCGGGAAATAAGTTATGAGGTGGGGGTTAGTCCATCGGCCGCTTACCATTATTTTCCAGACAAGGATTCATTAGTTAGAGGAATAGGTCAGCACTTATTTGGTGAACTTGCTTCGATGATTACTAAATCAATCGAGAAATTTCCGGGCACGAGTGCTCGATCAGCGAAACTAAGATTTAGAGAGATTGGTCGAGCTTACTTTAAATGGGCTGTTAAGGAACCCAATTTATTTAGATTAATGTTTGGTGGCTTTTGTTCTAGTGATGAGCAAACCTCCTATAAAGAAGATGCAAGTTATATTATGTTGAAAAAAGCTTTAGATGATTTAGTAGCAAGTGGGTCAATGCCCAGTAAATTTAGGCCGTACGGCGAAATTTTAGCCTGGTCCTGTGTGCAAGGTGCATCAAATCTAATTTTGGAGGGACACCTACCTAAGAATGCATTTGAAGATGTACTGGACGGGTTAGAACTTGCGTTAGGAGTTAAGTAGTGAAGGATTCAAAAATATTACCTGTTGTCACAAATGATGAAATTGAATTAGAGATTGACCATGATCGAGACAAAGAAATAAAAGAGGAAAAGCCGCCTCACCATAATTAAATCTATTTCGGATCAGATTTAGCTGCAGGACTTGAATCTGTTTTTTTCATTTTTTCGCTAGGTGATGATGATTTATTATCAACTTTATTTTCTGATTTTGCCTGGGAAGTTCTTGAATCTGTTTTATAAAATCCACTCCCCTTAAAGACGACGCCAACGTTGTTATATACCTTTCTGACTTTGCCGTCGCATTTTGGGCAATCCTCCAGAGCCGCATCGCTAAATGACTGAACCACCTCAAATAGATGCTCACATTTATTGCACAGGTATTCATAGGTAGGCATAGG
>Ga0214917_10005319_pt1 | contig 13799 bp, 16 predicted proteins | sample LL_1208_BB_MetaG_FD_177983 | JGI IMG/M metagenome (GOLD analysis project Ga0214917, IMG submission 177983) | Freshwater microbial communities from Lake Lanier, Atlanta, Georgia, United States - LL_1208_BB | ecosystem: Environmental > Aquatic > Freshwater > Lake | place: USA: Georgia | collected... | reverse complement strand
CGCCGCCGCTACCAACCCAAAATCCCGGCGGGCCTTCTCGGGGGTGCCCAGATGATCGTCCCCGTCCCGGAACGGGCCGTAAGTGACCCCTTGGAGGAAGAATTTATTCTCCCCGCTGAAAAGAAATTTCCCGCGCACCTCGATGCGCGGCCCCTGCAGACCGGAGCCGTGAGCCGGAAATGAACTCACTCGCGCAACTGACCGTGGCCGGTGACCACGTACTTATAGGAGGTCAGTTCCTCCAGACCCATGGGCCCGCGGGCGTGGATCTTGTCCGTGCTGATGCCAATCTCCGCTCCGAAACCGAACTCCGCCCCGTCCGTGAAACGGGTCGAGGCGTTCCAATAGACTGCGGCCGAATCGGCCCCGCGCAAAAATTCCGTCGCGACCGCACGATCCCCGGTGACGATCGCATCCGAGTGATGGCTTCCATGCTGTTCCAGATGCTCCAACGCCCCTTTCACCCCGTCCACCACCCGGATGGACATGCTTAGATCGAGGTATTCGGTTTCCCAGTTGGGTGGTGGAACCAGTTTCTCACCCGCAGCCCGGCTGGCGGCCTCGTCCCCGTAAAGTTTCACTCCCTTTGATTTCAGGGCCTGAACGAGCCTGGGCAGGATTTTTTCCGCTCCCGCCCGGTCGACCAATAAAGTCTCGGCTGCGTTGCAGGTGGCGGGACGCTGACACTTGGAATTGACCACGATGGCCTCGGCCATCGCCGGATCGGCCGCCTGATGCACAAACACATGGCAAACCCCGTGGGAATGCTTGATGACCGGAACCCGGGCATGTTCCAACACCGTCTGGATGAGTCCATGTCCGCCCCGTGGGATCAGAAGATCGATCACCCCCTCCAAACGGCACATCTCCGGAATGCTTTCGCGGCTTTCATCCTCCACCAGCGCCACCACCTCGGCCGGCAACCCCTTCTTCAACGCCGCCTCACCCAAGGCCGCAGCCAACGCACGGTTGCTTTTCCTGGCCTCCCGTCCGCCACGAAGCAGAACCCCGTTGCCGGTTTTCAGGCAAAGGACCGCACTGTCGACCGTCACATTGGGCCGTGACTCATAAATGATGCCGATCAAACCGATCGGCACCCTGATTTTTTCAATCTCCAGCCCGTTGGGCTGTTTCCATTTCCGAATCACCTCGCCCACGGGATCGGCCAATTTCACCACTTGCCGCACCCCCGCCACCATCTCGGCAAAACGCTTCTCGTTCAGATCGAGCCGGTCGAGCAGGGCGCCGGAGATTCCGGCGGTTTTGGCCGCCGCCAGGTCCTCCTGATTCGCCGCCCGGATTTCTTTTTTCCGCAACTCGAGCTGATCGGCCATGGCCAGCAATAGGTCGTTTTTCTCCGGGGTGGAGAGCAGGGCCAGACGACGGGACGCCTGTCGGGCCTTGCGGGCCAAATCCGCCACCGCACTCATCGGGCGAAGAGGGTGCCGGCGGGCGTTTTCAACGCGCTTTTCACCAGGACACCATTCCGGCGGCCGTCGGCAATCACCACGGGGATTCCCCGGCCCATGGCCAGACGCGCCGCCTCCAGCTTGGAAAGCATCCCCCCGACCGAACCCGCGCTGCCGGCCCCGCCGGCACAGGCCAGGATAGCCGCATCGATCTTCTTCACCCTCCGGATGAGTTGCCCCGTGCCATCCGGCCGGCTCATCAAGCCGGGTGCATCCGTCAAAATCACCAGCCGATCCGCCCCGGCAAGAATGGCCACATGGGCGGAAAGCCGGTCGTTGTCCCCGAACGCGTTGAGCAGGGCAATCTCTTCGAACGAAAGGGCGTCGTTCTCGTTGAAGATGGGAATGCATTTCCTTTGCCGAAGCAGGGTCTGAAGCGTGGCCCGGGTGTTGTCATAAATCCGGCGACTGTCCAGATCCCAGGAGGTCAGGAGAATTTGGGCCACGAGAATTTGATGGGGAGCCAGCGCGGCTCCGTAGGCTTTCATCAGAAGAGGCTGGCCGATGGTGGCACAGGCCTGCATTTCGGGACGGGAGGTGGGCCGCTTTTTCAGATGCAACGCCTGCATTCCCGCGCGGATGGCTCCGGAGCTGACGAGAATCACCTCATGACCGGCCCGACGCAAACGGGCAATTTCCTTGGCCCAATTCCGCATTCGGCCCTGGGCCAAACCGCCCTCGGGAGAGCCCAGCAAGCTGCTGCCGATTTTGATGACCAGTCTCACGGGAAAGCGTGCCTTACGATGGTTTTGCCCGGCTCCAGGTCTGGGCAATCTGTTGGACCAGACGAAGACCCGCCAGAACCCGGCCGGCCAGACCGAGGCCGTGGCCGGCGGCTTTTTTTCCGGGATAGAAAAGGGAAACGAGGGTCAGTCCCAAACCGCCCCACCGGGTTCCCAGACGGATCACATTCTCCCCCTCATCGATCCAATGCCCGATGGAGGAGGCTTGGGCGCAGGCACGACGAAACTCCCACCCCGCCCGCCGTGAGGAGGCCTGACAAGCCAGGCGGATCTGCCGCGCCCGGGTCAGCGCCGGGAGCTCAACCATTCCCGGTCCCTCTGGAATTCCGCCACGGTGTCGGCAAAAGGCATCCCCTCTCCCTGAATGCGTTTTCGCATCCGCAGGAACGCCGCCAAAGCGCCCAGACCATAAACGGCCGCCAATCCCACCAAGGCCAGCAGACGCGCGCGGGGATCGGGCCAGACCGACAGGACAACCGCCAGGGAAGCCACCAAAAGAGCCAAAGCTCCCAGAATCAATCCGGCGGCCAGCCAAAGAACCGCCTCCACCGCCCGCCATTTTTCCTCCTGCAGTTCCGCCCCCAAAAGACGCAACCGCTGCTCCACCACCTGGATGGAGGTCAAAGCAAGATCACGCAGGGCGGAAATCATGGCGGGCCCCCGGACTCAGCGACGATTCAAAAGGGCCCCGATCAAAAGCCCTGCCACCAACGCCACCCCCACGGATTCATAAGGATGCTTGCGGATCACCCGATCGGCCTCCTTCATCCCCTCTTCCGCTGCCTCCTTGACATCTTCCAAACTCTGAAATTTTTCTTTGGCTGCCTCAATCTTGTGGGCCAACTGCTGCCGCACCTCACGGGCCTTTTCGCCCAGCTCCCCGGCCGTGGCATGCAAAAGCTCCTCGGCGTGGGAGATGACCTCCCGGACGTCATGGGAAATTTTGGTGGAAGTTGCTTTGCGGGCGGGTTTTTTGGAGCGGGATTTGGCCATGGCGACATTGTGCCCGCCTACCCCCACGGGAGCAAGTTTCCCGCCTAGGCCCAACTCCTCGCCTAAACTTTCAAGTCTCTGGAGGCCAACTGTTTCTCTAAAAGAATGCGGGCCTGATGGCGCGCTCGCAAACGGGGGTCAAACCAGATCTCCCCGAACATCTGCCCCAAAACACTGAAAACCCCCAGCAAAGGCATCGCCAGAAGAAGCCCATAGACCCCTCCGAGCATTCCCCCCGTAAAAATCATCATCACGGTGATGAGAGGATGCATGCGCAGGGCGCGTCCCACCGTCATGGGGGTGTAGACAAATTCATCCAACATTCTCACCAGAAGAAACAGGACAATCACTGCCAGCATCAACCACCCGGCTTGGGGAGCCTTGACCGCACAGGTCGCCACCGCCACCAACCCCCCGAGCGCCGACCCAATGTAGGGCACCCAGGCGAAGACGGCACAGATCAGGCCCAGGACCATGGCGTCACGGAATCCGAAAATGCCGGGCCCGTGCCCCAAAAACCAGAGACCCAGACCCAAAGTGATCGCATCCAGCAGGGTGAGGCCGAGCATGCCCCGAAAATAGGCGTGCATCTGCCGGTTCAACCGGTCGAACAAAATCAGCGTCTTTTCAAAAAAAGCGTTCGGCACGGCCCGGAGCACCAGTCGATGCACTGCCGCCCCGTCCCGCAGGAAGAAAAAGGCGAGAAAAGGAACCAGGAGAAGGCTGGGCAACCAGTGCAGAAGAAAAATTGCCACGTCCGCGACGTGCTCTTTGCCGGAGGCCGAGGCAAAACGGTCGATTTGATTTTGAAAGGCCTCCGCCAGCTTTGCCTTTTTGGCAAAATGGAATTTGTCCTCCATCAAAAGCAGGTTGTTTCGCATCACCATTTGCAGCCGGTCCCAGTAGTCGGGAAGATTGTTCTGGAACTCGGAAAGACCGTTGAGCATGGCCGGCAAAATGGTCACCGAGGCGATGGCCGTCACCAGAATCGCGGCCCCCAGAAAGATGCCCAAGGCCTGACCCGGGGTTGCCCCGGCGAGCTGCATGCGCTGCAACAGCGGCTCCACCAGATAATAGAAAACCACCGCCAGGACCAGGGGCAGGGTCAACCAGGCAATGGTGTTGAGCAGAACAATCGTCCCGAGGGTGCCGGCGATCACCGCCACCCAGATGATCGGGTGCTCCAGCGAACGGGGCGTGGGATTCATTTCGCTCACGCCGTCAGGGATTTTTCCAAGTGCCCATCGGCGGTCTGGCGCATGCGCGACTCCAGGACCCGGGCCACACCCATGGCAATTTTGTAACCCAACCGGGGCCGCCCTTCGGCCAAGCGCAACAATTCCGGACGAAACATGGCCAACACCGTGGTGGGTTCCGTCGCCACCACCGTGGCTACCCGGGGACTGGCCCCCAGCATCGCCATCTCGCCGAACGAGTCTCCGGGGAAAATTTCCCCCAAGGTCTTCTTTTTGAGCATCCCTTTGCGAACGGCTTTCAGTTTGCCGGTGATCACCACGTACATGCCCTCCCCCTCCTCCCCTTCGTCAAAAACGATCTCCCCCTCCAAAAAGTGCCTCTCGTGCAGATGCAACCGCAGGGTCTCAAGCTCGCCCCGGGTGCAGTCCCGGAAAATGGAGGCACCCGAAACAACCTGCAACATGGGATCCAGGGGCGGCGGACGGAAAAAATGAAGAAGATTCATGGAACCCCACACTCTCCCGAACCCACCCCCATCACCAGTGAAAAATTCCCCCCCCTTTGCGCTTGGGCTTCGCCTCCCCTTCGCATAAAAAAGAGTTCCCATGGAAATCACCGAAAAAACGGACGGAGGGGTCCTGATTCTCACGGTTTCGGGGGAAATCGACCTGAACCAGTCCCCCACCCTCCGGTCAACCTTGCGGGCCAAGGCCGCGGCCAAGACTCCCTGTCTTTTGCTCGATTTTTCCGCCGTGCTCTACATTGATTCGTCCGGCCTCGCCACCCTGATCGAATACTACCAAAGCTCCCGGACATTCGCCGGAAAACTGGCTCTCTGCTCGCTCGCCCCCCGGGTTCGCAGCTCCTTTGACTTGGTTCGCCTGAGCGAGGTCTTCTCCATCTATCCCGATCTCGCCGCCGCACGCAAAGCTCTGACCCCCGGTTCGTCTTGAAATTTCTTGTCCGCCTGCTGCGCCGCAACGAGGGAAAGGGCTACTGGGTGCTCAATGCCCGCATCTACTCCTTTCTTCTTTGGGGTCTGACCAATCCGAAGGTCCTCTCGCCTGAATTGACCCTCTCCCAAATGCTCCGGATCGGGGTCCAGGCCCTGCCCATGGCTAGCTTGGTGGCCCTGAGCGTCGGCTTCATCTTGGCCATGCAGGCCTCCACGGAACTCGGCAAACTGGGAGCCGACTCCTTCATTCCCGATCTCGTCTCCCTGAGCCTGATGCGGGAGCTCGGCCCCCTGCTCATCGCCATCATCGTCGTCGGTCGAAGCGGATCGGCCGTGACGGCCGAAATTGGCACCATGAAGGTCAACGAGGAGATTGAGGCCCTGCGCGTCATGGCCATTTCCCCCGTCCGCTATCTGGTGGTTCCACGCTATCTCGCCCTGGTGATCATGCTCCCGATTCTGACGATTTTTGGAAACTGCGTGGGCTTGGCCGGAGGGTGGGCGGTTTGTGCGGGCACGTTGGATATGCCCACTTCCTTTTACATCAAACATGCGGTCGACCGGCCGGAATTATGGGATCTTTACTCGGGGCTGATCAAAAGCGTGGTGTTCGCCCACATCATTATCACCATCGCCTGCCATCAGGGATTGAACGTGGAGGACGGTGCCCAGGGCGTCGGGCGCGCCACCACCAACTCGGTGGTCTTCTCCATTCTTTGGATCATCATCTCCGACGCCATCCTCACCGGACTCTTTTTCTTTGTCTCATGAAGAACCCGCCCAAAAAAACCTCCGACTCCTCCGATATCATCCTCGAGGTGCGGGATCTGGTTCAGGTCTTCAATGGGCGGGCCGTGCTCAATGGACTCAATTTCAAGGTTCGACGGGGGGAAACCTTTATCATCATGGGGGGCAGCGGTTGCGGGAAAACCACCCTGCTCCGGATTCTGATCGGCGCCCAAAAGCCAACCTCGGGCTCGGTCCGTCTTTTCGGACAGGACATCACCCAACTGGACCCGGAAGCTTTGGACAAGATCCGCCTGCGCTTCGGGATGAACTTCCAGTTCGGCGCCCTCTTCCAGTCCATGACCGTGGGGGAAAACATCGCCCTTCCGCTTCAGGAACACAGCCGGGTCGATCCCTCCCTCATTGAAATGGTGGTCAAAATGAAGTTGGAGCTGGTGGGATTGACCGGGTTTGAAAATTTCAAGCCTTCGGAAATCAGCGGAGGAATGCGCAAGCGCGTCGGCCTCGCCCGCGCCCTGGCCCTCGACCCGGAACTTCTTTTCAGCGATGAACCCACCTCGGGTCTCGACCCTGTGATGACCGCCGTGGTCGACCAACTCACCTTGGACAGCACCCGTAAGATTGGGGTCACTGCCGTCGTCGTCAGCCACGACATGACCAGCGCCTTCCGCATCGCCACCCGGATGCTGATGCTGGGCAGCGGTCCGCGACAGGGGGAAATTGTCGCCGAGGGCACCCCGGATGAAATTCGCAACAACCCGGACCCCTTTCTCCAACAGTTCATCCGCGGAGAGGCGGATGGCCCCATCCCCTTACGGCTATCCCAAGATGATTACTTGAAACACCTTCTCGGAGACGGCTGAATAGTCACCCCTTTGTCATGAAAGCCTTCAAAACGGAATTCCTGATCGCCACGGCAGTTATCATTTCCAGCCTGGTGTTGTTGGCCGCACTTTCGATCGCCATTTCCGGCATTCACCTGGATCGGCCCAAATTCGTTCTCACCGTCGACCTCCCCAGTGCCGTGGGGCTCTCCCAGGAAGCCGCCGTCCGCTACGCCGGCACTCCCGTCGGCAAGATCCATTCCATGCGTCCGCTCAACGACGAGGAAAGGGCCAAAACCTCCCCGGGATGCGCCATCCGTCTCGTGTTGGACATCCATCAAAAGCTCCCCACCCTCCGCCTGGGAACCACCGCCTCCATCGCCGCCGACACGGTGTTGGGCGAGAAGTACCTGAATTTGGAGCCGGGTCCCGTCATCAATCCCGCCCTCCCCTCGGAAACCATCCTCTACGCCAAACGTTCGGCCAGTCTGGACGAGGTCATGACCTCCGGCAAAGAACTGCTCGATGGGGTCAACGAGCTGTTGACCAAAAATGACACCGCCATCACCCAGGCCATCCTCGACCTCAAAAATGTCCTCGAGAACTTCAAGGTGATTGCCACCTATGGCAAAACCTTCATGGGCACCGTCGCGAGAAAACCCTGGCGTCTTCTATGGGGAGGTCCCGTTCCCCGACTCCCCTCTGAGGATGCCATCCTCAAAAGCGACAAACCCGTTCCCGCCCCGATTCCCAACGACTGAGGATGGCGGTGTCTCAGCCCCTTCCCACGCCGGAAGCCTCGGTTGAAATCGAATTGGCCCCGCCCCGTCTCCACGGCCTACGGCAACTGGCCGAACGATGGGCCCTGCACACCGGCTTTAACGACGCGGATACCGGACGGCTGCTTGCCGGTCTGGATGAGGCTTTGGCCAACATCCACCTGCATGCCTACGGCGGCCGCCCCGGACCTGTCCGCATCGAGATCAGACAAACCGGACAGGAACTGATTTTTGAACTCTTCGACCAAGGGAAGGCTTTCGCACCCGAACGGATGGTCAGCCGCCTCCCCGGGGAAATCGGACAGGGAGGGTGGGGCATGCTGATGATGCAGGCCGGCTTTCATCGGATCGAACGCCGAAGGGCCGGGGATAAAAACATCCTGCTTCTCGCGCGCACCCTTCCGGGCAAAAAAGGAGGGTGATGAGACTCACTTTTTGGGGCACCCGGGGCAGCATTCCCTCCCCCTCCACCGCGGAAATCCCCACCCATCAGTACGGCGGGGACACCACCTGCGTCAGCGTGGCTTGGGGGAAAGACGAACTGCTCATCATCGACGCCGGCTCCGGTCTTCGCCAAGCCGGCCGCACCTGGATCCAGTCGAAGAAGAAATCCTTCACCTTCCTCTTCACCCATGCCCATTGGGATCATCTGCAGGGATTCCCTTTCTTCACCCCCGCTTTTTTTGATGATGTCTCCATTCAGATTTATTCTCCCCGGCTTCCCGGTGCCCCGGCCGGAAACCTGATTGAAAAGGCCCTCCACGCCCAACAGTGCGAACCCTTCTTCCCCGCCGGATTCCCCCAACTCCGCGCCAAGATCTCCTTTGCGGAAATCGAGCCCGGAAAACCCGTCCACATCGCCTCTCCATCCGGGGAACTCAAAATCGACTCTGCACCCGTTTCCCATCCGGGAGGTTGCCTGGCCTACCGGCTGGAACATGAGCGACGCTCCTTGGTCTTCGCCACCGATAACGAACCCCAACCCTCCCCCGACAGCCCGCTGGTCAAACTGGCCGCCGATACCGACCTGTTGGTCTGCGACGGCCAGTACAACAATGAGGAACACCAGCAACGCAAAGGCTGGGGACACGGCACTCCCGAACTCTGCTTGCAGGAAGCGGTCTTTGCCCGCGCCCGCCGGCTGGTCATCACCCATTTTGACCCCTCCCATTCCGACCCCACTCTTCAAGCTATGGAGGACGAAATCAAAAAAGCCCCCTCCACCCGTAAACTCCCCGTCTCGTTTGCCCGCCAAGGGCAGACTATCGACTGCTAGACGGAATCGCCTTCGACTCGCTGGAGGCCGTGGCGACTTCGGCTAAAGCCGCCCGGCTATTTTTCAATTCTTGGCTGAGGACTTTCTCCGTTTCCAGCCACCGCCCGCTCCGGTCAATCTTTCCTGACCGGCAATTCATCAACGTGACTTCCGCCAACCCGTCGCGAAAGGGGGAGGCCTTGAGATATTTTGCCGGGATGGCGACTTCCCCGCGCAGGTTCAGATAACCCCATGCGCCCTGCTCCTTGAACAAAACCAGCTCTTGGGAGGCGTCCAACACCGCCTCGTATTTCGGGGGCGACAGGTAATTGTCCCGGGCATTGATCAGGGCCCACTTTCCGCCGGAGGATGCCGGCACTTGCAGATCGATTCTTTTCGAAAGCTTTCCGTAAATCTCCGGCAGTCCCGGCAACTGGTCGGCCTTGCTGACCACATTCGGTGACCCGCCGATCTGCACCGCCGCCACCCCCTGCCGGAATGGCCGGGCATCGGAATAAAACGGAGCAATCGCCCAGTTTCCCTCCCGGTTGAGGTAACCCCATTTCGCGCCCTGTCGCGCGGGGGCCAATCCCTCGCTGAACATTCCCACCCAGTCAAACCTCGCCTGCCCCACTTTCCTCCCTTGGGCGTCCAGCAAACCCCACCGCGGCCCACGGCGAACCCCCGCCCTCTCCTCGGTAAACGGCCACGCCCAGTCCCACTGCTCCGGCCAAACCTTGCCGCCGGACTCATCCAAATAGACGAACCTCTCGCCCTCCAAGCCGGGTCGGGGGGTATTTTCCGCTCCATGGGAGAAAGCTCCTGCAATTGCCAGAGAACAAACCCATGCCATCCACGTTTTCACCATAAAATCATCCTCTTGCGCCCCTCTGGCGCAAAGGTTGCGAAGGCATGTTCCGGGACAGTCGGAGAATAACCTGTGCGCAAAGAGCCCCGCTTGTTCTTCCGCTTACCCCCCCTATCCTCCTTGCATGCCTGTCGACCCGGCCCAGAAAAGAATTGGGGAAGAACGCACTGCCCGATCCCTTCTCTGGCGGGGGATTTATGCCCTCGGATCCCTCGACCTTGCCATCCTGCTCCTCATCACCCTCACCGGAGTCTGCGCCGCCGCCACTTTTCTCGAATCAGGCTTCAACGCCCGCGTCGCCCGCGCCTACGTCTACGGCTCGCCCTGGTTTAATCTTTGGCTCCTTCTCCTCTGTCTCAATCTCATCTGCTCCGCCGCCACCCGCTGGCCTTGGAAGCGTCACCACGCCGGCTTCGTCATTACCCATGCCGGGATCATCACCCTGCTTGGCGGAGCCCTTCTGGGCCGGGCCCGCGGGTTCGAAGGATCCATCGATCTTTTTCAAAATGCGCCCGCATCCCAGCAGGTGCTGCTCGACCGCCCCCGCCTCACGGTGGAAAGCCCCGCCACCGGCCAACTCTTCTCCACCCCCTTCGATCCGGAAGTCCGCACTCCCCGCCCCGACCGCCCCCGCCTCCTCCCCCTTCCGGGCTCCGACACCCAACTGGTCATCGACGGCTACACCTCCCGCTCTACGGAAAAAACATCTCTCGTTTCTGATCCCTCCTCCCCTGGACCCGGTTGCACCCTCGAACTGACCGGACCCTTTGGCCCGGAACCCCTCCGTCTCTCCCTCGCTTTGGGTTCACCCGCTGATTCCCAAGCCGATTTGGGCGCACAAGCGAAAGTGGAAATTCTCCCCTCTTTGCCCAAAGACCAACGCCCGGCTGCAGCCCCCGCCTATCGCGAAACCCAGATGGTCCTCGCGCACGAACCTTCCCAACCCATCGTCCACAACACCACCGGATCTCCCGGCGGATTCCGGTTTTTTCTCGGCTCCCGCCGCGACGGGGATCCCTTGGAGGTGGAAATCCTCCGGCCCGATGGCACGGGGGAGGTTTACCGCCTGACCGATCTCCTCAACCGCACGTTGGACGATGTTTCCGGGACAAAAATCCTGGTCGCTCGCTACTGGCCTAACCTTGTCCTCCGCGAGGGCCAACCAACCACCGATGGAGATCGCCCCGACAACCCCGCCATTCTCGTCATGCTGGAAGGCACCCGGACGGAACTCTCCGCTCCCTCCCGCCTTCTGCTCGCTCCCGGTCCGACCCCGGGCTCCCTGACCTACCTAGGCCTCCCAGCCTCCGGGCCCACGGTCACGGGCACCATCCGCCCCGGCGACACCTTCTCCCCGGGGTGGCGCGGTTGGTCGGCAAAGTTTTTAACCTGGGAACCCAAGGGTCGGATCGAGACGATCACCATTCCGGAGGAAAAGCCTTCCGCTCAACCCGGTCGCCCCGCCATCCATGCCCGCCTGCGGGCTATGGATGGACGTGAAGGCCCCGCTTTTTGGATCTCTTCCGGTTCCTCCTCCGTCCTGCAGGTCGGTGACATCGCCTCCCGCATCGGATTCGGACTCGAGCTTCAACCTCTCCCCTTCACCATCCGTCTCGATTCCTTTGAGGTGCCCCGCGATCCCGGCACCGATGAGCCCGCCAACTTCCGCGCCACGGTCACCTTTGCGGAGGAGAAAAAGAACCTCACCGTACCCGCCCAACTGGAAATGAACCAACCTGCGACCTACCCGCCCGGACTTCTTCCCCAGATCACCGGACTCTCCTACAAATTCTCGCAAGCCGGCTGGGATCCGCAAAACCTGAACCGCACCACGCTACAAGTCCTCCATGATCCCGGTTGGCTCCTGAAATGGAGCGGTTCTCTTCTCATGGTGGTGGGAATCTTTTCCATGTTCTATCTTCGTCGAGAACCTTTCCCCACCTCATGAACCGTCTTTTCCTCCTTTTCCTGTTCCTGCTGGCCGCCGGAACAAACCTTCAGGCGGCCCAAACCGAGGCCTCTCTCGTGCCGGACGACCCCTCGTTCGACTCGTTGGCCATCCAGCATCGCGGCCGCATCAAACCCTTTTTGTCCTTCGCCCAGGAAATCGCCACCACCCTGACAGGCCGGACCTCCGTCCAACTCCCCGATCTGGGCAAGGTCGGTGCTCGCCGGCTAATCCTCTCGCTTTGGATGGAACCGGCCGGATGGGATCAGGAGCCGATTCTCTTGGTCGAGGATCCCTCCCTCCGTCAGGAACTCGGACTCACCGAGCACACTCGTCTCTTCTCACTTCGCCGCCTTTCCGCCCTGCCCCGTCTGGCCCAACTGTCCGCCATGGCCGAATCGGCCCGTGCCTCCGGTTCGCGCGATTCCGTACCCCCGGCCGCTGCGGCTGCGCAGATCGTCACTCTTCGTGTGAACCTTTTGCAGTCGATTCTCTCGGGCGAGGCCATGCGGATGATCCCGCCTCCCGAGGGCTCTCTCCCCGGCGCCCCTTGGGCACCGGCCTCAGGACAAATCAAATCCCCCTCCGCAATTTCGGAAATTCAAAGTCACGCCCGCCTTCCCCAAACCAAGCTCGCCCTGGAAGTCCTCTATCTGAAGTTTCATCCCTTCCGCTGGGCTTGGGTCTGCTGGCTGCTGGCCGCCCTGCTTCTTGTCGCCGCCGGAAAAGAAAAATCATCCCGCACCCTCTCCCTCGGCTGGGCTTTCTCTCTTCTCGGCTCCCTGCTTCTGGTCACCGGTTTTGCCGTCCGTATCTGGATCGCCGGCCGGCCGCCCGTGACCAACATGTACGAAAGCATTCTTTGGGTGGCGTTCGGCACCTCTCTCTTTGCCATTTTTTTCGCCTCCCGCTACCGCACCCCCGCCTACCTTCTTGCCGCCTCGCCGGTCGTCATTCTTGCCTTGGTTGCTTCCGACCTCCAGCCCGCCGTCCTCGACCCCTCGCTCAATCCCCTCGTCCCCGTCCTCCGCAGCAACTTTTGGCTGACCATCCACGTCCTCACCATCACCCTGAGTTACGGGGCCTTCGCCCTCGCCACCGCCTTGGGACATTTTCTCGTCTTCCGCTCACTCCAAGCCCGCGCCCTTCCGTCTGTCACCGATGCCGGAGTGATCCAACTCTATCGCTGCCTTCAAATCGGCGTTCTTCTTCTGGCCGCCGGCGTCATCCTCGGCGGAGTCTGGGCCAACTACTCCTGGGGTCGCTTCTGGGACTGGGATCCCAAGGAGACTTGGGCCCTGATCGCCCTGCTTTCCTATATCATTCTCCTCCACGGCCGCTTGGGCGGTTGGTGGGGCGGTTACGGCCTCGCCGTCGGCTCGATCGCCTGTTTCCTCACCATTCTCATGGCCTGGTACGGAGTGAACTTCGTCCTTGGAAAAGGCCTTCACAGCTACGGATTCGGCAACGGCGGCCAGTTCTATGTCGGCCTCTTCGCCCTTCTCGAACTCCTTTTCATCCTCTTCGCCCTCGTCCGTCGCCCCCGCCCTGCCCCCTCATCTTAATCTTAATCCTAATCCTCATACTCATCTCTCTCCCTCATCTCCCCACTCGCCTACCGCCTGCAGTCTGTAGCCTTCCTTCATCTTCATCTTCATCTTAATCTTATCTTCTGATGTCCCCCACCCTTTCGCTCGTTGACCTCAAACTCACCTGCCGGGTCGGTGTGCCCGAACGTGAAAGAGCCCGGCCCCAGAAACTTCTTTGCACGGTTGTCTTTCCCGTGCCCAACCTGAAAAAGGCCGCCACCTCCGACCGCCTCGAACATACGGTCGACTATCACTCGCTCAGCCTTCTCCTCCAGTCCACCGCCCGACAAGGCCAACGAAAACTGATCGAAAAACTTGCCTCCGAACTTGCCCAAGCTGCTTTTAGGAAATTTCGCCTCCCATGGATCGAAATCGAGCTGAAGAAATTTATTCTCCCGCAAACCCGCCACATCTCCCTTCGCACCCGCTTCA
>Ga0214917_10005318_pt1 | contig 13806 bp, 11 predicted proteins | sample LL_1208_BB_MetaG_FD_177983 | JGI IMG/M metagenome (GOLD analysis project Ga0214917, IMG submission 177983) | Freshwater microbial communities from Lake Lanier, Atlanta, Georgia, United States - LL_1208_BB | ecosystem: Environmental > Aquatic > Freshwater > Lake | place: USA: Georgia | collected... | reverse complement strand
CAGCCCTCCGTGGTGCTCGACATCGAGAGGGCCGTGCGCCGCATCATCGACACCACCGGCATCAGCGTGCTGCTGGTGGAGCAGCATCTGCACTTCGTGCGCCAGGCCGACTGGTATTACGCGATGCAGAAGGGCGGTGTGGTGGCCAGCGGCCCCACTGGCGAGCTCAGCAAAGAGGTGGTCGACCGCTTCCTGAGCATCTGACGGTCAGCGGGTGAGTGGGGTGTCCTCCAGGGTCACCCCAGCCTGCGTTGAGATCTGCGGCAGCCGCGATCGCACCGCCAGGGGAAACACCAGCAGGGCAAAACCCTCCACCAGCAGCAACTGGGGCCCGCTCCCCAGGGGCAGGCATCGTCCAGGCCCCGTGAGCTCGGCGATGCTGAGCAATCCGCCCAGGTACAGCACCCACCAGGCGCCATGGCGTGCATCGATGGCGTGGCCCCGCTGCTGTTGCAGGCCGCAGAACAGCAGGGCTGGCAGCAGCACCAGGGCCACGGCTCCCTCCAGGGCAGCTCGGCCGCACCACAGCACGGCCCAGCTGGCGGCCACGAAGGTGAGTGGACACCACAGCTCCGCAGCGGGCAGCTGAAAGGGGCGGGGCACGGCTGGCAGCTGCCTGCGCAGGGCTAACAGACTCACCGGGCCCACAGCAAGGGCGATCACCAGGGTGGCGGTGAGGAAGCTCACCACCCGCTGCCAGCTCGGGCCGCCCAGCAGCAGCACCACGCCGATCGCCAGGCTCCACAGCAGGGCCACGGCGGGCACGGCCTGACGGTTGAGCCGGCCCAAGCTGGCGGACAGCAACCCGCAGCGGCCCATCATCCAGGCCACGCGTGCCGACACCCCCATGTAGGTGAGGGCAGTGGCACCAGGCGAGACCACTGCATCACTGAGCAGCAGTCCCACCACCCAGGTGAGCCCGAGCCCCATGGCGAGGGCCACCAGGGGACCGCCGTGGGCGGTGAGGGTCAGCCCGCTCCATCCCTGCGTGAGCAGCTCCGGCGGCACCGCCACCAGGAAGGCCAGTTGGAGCACGACATAGATCCCCAGCGACAGTCCCAGCCCCAGGGCCATCGCCCTGGGCACGGTGCGTTGGGGATCGCGGGCCTCACCGGCCAGATCCATGGCCGTGCGGAATCCCAGCAGGCTGAAGAGGATGCCGCCGCTGCTGATGGCGCTGGTCAGCTCGGCGAGTGCTGGCCCGGTGCTGCCCTGCAGGTTGCCCCAGTGCCCCGCCGTGAGCATCAGCCACACCGAGACGAGCAACGGCACCACCAGTTTCCAGCTGGTGAGTCCATCGATCCAGCGGGCCAGCCAGCTGATCCCCGCCAGGTTGATCCAGGCCATCAACGCCAGCAGCGCAATGGCCAGTGCCAGTCCTGCTCCACTGAGCACCTGTCCCTGCCCGCCATCGCTCGTGAGCCAGGGAAGGCTGCTGGCCAGGTATTGCAACATCGCCAGCACCTCCACGGTTGGCAACGTGAGGTAGGCGATCCAGGCACACCAGCCGCCGATGAAACCGGCGCTGCGGCCATGGCTGAGCAGGGGAATCTGGGCCAGGGCCCCTGAACTGGGCACCAGGGCACCCAGTTCGGCGAACACCAGGGCCAGGGCGAAGCTGAGCAGGCCGCCCAGCAGCCACGCCACCAGGCTGATGGGGCCGGCGGCCCTGGCGGCATAGAACGGTGCGAACAGCCAGCCGGAGCCGATGGTGCTGGTCACCACCGCCAGGGTGAGGCTGCGCAGGCCGAGACTGCGTTTCAGGCCGGAGCTCTCGCTGACCATGGAGCCGAGTGGGGCTCAGAAGAGCCCCATGCTGCATCGATTTGCTGCTAAGCAGGGGGGGCTTGTCTTCTGCCTCAGGCCATGGCCTTCTCCACCCGTCTGCTCAGCTTCTGCGCCGGCAGCTGCGCCCTCCTGGCATCGTCCGCTCCCGCCTGGGCCCAGCGCTGTCAGTTCCTGTCCCCCGTGGGAGGCAATGGCGTCACTCCGGTCGTCACCAAGACCATCGGCCCTGGCAACCCCTTCGGTCGCCCGAACTGGAACACCGATTTCTTCGTGACCCAGCCCTATGGCAGCTACAAGTTCTTCTTCACCGCTGATTCCTCGGTGAGTGCCACCTATCCGATTCAGGGCTACCTGAAGTTCACCGATGGTTCCAACCTGCAGGTGATCAATGAGTCGTATGCCCCCCAGGTGGGCACCGGCCGCCAGTGGAGCATCCCGGCGGTGCCCGGCAAAACCGTGAGCCAGCTCAACTTCAAGATCGGCGCCAGCGCTGATCAGGCGGCCACGGGCTTCACCTACCGGATCTCCACTCAGGGCTGCAACTGAGTCCAGAACGCCTCGGGGTTGTCGAGCGGGGCCAGGTTCTGGCCCTGCAGGGCCACGATGGGGCGACAGCTCAGGCTGTTGATCAGCAGCCAGCGGTCGCCCGGTTGCGGTTCGGCCGTCAAGCTGGTCTCCTGAGCCAGCCCCAGCTCCAGGGCTCGCTGGCGCATCACCCCCGGCAGGCAGCCGCTGGTCAGGGGCGGTGTCAGCCAGCGGCCCTGGCGCAGCACCAGCAGGTTGGCGGTGGTGCCGCAGCAGAGTTCGCCGGAGGTGCTGAGCAGCAGTGCCTCGTCGACCCCTGCCTCGCGGGCTTCGCGGCGGGCCTGGATCGCCTGGCCGTAGGCGAAGGTCTTGCACCGGCTCAGCAGGCTGTTGGCGTTGCGGCGCTCCTGGCGACTCACCATCGCCGTAAGCGGCGTGAACGTGGGGGTGCAGGCGCTCAGCTGCAGCCAGAAACGGTGACGCAGGGGGGGCTCGTCCGGCGCCGGTAAGGCAATGCCCCTGGCGGAGGGGCCCTCGCCCTGGGCCTCAGGCTGGCCGCGGCTCCAGTTGAGGCGCAGGGCCCCGCTGCCGCCTGGGGCCAGCGGGCAGCGGGCGATGGCCTCGGCGATCAGGGGCTGCAGCTGGGCGTCGCTCGGCGGTGGATCCATGCCCAGCAGCCGGGCGGAGTGCCGCCAGCGCGCCAGGTGCTGTGCCAGCAACCGCGGCTGGCCGCCGCTGATCAGCAGCGTTTCAAACAACCCGTCGGCCAGCTGGAGGCCGCGATCCAGCAGGGGCAGCCCCAGGTGGGCGGGATCGCCCCAGCGGCCATCGATCCAGGCGATGGCCATCAGCTCAGGGCCCGCAGCAGCGGGTGCAGTTTCCAGCCCATTTCCTCGGCTTCAGCGTGGGGATCGGAGTCGGCCACGATGCCGCAGCCGGCGTGGGCCCGCAGCCGCCGGCCCTGCAGCAGCAGCGAGCGGATCAGGATGTTGCTGTCGAAGCTGCCATCCCAGTTGATCCGCAGCAGCGAGCCGCAGTAGGGCCCGCGGGCCACCGGCTCCAGTGCGCTGAGCCGTTGGCAGGCCCGCAGCTTCGGGGCTCCCGTGATGGAGCCGCCGGGCCAGCAGGCCTGCAGCAGGTCGACCCAGCTCAGCGCCGGCCGCAACTGCCCGCACACCACGGAGGTGAGGTGATGCACCTGGGCATAGCTCTCCAGCCCCACCAGCTGCGGCACCTGCACCGAGCCCGGCACGCACACGCGACCCAGGTCGTTGCGCAGCAAATCCACGATCATCACGTTCTCGGCCCGGTCCTTGGGGCTGCACACCAGTTCAGCGGCCGCCGCGGCGTCCCGCTCGGGATCGCTGTGGCGCGGGCGGGTGCCCTTGATCGGCCGTGTCTCCACCTGGCCAGTGGCGCTCACCTGCAGGAAGCGCTCCGGGGAGGCGGAGAGCACGGCTTCGCCCCTGGCGCCGCCCGCGCCGATCAACAGGCCGGCGAATGGGGCTGGGCTGGCCTGCCGCAGGCGCAGATAGAGCTCCAGGGCAGACGCCGCCGCGGGGAGCTCCTGCTCGCAGCAGGCGGTGAGGTTGGCCTGGAACAGATCACCACCGGCGATCCAGGCGCGGATGCGCTGCACCCCAGCGGCAAACTGCTCGCTGGTGCTGTGCCACCGCCAGTGCTCCAGCGGCAGGGCATCGCCCTGGCCGGGTTCAGGCCCCGGGCCCTCAGCCTCCACCAGTTGGGCCAGCTCGTCGTTGCGGTCGGGGTCCGTGCCCTCCAGCCACAGGCGCCGCTCGATCAGATCGAAGCGCAGCAGCGGATCGTGGCGGGCCAGCCAGAGGCAGGCCATCGTGTGGGCCTTCCAGTGGGCGGCTGGCTCCACCCAGGCCGCTGCCTCGTAGCTGAGCCAGCCACACCAGTGGCCGGGTTCCAGCTGCCGCAGGGCCTGGAAGGGATCCAGGGCACCCGCCGATCCCGGCAGGCCGCGGCAACACCGCTGGGCCAAGGGGGCGGCGGCGAGGGTGGCGTGGCGGCCGAGGCCCGTGCCGTCGCCATCCAGCCAGATCAGCCCCTCCGCGCCGTAGTGGGCGGCCAGCCGCTGGGCCAGCAGGGCTGGGTCCCGCCAGGGCAGCTCCAGGCGCCGGGGAACGATCACGGGCGGCTGGCCAGGTCGGGGCGCCCCGCCTCGATCAGGGCGGCATCGCGGATGCGGCAGCTGTCGCAGCGGCCGCAGGGCCGTTCGCCGCCGCTGTAGCAGCTCCAGGTGTTGGCGATCGGCACACCCAGCCGCAGGGCCTCCTGCACGATGCGGGTCTTGCTCCAGGTCACCAGGGGCGCCCAGAGCTTGGCGCCGTGGCCCTCGCGGCCGGCCTTGGTGGCCAGATCCGCCAGGGTCTGATAAGCGGCCAGGTAGTCGGGGCGGCAGTCCGGGTAGCCGGAGTAGTCGATGGCATTCACCCCCAGCACCAGTCGGCTGGCGCCGCGGGCTTCCGCCAGGCTCAGGCCCAGGGCGATGAACACGGTGTTGCGGCCCGGCACGTAGGTGCTGGGGATCACTCCGGCCTCCACGCCAGCGGTGGGCACGGCGATGGCGGCATCGGTGAGGGCTGATCCACCCCAGGCCGCCAGGTTCACGGCGATGGTGTGGTGCTCAGCCAGGTTGAGGGCCTCGGCCAGCGCTGCGGCCGCCTGGAGCTCGCGGCGGTGGCGCTGGCCGTAGTCGAAGGAGAGGCCGATCACCCGGTCACCCGCCTCGATGGCGAGGGCGGCGGCGGTGGCGGAATCCAGCCCGCCGGAGAGCAGGGCGATGGAGAGCCGTTGCTGCCCGGGCGGTTGCTCGGCTGTGCCAGCGGAAAGCGTTGCGCTGCTCATGGCTTGGAGGCTGACAGATGGCTGACGCCCCTGGGGTTCACCGCCAAGATGCCACCAGATGGCTGGTGGGGCTGTGGCGTTGCGTGCAGGGTTGGCGGCAGGAACGCTGGTGTTGGTGTCTGCCCTGGGGGCTGGCGCCATTCCCCGCCTGGATCTCACGGGTTACCCCAAACCGGTTGCGGGCGACCGCCGCTGGGTGATTCAGCTTCCTGGGGTCCTCCGTCCCAGCAGTGATCCCAACATCTCCGCCAACCCGCGCGATTGGCGTGTGCAGCTGCTGGTGGGTCAGACCGCTCTGGTGGACTGCAACCTGCATAGCTTCAGTGCCCGCATCAGCCCTGAGCGGTTGCCGGAAGGCCAGCGTGAGCTCTACCGCGTCACCCATGTGGGCCCGCTGATCTCCACGCGCATGGCCTGCCCCGGCGATCAACGCCAGTCGAAGTTCGTCACCATGGCCGGCAAGCCCTACGTGGTGCCTTACAACGTCAGCGTCCCGATCGTGGTGGATGCCCCCGCTCCCCTGGAAGTGCGATGGCGGCTTTGGAAGGCAGAGAACGAGAGTCAGTCGGCACAGTTGATGCCCTAACCGACGCGACCCACGGTTGCTGGCAAAGGGGGTGAAATCATTGGGCAGCCCTAATTGTTGGTGCTTGTATGGGTGATGCTCGCGAACTTCTTGTGCTCAATATCTGCAGGGCGTTTGCATTGCCATCAGCGAACACCCAGTACCTTGTGGGTCTGCAGGGATAGCCTCCAGCGGCTATTCGCTTTCACATGATCGATGGCCAGTTGTTGCCCCAGTTCGCATTTGTGGCCAGGTTGAAGCAGGAGGGTCGGGCCACCACGGCTTGTGAAGCCTCTGCCTAATCCCCGCAGGTCAGCAGCTGCTCTGGCCATCTGTTCCGCGAAGTCCAGATCCTGGGGGCCATGCACGATCACCTTGAGCTCATCGCAAGCTGCCAGTAACTCATCTGTTGGTGGCTTGTGTGGTTTTGGCGAGAGGGTGATCCAGTCAAACCGTCCTGTGAGCGCATCCACGCCACTGGTCTCCAGGTGGAGCGGCGCCTCCTCCCCGTTGATGCGGCAGATCTGCTGTCTCAACGTCCGGCAGAGTTCAGTCAGCTCATGGTGCAGTGGCTCGCCCCCGGTGACCACCACGAACGCCGCACCTGCTGCCACCGCCTTGGCCGCCTCCAGGCCCAGACTGCTCAGGCTGCACCTGGGGTGCGCTGCCTCCGGCCAGGAGTGCTTGGTGTCGCACCACTGGCAGCCCACTCCGCAACCGCCGAGCCGGATGAAGAATGCGCTCCGCCCCGCATGGACTCCCTCTCCCTGCAGAGAGTGGAACCGTTCCACCACCGGGAGCCCCCCCATCAGCGCGGCGGCACTCGTTTCAGTTGGTTGTGCGGCTTCCGTTTCAGTCATCCCATCAAGGTATTGGGCGATCCGCCCGGGCATGGCACCATGGCCCCGTTGAGAGCGCCAGTTTTGTCCAGTCCGTCGCCCCAAGGTGAATGGTCCAACGGCTCTCTCGCCCCCTCACCCCGCTTCGATCTTCAGCAGGATGCCCTGGCAGCCTTGGCCCGGTGTGGTTTGCTGCGGCCCTACCTCCGTCAGCAGCTGCTGCAGGAGTCCGTGGCCCAAGAAGACCTCAGTGAGGAGGAGCGACGCCAGGCCGTGGTGAGTTTCGCCCAGGAGCGGCGTCTCCCGGATGGCGAAGCCCTGGAGCGGTTCCGTGTGGCCAACCTGTTCACCCCCGAGGCCCTCGCCGTTCAGGTGGAGTTGCCCCTGCGCATCCACCGCCATTGCGAGCGGCTCTACCGGCCCAAGGCCGAAGCCCGCTTCCTGGAGCGCAAGCATCAGCTGGATCGGGTGGTGTACAGCCTGTTGCGCCTGGAGGATGAGGGCCTGGCCCGCGAGCTCTATCTTCAGCTTCAGGAGGGTGAGGCCAACTTCGCCGACCTGGCTGCCAATTACGCGGAAGGTCCCGAACGTGCCACCCGTGGCATCGTTGGCCCCGTACCGCTGACCCAGGCCCATCCCCAGCTGGTGGAGCGCCTCCGCACGGCTCCGGCGGGAGTGGTGCAGGAGCCTTTCCAGATTGAGCGGTGGTGGCTGGTGTTCCGGCTGGAATCTCTCACCCCCGCCAGCTTTGACGAGCCCATGGCGCTCCAGATGAGCCAGGAGTTGTTCGAGCAGTGGCTCGAGCAGGCCGTCGAGGCCCGCCTGCAACAACTGCGTCCGCTGCTGCTGTCCCCGGTGTCTGCTGCCCAGCCACGATGACCCTGTCCCCTTCTCCCAACCTGCTGCAGGCCCATCCAGCTTTCGCCTCCCTCAGCGGCCAGGCACGCGCAGAGCTGGAGTCCAGCGCGCAGCTGCGCCAGTTCTCCACCGGTCAGTCCCTCAGCCAGCCTGACCTGATTCCCAGCGAAGTGCTGCTGCTGTCCGAGGGCCAGGTTCGACTGCTCAGCCGTGACCACGGCCGGCTGTTCACGGTGGAGAAGCTCGGCTCTGGCGCGTTCGTGGGTCTGGCCTCCTTGCTGCGAGCCAAACCCTGTGAAGACGCCAGCGCCTCGGGGATCGTGCGGGCATGGGCCATCCCCGATGCGCTGGTGGTGCGGTTCTTGGCCTCGGAGCCCGGCTTTGCCCAGTGGTGCGCCAGCCACCTGTTCAGCGCCGAGCTTGTGGCCTTGGTGGAGGTGTTGCTCGCTGCACACCCTCGCCAGGGGGTCAGCCTGCTGGAGCAGTTCAGCGCTGCTCGCGCCTCGGCCCGTCTGATTCAACCCAAGGCCGAGGTGCTGGCTCAGCTCCCGGCGGATCTGGTGCTGCTGGCTGCCAGTCACAACCTGCCCCAGCATCCAATCGGCTCGCGCCTGAATCCCGCTGCCGGTTTGCCGCAAGCCAATCCACCGCTCCCTCCGCGTCTGATTGCCGTTGGCGCTGAATGGCTGGCCTCGCTTGAAGGTCCGTCTCGGCCCGGCGAGCAGACGCAAGCTTCCGCTGACATTGCCATCGGGGGCGATCTTGTGAGTGCCTCAGGCGGCACACCCCTGGCCTCGGGCCTGGATCTCGGTCAGCGCGATCAGGTGCCGTTCCGGCTGCTGCGCGGTGAGGGGCCACTGGAGGAAACCCTGGCCTGCTTCCAGATGCTGGCGGCGGAATTGCAGTTGCCCTTCCGTCGCGACGCGATTGAGAAGATCCTGCGCGATGCCTTGCGCCGCGGCCAGGCTCCCGATCTCCAGCTCTGCGGCAACATCGCCGCGATGATGGGTCTGCACGTGAGTGGCGTGCGCGTCCAGGCCAGTCAGGGCACCCGCCTCCAGACACCGGCGCTCATCCCCTGGAAGGAGGGCTTTGCCCTGGTGAAGGCCGCCAATGCCCGCGGTCTGCATGTGGCTTCGCCGCGGGATGGCCTGGTGGTGGTTCCCCCCGAAGACTTGCCCGAGGTCTTCCCCGATGGCATCGAGCTGCTGCTGTTGGAGCGTCGCAGCGGCAGTCCTGAAGAGCGTTTTGGTTTCAGCTGGTTCTGGCCGGCCCTGCGTCGCTATCGCGGCATCCTGTTTCAGGTGCTGCTGGCCTCGTTTGTGGTTCAGCTGTTCAGCTTGGCCAATCCTCTGCTGATTCAGGTGATCATCGATAAGGTGATCAGTCAGCGCAGTCTGGATACGCTCCAGGTGCTGGGCATTGCCCTGGTGGTGGTCACCATGCTGGAAGGCTTGATCGGTGCCCTGAGAACCTTCCTGTTTACGGAAACCACCAACCGCATTGATTTGCGCCTTGGATCGGAGGTGATCGATCATCTGTTGCGCCTGCCGCTGAACTACTTCGATCGCCGTCCGGTGGGGGAGTTGGGAACCCGCATCGCCGAGCTGGAGAAGATCCGCAATTTCCTCACGGGTCAAGCTCTCACCACCCTGCTGGACACCGCCTTCTCGGTGATCTACATCGTGGTGATGGTGATCTACAGCTGGCTGCTCACGCTGATCGCCCTGTGTGTGCTGCCGATTCAGATCGGCCTGACGGTGGTTGGGGCACCGCTGTTCCGTCGCCAGTATCGCGATACGGCCCAGGAAAATGCCCGCACCCAGAGCCATCTGGTGGAGGTGCTCACCGGCATCCAGACCGTGAAAGCCCAGAACGTGGAGATGATCAGCCGGTGGAAATGGCAGAGCCTCTATAGCAAATACATCGCCAGGGCCTTTGAGAAGACCATCACTGGCACCGCCCTAACGGAAACATCCCAGGTACTCCAGAAGCTGTCACAGCTGCTGGTGCTCTGGGTGGGAGCCACCCTTGTGCTGAAGGGTGAAATGAGTCTGGGTCAGTTGATTGCCTTCCGCATTCTCTCCGGCTATGTCACCCAGCCGTTGCTGCGTCTCTCCTCGATCTGGCAGAACATCCAGGAGTTGAAGGTGTCGTTTGAGCGCTTGGCGGATGTGGTGGACACACCCGAAGAATCCGACGAGGCGGATAAGGGCAAAATTCCCCTTCCTCCCATTGATGGGGAAGTGCGCTTTGACGACCTTTGCTTCTCCTTCGCGCCTAATTCGCCCCTGGTTCTGAACCACATCAATCTCACCATCGCGGCGGGAACGTTTGTTGGGGTGGTGGGCCAGAGTGGCAGTGGCAAGAGCACGCTAACCAAAATGCTCTCTCGCCTCTATTCGCCCAACAGTGGCCGCGTGTTCGTCGATGGCTATGACATCGACAAAGTCGAGCTTTACTCCCTGCGGCGTCAGATCGGGATCGTTCCCCAGGAGCCCCTCTTGTTCACAGGGTCTGTGGCCGAAAATATTGCCCTCACAGATCCCGACGCCACCAGCGACGCCATCGTTGAAGCCGCTCGTCTCGCCTGTGCTCATGATTTCATCATGGATCTGCCCGGTGGCTACAGCGCCAACGTGGGTGAGAGGGGCGCCAACCTCTCCGGGGGGCAGCGACAACGCTTGGCTCTGGCACGTACTCTGCTGTCCAAGCCTCGTTTGTTGGTGCTCGATGAGGCAACGAGCGCCCTTGATTACGACACCGAACGACGGGTGTGCGACAACTTGCTCGACAACCTGCAGCATTGCACGGTGTTCTTCATCACCCATCGCCTGTCCACCATCCGCAGGGCTGATCAGATCGTGATGCTGCACGACGGTGCCATCGCAGAGGTTGGCACCCACGATGAACTGATTGAGCGGCGTGGCCGCTACTTCGCGCTCTATCGCCAGCAGGAGGCTGTCTGATGACCCGTTCCAGCAAACCCGGCGCTTTGATGCGTTCAGCCCAGAATGCGATTGAACGTCGCTTTCAGGCCAATCGTGAGGAAATGGGGCTGCAGCAGTCTCGCTTTCTGGTGCGTACGATCATCTGGACCTTGGTGGGCACCACTGGAGCGGCGATTGCGTGGCTTGCCCTGGCCAAGACGGATGAAGTCGTGGTGGCACCTGGCAAACTCGAGCCGGTTGGCGATGTGAAAACCGTGCAGATGCCGGTGGGTGGTGTGCTCCAACAGATGTTGGTCAAAGATGGCCAACGGGTTTCCCGGGGGCAGGTGCTACTGCGGTTGGACAACGAAACCACCCTCGATCGGCAGGGCAGCATCCGTCAGTCGATCGCCGCCAAGGAGCAGCAGCTGAGGCTCAAGGAGGTGGAGTTGCGCCGCTACCAGAATCTCAACGATACTGAGGAAGCTGTGCTGGGTCGCAATCTTCAGCTGGAGAAGGAAATCCTCAATCGCTTGGAAGCCTTGAAGCGGGAAGGTGCTTCGGCGGAGCTTCAGTATCTTCAGCAGCGCAATAAAGTGAGAGAGGTGGAGGGCGAGATCGAGAAGTTGCGTGTAGATAGGCTGCGGCAGACGGCAATTCTTGAGCAGGCTGTTCAGCAAATCATGGGAGAGCTTGCGGATCTGCGCAGTAAGCTCACAGAGCTGTCAGTGAACATCCGATATCAGGATGTGCGTTCCCCTGTGGACGGAGTGGTGTTTGACCTCAAGCCCACTGGTCCTGGCTTTGTGGCTCAGGGCAGTGAGCCGGTAATGAAGATCGTGCCGTTCTCTGCTTTGCAGGCCAAGGTGGAAATCGACAGCTCCGATATTGGTTTTGTGCGCGTTGGCCGGCCAGCGGAAATCTCCATCGATTCATTCCCCTCTACTGATTTCGGCGTTCTGCAGGGAACCCTCAGCAGCGTGGGATCCGATGCTCTGCCGCCTGATCAGCTCAAGCAAACCTACCGTTTCCCGGCCACGGTGCGCCTCAATTCCCAGCAGTTCCACCTGAAGAGCGGTCAAGTGTTGCCGCTTCAAGTGGGAATGTCGCTGACGGCCAACATCAAGTTGCGCAAGGTGAGTTACCTTCAGCTCCTGTTGGGTGGCTTCCAGGACAAGGCCGAGGCATTGCGGAAGCTCTGATCTCCGTCGATTGAGGCTGGCGTTTCAGTTTGCTGCTGCGCTGCCTGTTGTCGCAGGTGCAGTTCCATGCTGCTTCTGCGCCGCTGCGATCAGTCCGCGGAACAGGGGGTGGGGGCGCCCGGGGCGCGAGAGGAATTCGGGGTGGTATTGGCAGGCCATGAAGTAGGGGTGGTCCTTGCGTTCAATCAGCTCCACCAGGCGGCCATCCGGGGAGGTGCCGCTGATCACGTAGCCCGATTCCTGAAACAGATGGCGGTAGGCGTTGTTGAACTCGTAGCGGTGTCGGTGGCGCTCGTACACCACTTCATCGTCGTAGAGCTCCTGGGCCCTGCTGCCCGCCGCCAGGCGGCAGGGGTACACCCCCAGCCGCATCGTGCCGCCAAGATCCACCACATCCTGCTGCTCGGGCAGCAGGTGGATCACCGGGTGCTCTGCATCGGGATCCAGTTCGGCGCTGGTGGCGCCCGCCAGGCCCGCCTGGTTGCGGGCCCACTCGATCACGGCGCACTGCATGCCCAGGCAGATGCCCAGCAACGGCACCCGTTGTTCACGGCACCAGCGGATCGCCGCCACCTTGCCATCCACGCCGCGGTTGCCGAATCCTCCCGGCACCACCACCGCATCCATGCCCTGTAGCAGTGCCTCGGCCCCCTGTTCCTCGATCTGCTCGGCGCAGATCCAGTGCAGGTCGAGGCTGGCATCACGGTCGATGCAGGCATGGCGCAGGGCTTCCACCACCGAGAGGTAGGCGTCGTTGAGCTGCACGTACTTGCCCACCAGCGCCACCTTCACCACCGGCCCCGGGTTGCGCAGCCGATGCACCAGCTCGGCCCAGCGGGCCATGTCGCTCTCGTGATCCTGCAAGCCCAGCAGCTGCAGCACTTCGCGGCACAGGCCCTCCTGTTCCAGGGCGATCGGCACCGCATAGATGCTGTCGGCGTCCAGCGACTGGATCACCGCCCGCGCCGGTACGCCGCAGAAGCCTCCGATCTTGGCCCTCAGGTCGCCACTCACCTCCCGATCGCTGCGGCACACCAGCACGTCCGGTTGGATGCCGATGGAGCGCAGCTCCTTCACCGAGTGCTGGGTGGGCTTGGTTTTCAGTTCGCCGGAGGTGCCGATGTAGGGCAGCAGCGTCACGTGCACATAGGCCAGGTCGTTCCGGCCCACATCGCCGCGGAACTCGCGGATCGCCTCCAGAAATGGCAGGGATTCGATGTCGCCCACGGTGCCACCGATCTCGGTGATCACCACATCGCAGCCGCTGTTGGCCGCCACCCGGTGGATGCGTTCCCGGATCTCGCCAGTGATGTGGGGAATCACCTGCACGGTGCCGCCGTTGTAATCGCCGCGGCGCTCCTTGTTGATCACCGCCTGGTAGATCGAGCCGGTGGTCACGCTGTTCAGGCGTGACATGGCCGTGTCGGTGAAGCGCTCGTAGTGGCCCAGGTCGAGGTCGGTCTCGGCGCCGTCCTCGGTGACGAACACCTCACCGTGCTGGAACGGACTCATCGTGCCCGGATCCACATTCAGATACGGGTCGAGCTTGAGGATCGACACGCTGTAGCCCCGGCTCTTCAGCAAACGCCCCAGGCTGGCGGCCACGATCCCCTTGCCGATGCTGGACACCACGCCACCGGTCACGAAGACGAATTTGGCCATGGCACCTCAGGCGACCCTTCAATTTACCGACCCCCATCGAGGGGTTTGCTTTGGGGCTGCTGACTCGGCGGCTCGGCGCCCGCAGGGCGGGCGATAGCCGCCTCTGCAGCAGCCCCAAAGCGGGCGGGCGTGGGGAGAGGGTTCTTGCGCCACCACCCGCCCATCGGCGGCTGGTGGGTGAGCCGGGCGCCGAGCCGAAGGCGGGATTCCAGCCCACCGGGCTGGCGCCCGCCGCAGGCCGGTGCCCGACTCAGCCCTCCAGCAAGCTCCTCAGCATCCAGGCGGTTTTCTCGTGCACCTGCAACCGCTGGGTGAGCAGGTCGGCGGTGGGCTGGTCGTTGGTGGCATCGGCCAGCTCGAACACCTGCCGGGCGGTGCGGGCCACCGCCTCATGGCCCATCACCAGCTCCTTCACCATCTCCAGGGCTGGAGGCACCCCCTGGGTTTCGGGAATCGAGGCTAGGGCCGCGAAGCTGCTGCCACCGAAGGGGGCCGGGCAGCTCAGGGCCCGGATGCGCTCGGCGATCACGTCCAGGGAGGTCCAAAGCTCCGAATACTGATCC
>Ga0214917_10005317_pt1 | contig 13807 bp, 11 predicted proteins | sample LL_1208_BB_MetaG_FD_177983 | JGI IMG/M metagenome (GOLD analysis project Ga0214917, IMG submission 177983) | Freshwater microbial communities from Lake Lanier, Atlanta, Georgia, United States - LL_1208_BB | ecosystem: Environmental > Aquatic > Freshwater > Lake | place: USA: Georgia | collected... | reverse complement strand
TATTTTCTTCTAAATGGGCTTCCATTTCTCCTTGCAAAGCAATCTCGGTAAGATCTTTAGCTATTTGCGTTAATAAGCCTTGAGGGCCAAGCAATGGTTTACCTTGATACATCCCCTGAATAATTTCCTGTAATGCGGCTGGCTTTAAAGATGATAAAGATTCTATTTTTTCTTTTAAGTTTTCCATGTCAAATTTCCTTCTATTAAAGTTACTTTCTTTTAACCTAATTTTTCAATTTGACACAGTTATATGAACACTCCCTTTAAATGGGCAAAAATACTCTTTCAGTCTTAAATTTTGCAGAGGGTTCCCATAAATATTTCCGGCTCTAACCTTTTGCCTTAGATCATCCAAATTATCAAAAGAAGCTTGCATTATATTCCGTTTAGAATCTTTTTCAAATTTTGTTAAATCTATCTCTCTGGTATTTAATGTAACTTTGCTGATAGATCCTCTATCTCTCGTTATTGTGACGCAATATTCTCCATTTCTGTATGTGCTTGGGTGTTCTAATGAAGAAGCAAGATTAATTGTTTCTCCACTTTCATTTCGAATAAAACAAGTTATCGATAAATCAGCACTGCTAGTAGGATGAACTATGTTACTTTCTACAGGAGGTACTAGCCTTTGATAGTAATAATGGCTGCTATCAAACTGCTCAGCATTGTCTGACAATCCTTTTATACGATTGTAGAAGGCCTCTCCATAGGCATCCTCTGTTCCTGTAGCATGTGCTCCCCAAATACCTGATAAAAGAAGAAAAAATAGTTGGAATACTCTTGTTTTTTTTCGTTTATCCTTCTTTAAATTTTTATATTGATTACGATACAAGACAAGAAAAGTCATTAGTGTTTCACCCAAGATAAAGCCAATGCGAACATATGTTAGTAATTAAAAATTAGCAACGTTAATCTTGTAAAATATTGCTCAGAAAATGATAGAGATAGAGCGGGGTTACAGGATCTTTACCCACAAATACTTCTAAAAATTTTCAAAACGCGCAACCAGTTGTTTTCCGTCTAACGCGTGGCATGAAAAGCTTCACTAAGGATTTTCTGATCATGCGACGTGAGTTCATCAAATTTATCTGTCATGGCTTGTCCGTAGCGCATTAATAGTTGCTGTGTTGGTGTGAGTTCTAGAGGCTCTGATTTTGGTATAATCAAAACGTAACATAGCAAAAAGATCAATACTCCAACAAGTGTTGATGCTAACAGGGAATAACCCAGGCATTTCCACGTTAATCCGTTAAAGTCATCAATCGTTTGCGAAGTGGCTTGCTGAAGCTTTTTTAACGAAATGAGGTGATCATCAACAAAATGTGCTGTCTTTTGGGTGAAAGTTTTAGCTACTTCATGAGAAATTAAAGCAGAAGCTGCATTAATACCAGTTTGCACCGATTGCTGTAAATCCTCTCGCAGATCTTCTTTCAAACTTTCTCGAGTCGCTCGTAATTCTTCAACTTCAAGTGTTAAGGTTTTTGTCTGTTCTTCTAGACTTTTTATTAGAAGTACTAGATCAGCAATTTTTTTATCTAGTACTGTTTCAAATCGTGCTGCTTTTGCTGCAAGAACTGGAGTATTATTTTCTGGTATCTGCATCATTTATTCCTTTTTTATGTAGCTATAGTCATATTGGTATACGTTTAAGCTAACTATTCTTAGTATCCGGCTTTGTTTTTGTAGCAAGGTCACTCTTCTAAAAAGTCTGTAATATCAATAATCCGATAAAAATAATTGCTGGTCTCAACGGATGCAGCAACACCACTTATATGAAATAAAACAGGAACAGCTGCATAGCCTTTTGGGATTTTAAGGGAATGTATTTTTGTTTTCATATCATCAAGTATTTCTGAATTCAGCTCTTTTCTCCTAAATTTAAATTCACAAACGAATAAGTTCTTTGATGACGTTTGAACCAAATAATCAATTTGACATCCTTCAATGCTAGATGTCTGTGATTGTTTATAAGAACCATCACATACGACATCACTTGCTGCAATTCCTATAGCTTTTAATAAACGTGATCGATTTTGCAATAATAGATATTCAAGTTGTAATCCCATATGAGCATCAAATCCAGATAGACTTGACAAAGGTATGTCAATAAAAGCACCTAGATCAATTTTAGCTCGATGCATGGCAATGACTTTTAAGTAGAAACGCATATACGGATCGCAGATGTAGTATAAGCTTTGTTTAAGTGGTTTCAATGTTTTAAAAGACCATAAGCTTTGTTTTTTGACAAAACCAGCAACAATTAAGTGTTCCATGAGCTGACTCAAAGTTCCACTATGAGGAAAATTAATTCCTTCGCGGATTTCTGAAAGGGTTTTTGCTCCCTCTTTAAGGGCTTCTAGTATTTTTTTGTAGGTAGTACTTTTGCCATTAAAGAGGTCATGAAAAATGCGATCAAATTCTAAGAAGAGTAGGCCATCCTTCTCAAAGCATAGCTGCTTAATGATATCGTCTGCAGTTATACCAGATGTAACTTGTTCCAAATACCAAGGAATGCCCCCTAAAATACTCAAGAGCTTGTATGTATCATATGAAGATCCTTGAAACCTTTTTGCTTTTAACAAAAGAACACTTTCGTAGATGGAAAGGGGGGCAAGTGTTAATGTCAAGTTGATTCGTCCAAAAAAAGCCGTGCTTTTTAAGATATTTTCTTCAATCCATGTCGATACTGAACCACAAAAAATCATCGTGATAGATTTTGTCTGCTTATCCCACCAAGCTTTTAACTTAGCAATAAAGCTTGAATCTTTGGCTCCCATCCAAGAAATTTCATCGAATAAAACAATGTCACCATTTTTTATGTGTAACGATAAATGTTCTAAGGCATCGCTCCAGTCTTGAAAGGTGAGGGGAGGGATTTTTAAGAACCCTGCTAATTGTCGCGCAAAGTAGTCTCTTTGGCTTTGTGCTGTCATTTCGTCTTGTGGAGCTAGCCCAGAAAAATTCCACAATCTACTTTGTGGATTTTTTGCAGCAAACTCTGCAGCAAGGCGACTTTTGCCAATGCGTCGCCTACCTTTTATAACGACAAGCCCAGGGCTTTTCTTATTGAATAATGTTTGCAGTTTTTCTAATTCTTGAGTTCTGCCAATAAAAGGTTTTGCTGTCATATACTGTTTATGCTCAATTTAGTAAAAAACATAACATGAGCAATAAAAAAAATCAATAAATTATGCTCGAAATGGCGATTTGTGATTGTTGGGCATTATTTAAACGTCGTGAGCAAATCGATTATCTTTCAAACCCTCTCGAGATGTTTAACGGTTGATCATCCTCAAGCGATTGCTGCACGTCACGAGTGACGTCATTCTTTTCTATAGTTTGCTGAAACTTCTCATCGGATGCATAAGCTGTCGATAATTCTTTAAGTTGGTTTGCGATGTCTTCTTTTTTCGTCTCATCATCATCTCGATGGTGCATAGCTGCGTACTCTTTTGATAGACTTGTAAACTTAGCAATATCAATCTCGCGTTGCTTATCAAGAAGTTGATCACATGTGTTGATAACCGCTTGTGGGTTGGTTTGCATTTCTTGCATTAGTTTATGATAAGTATTTTCGGGGATATTGGCTTTATGATGTTCAAGCATAGCGTTAGCTTGCTGGGTTTTTTCGCGTATTTCAGTAAAATTCATCGGCATAAAGCTATTATCATTACTGACACTACGCCAAAACACCAAGGCTTGCAGCGGGTCTTTTTCGAGCTGTGTTGCTACATAATCCGCAATCTGGGTATTGACCCAATCCTGAGTTTTGAGTTGATGATGGAGGTAGTTGCTGATACTTAGGTGACACTGTTCTTGCTCTGATAGATCACTAGAGACAGATGTGTTCTGATGGTGTTCCTTACCTAGCAGATTTTTAGAAACCTTCTCGCTAATGGTAAGTGTGTCTTGTTTTTCTAGAGATTGATGTAATATTTCTTTTGCATCTAGCCCTTCGGGTATTTGATCAGCAAGATCCCATTTGTGGGGCAGGGTGGAAGGAAGGTCGATGATTGTAACTCTGTCATTACCTTGTTGGTTTAGAATTTCAGTAATCTTGGCTGCAGCCTTCAATCCAGGTTTATCATTATCTGGCCATATCACGACGTTTCGATCTTTTAATACCGACCAATCGGATTTGTGGACACTGCCACATCCACCAGACCACGTGACAACGGCATGGTCAGGAAATAAAGCTTTTGCAGATTCTGCGGTTTTTTCACCTTCAACGATAAGAACAGGAGCTTCTGGTTTTGCCTTGAGTTGATCAAGCCCATATAACGGCCTGTCATTGCCAAACCCTTGCCAACGCCACTGAGATGTCGGAGGATGGAAGCTGGGAATCAGAGATTGAGCATGATCCTTGTTCTTAATTTCTGATTCTCGCTGAGCACAAAATGTAAGGGTAGGAGTGATCTTGTTTTCTTGCTTATCTTCCAGTCGCACTACATAGCCAAGCGTATTTCCATCAGCATCTTTATATTCATAACGTGCAGTTTCTTTCCTTCCTTTGAGCATATAGCGCAGCTGTGGCTCAGCTTGTAGATCAACAAGTGTTGATGGAGCAGGGAATATAGGTGTCCATTCTTGCTTCTGGTACGCATCTGATTGAGTTTTAGCAACAGAAGGTGTTTGCTGGGAATGATGTGCCAGAGCGTCTTTACCTAGCCACTCAATTCCCCATTTAAAAGCTTGTTTATGGTCACAATTCAACTGATCTTGAATCAGCTTAAGGGCATTACCGGATTCACCCGTCTCAAAGTTGCTGTAGAGGCCTTGTTTGTGACCAGCGATATGAATACTAATGGAGCCTTTATTACCATAGCGCCATTCAGTAGATTTTTGCTGTTGTGGCTTTCCTAAGAATTGATACGCAAGATCTTTAATCTGTGCATTCAGTTCTTGCTTGATCAGCGCTGGATCATAGGTTGGAGCTGTAGAATTTCTTATGTTTTCAATATTATTATATTGAGTATTTAGAGTATTATTTGATAAATATTTTCCATAATCAGTATTATGCAATAAATGACTGCTGTTTGATTTGTATTTTTCGTCATGAGTATTATAAGGAACTAAAAGACGATCGGCAACACTCTCCTGCTCACGCTGTTTATTAAAGTATTGCTGACTTTGAGATTCAATCATACGTTTGCTAATCCCATAAGGTTTACTGAATTCACCGACAAACTCACGATGCAGGGCGTAGTTATCTGAAATCGTGCGTGCTAGATCATTTCGTTCCATGCGCAGTTGATGGAACTGCTCATAGGATGGATGGTCATAACACTTAGCTCCAGGGTGAGTTTTTCGAATGTCTCGCCAAAGATCTCTGGCCACTTGCGCTGTTTCTCCATAGATCTCAACCGTAAGTTTTGCTTTTTCTTCTGCTCTGGAAAGAGGTCGAGCTTTAAGACCAGTGGTAATTTGCAGCATCTCTTGGGTTAATCCAGCTTGATTAATATAGAGCTGATGTTTATCAAATTGATGGAGAATTTCTTTACCCAAATGGATCTGATCTTGTTTGATCTGACGGTACGATTCCCAGTCCACTTGTCCCTTACTATCTTTTTCCTTGAGTACTGCTGCCGCATCTAACACGCAAAGACGATACTCTTGGGCACGCTGCCATGCTGCTTCGTTTTCGGGACGAATCGTATAGTCTTTAACCAGGTCCTTATGCTCAAAGCGACTAAGTTGTGAGGTTAGCGCTTTAAAGGTGGAAAAATCTTCTTTTGCATAGAAAAGTTCGACGTTTTCTCGATGACGCGTCATTGCTACATAGAGGCCCTTAGCATCCATATTTTTACTTACTGCCACAAAAACATGATCGACGGTTTGCCCTTGAGCTTTATGCGTGGTGACTGCATAGCCATGGTCGATATTAGTATACGCATATTCTCTCGCTGACTCTGGAGTTGGTTGACCAATCGCCACTTTCGGCGTAGATGTTGAGAGGCGCGTAATGGATGTATACAAGTTCTCTGAAACCTGGACTTTAATACTTCCATCTGGGTTTATGTCTCTGATTTTCCCTTGCGTGCCATTTTTAATATATTCTCCTTTTTTAACGACACCATCGGCATCAGTGATCGTGAGGCGACTTTTATCATTTTCTAAGAAGACAATCCGATCACCAATAGTAAAAGATTGGCCGTTAAGAGAGATAATGTCTTTCTGAGGGAGTAGTCCTTCTTTCTTTAATTCTTGTCGAATTGCTTGATTGAGTTCTTCCACTTGAGCGCGAGTAAAAGCTAGCACAATGCTTGCTTGAGCATTTTTTGCTGAATTAACATAAGCAACAGCAATATCATGAGCTAAATTCTCACGACTCGTTTCATGTATATGTCCCTGCTGTTCATACGCACGTAGGGCATCGCCCACCTCAAGATTAGCCAGGTTCATACTGGCATCTTTCATCCACTCGTGTCGTTGGCGGTAGATGGTGTTTAACTCAAAGAGCGTATTCGATGCAGCTGCTTGAGTTTTAAGTTCTCTAAAAAAGTCACCGGCTTCAATGGCTTTAAATTGATTATCATCCCCAACCGCTATGAGTTTTGCTCCAGAAGCCTTAACATGCGCAAGTAATTCATTCCACAGACGTGTGCCTACCATGCCTGCTTCATCGACAATCATCACGGTTTTATTGGTTAAAGCCGATCCTTCAAAACGTTTGAGGTCTTGGTACCAGTCCAGCTGCTTAAACACGCCCTCTTCCATCACACTATCGAAAGAAAGAAATTTCTCCTGTGCGGCGTGGTAGCGTTCCCATTGGTAGATCCAGCGATGTAAGGTAGATGCTTCAATCCCTGCCTCTTTACTTAAATTATCGGCAGCAGCTGCGGCTAAGGAAGCACCAATCACGGTGTAGCCTGCCTCTTTATAAATATCACTCACCGCTTTAAGCGTGGTGGTTTTTCCAGCCCCTGCTCTTCCTATTAACACCGCAAAGGATTGCTCTTGAGTAAGGCCGTTAACGGCATCATGTTGAGCTGATGAGAGGTGAGAAAAGTGAGTATGTAGATAAGATTCAACGGTATCTCGAGTGATGACTTCTTGCTTGAAGGGTTCCGCAGCAAGATCCTTACTCAATTCGACCGCTTGTTCTTCTATGGCTTGATACGTTGGAGAGGTATACCGTACTTGCCCATCCATCCCCTCGCCTACAACAATGGATTCCTGCAGAGCTTGTTCAAAGATTTGTGCCACAAGAGGAGCATCATCTCCTACTCTCTTTTGGATGGCTTTAAGCAGATGCAGCTGCGTAAATGTCGCATTATTCTGGGTAAGTTCGGGAAGGATGATCTGGGGATTTTCTAAAAGGATTTCACGATTTCCTTCGAAGATTTCGGTATTTTCTGTCACGATGCGGGAATCCACCCCCATCGATTCCAGTTTATCGGCAACCCAGCCGCGGTGTTTGGTTGGTTCTAGATTAATCCCAAGATCTGCAAAACTCTTTTCGGTAATCTGGGCTTCATATCCTTCCCTTTCCAGGTATTGATTCGTCAGATCTGCCCAGAGCTTTCTCGTGGTCAGCAGTTCTTTCTTCGAGCAAATTTCACGGTCTTTGGTCCAGGATATCTCTCCCTGTTCATTGACTGAGCGGCGGCTAATTTGCAAATGCGCATGGGGATTTCCTTCATCATCATGTATCGCCAACGTAACAACTAATCCTCGGCTTACAAATCTGTCTTTAGCAAAATGGGTGATTAATTCATTACAGACATCCACCGACAATTCTCTTGGTAGTGCCACGACAATAGTTTGCGCGGTTTGTGCCGAGTTGAGATACTGTTCGCGCGTTTGATCGGTTTTATAGCGTTGATAAGCATAGGTATCTTCAAAGTTTTCCAAGAGATTCCACACCGTAGTTTGATGAAACTCTTTAGGAGCAAATTCAGGCGCCAAGGTTGTGGTAAAGGCAATATCGCTATGACGATTTCGGTAATTGACGTTTAAGTCTCTTCTACTTTCGTGAAGCTGTTCACCGGTAATATAGGCAGCACTCTGCACCGAACTTCGTCCGGTACTTCTTGATACAAACCCAACACTCAGATGATACATTGCCATTTTTTCATCATAACGCCGTTAGGCACTCAAGTGCAATAGCGCATAAGTGCGCATTTAGAAAAATATGCAAAATGACTCTTGTAAATGCTTTCGCATTGTGGTTTAGTATACGTGGACAAAGATATGTTAGGGGTCGGAGGTTGAGCTTCCCTCTCCTCTTTCCTTTAACATGTTTTTTGTCCGTTAAGGGAAGCATCGCGTATCAATTTTAAGAAAGTAACGTTGCATGACTTCCTTACCCAAAAAAGTTCAAAAATCTTCCAAACCCATCGACGCTAAAATCCAGAAACTCAAAGACAAACAGCATGGTCTTGAAACCAAAATGGTGCAGCAACTGCATCGTGCTCTAAAAGCGCATCAGGGGTTTTCACTCCCCTTTCCCACCTTGATGGGAGGACTGATCGACATCATGGAACAAGCCAAAACCAACTCTCACCAAGCGGAGGCTTGGAATGTTTCCGGTGGGAAATTTCTGCGCCAACGAAACACACAACCATCCAGCATCTCCCTTCCAAAAAATAACTCTGCAGTTTCAGAACTACCAACAACAATGGAGAAATCTCATGACCAAGCTTAATCGTCTACAGGCCCGCAAAGCTCAACTGGAAAACCAACAAAAATCCCTAAGCGTGATGGATCGAAGAGCGCGCACCCGAACCCTGATTCAAATGGGCGGCCTTTTGAACATGATTGGGTTACCCCAACTTTGTGGCATTCATGAAGGGGATGATCTGCAAACTGATCCACTCAACCATGATAAGGCAGCCACCTTACTAGGAATGCTGGTGCATCTTAATGAGAAGCTGCTAGAGCAGCCTCATCTCTTTGAAGCCCATACCGGTATCTTGGATGGATTTAGACAACGCGGTATTCAAATGATGAAAAACCATGAAATTCGCAAAGCACGCCATTAACAATCAACGAATGTAAACACCCATAGGAGATACGCCATGGATATACCCTACTCTTCAACCTCTGCCGCTCTTGCTCTTTTTAGAGCCAAGGATAAATATTCCAATCAGGAGATGTATTTTGAAACCCCTCAAGAAGCCTATGAATGGATGTTCTCTCACCGCGATTGGACACTCGCAAAACGTGAAGTTATAAACTGGACTTTTCCCCTAGAAAAGATTATTTCTGAGGAATGTTGGGTGAAAATTGAATAAAGAAAGTATCGAGAGTAGTTAACTCCAAAATTATTAAGAAATAGATATTTTATTGCAAAAAAATTACAAAAAATAAAACTATAAAACTATCACTATTTACACACTATGCGTAGCAAGTGAAAAATTTATTTTTTAAGATTATAGACCATACCTGTTTATAAGGATATAAAACTCATTATTAGTAACTTTTGAAGATTTTCAGATTTGGTAGACTTACGGTGTCTTTAAGACGTATTTTTTTAAATTTATTTTTTCTTTTTTTCTTCTCTTTTCCATATATTGTTGCTGTTACTCAAGCGCAGGAAGAAGATATATATAGACGTCTTAGAGAACAATGGATACCAGTTACCTGTGTCAAAATGCCGTTAGGTTTCGAGACAATTTTTCGTAATTTAGATAAAAAATTTTGGCCAGCACTACCAGAATCATACGAATGGCGCATTGAAGAAAATGGTAATATTAACCTTTATAAGCACGAGGATGCGCCAGATCGTCAGATTGAATTCGTAACTTATTTTACGGACTCACTAGAACGATTTAATTTTCTTAGCCGCTGGGATGGCACTACGCAGCACTCATTTGCTTATACTCGAAATAATCTTAGCAATGATGGCCTGAGAAAGACTTATCCTGTTGCTTTTCCTGGTTATTGGTGTGGGCATTGTATTGATTTTCTAGACACTCAAGGAATTTCTGAGATTTCTAAATGTCAGAATGGTCATACCACTACTCATGCCACTACTGTTATTGAAAGTATTTCAACTCTTGATCCGCGCAATTACATTCCAGAACCTGATAAAGATTCTAAAGGAAGAGATATTGCCTATTGGAGCAGGACAGCTAGAACACAGCTTGTGGAAAAAATTAGGAAAGTAAATGGGGCTTACGCTCAATATATGTACTATTCATTTTCTCCGAAAAGAACTAATGGAACAGCAATTCCTCTGGGAATATATTTTGTTCAAGTATCTCCTTCACTAATTTCTTACAATGTTCCTTGGCCACAAAGTAATTCCATAGATCGGATTCATTCTGGTAATGATACTAATTGGCAGCAACGCCTTAGAGCTCCTAACGATTTTATTCCAAGTCCATTTATGCATGAGGCAAGAACAAAAAGTGTTTACGAGTTACCTGCAAACTTTCCTGTTGATTTTAATTTATCCTATGAACAAGAATATAACCTATTTATGTCTGCTGACCATGAAATAAAGAGCATACGTGGCAAAACGACGTTAGTTCGATATTTACTTATCTTTCATCCGATAGACAATTTTATCGCTAGTTGGATTCAGCGTCTGATTAAACATGCTGAAATACTTAAATCTACATATGAAGGAAGAGTTTATTCATTAGAAAAAGATGTAAGAGTCTTACACGATGCACTTGAAAGATCCTCAAAAAAAGACAGCATTAATCAACAAAGGGAAGATCATCAGCTAATTGCACATTTATATAGCCTTTTACCAGAACATCAAATGAATATTGGAAGAGAAATGACCCCTCATGCTTCTCGGTCATCTTCAAGGTTAAAATCACAAGCAATGCCCCTTGTTTATGTGAATGTAGAAAAAGCAAATTCAATTGATAAACAGGCTCTTCCCATTGCACAAACTATTGTCAACATGCTAAAAAGAATTCCTTCTGTGCACGTACGCCTTATTAATATAACCACAGCTCGAGCTAAACAGATAGACGAACAGATTGATTGGGACTCTCTCGCTGCCGAAATGGGAGTCAATACTACAAGCTTAACGAATAGAATGTCTGGTAAGGTAGATCCAAATAAAAAATATTCAACTCCAAATCCAAAATTTCCCAATTGTGATTCAGCTACATTTGTTAGAATGCTCTGCCAACCCATTGAAGTAGATGGAAAAGGAAATACTCAAGATGTTGCGGCAAGAATATTGCAAGCATTAGAAGAAAATCCAGTAGAGCATATATTGCTTCGTGACCTATCATCTCAACAAAACAAATTTTTCACCATTCTAGATAACCTCAAGACTGCACTTAGAGCACGAGAACAAAGTAGTGGAGGCCTAAAAAGGATTGATTTGCATAGGTTATCAAATTATACAGTAATTACAGGGGAGGAGTTTGTTGGTATTGACAGAGTTTTTAATGAATTTCGTATATGTGCAGCAATGCTTCCATCAAATTTTAAGCAGCAAGTTATAGAAAGCACAATTAGCACACGTTCTTCTATTGTATCTATTTCTCAATCGACACCAACAACTGCAAATACTAGTGCTTTAAGTAATTTATTCTCTGGCTTAGGAATAAGTAACTCTCAGCAAGGTAGCATCGTTTTACCGGCCACAGATACAGTGACAAAAGAACCAGAAATAGCAAAAAGTCTTGATTCAGAATTTGCAGCAAATTCATCATTACCACAACATAAACTCACAGATATGAGCCATGAATATACAGAAAGTAATATGGCAAATCTCATTAGAAGTTATTTGTCTCAGCCATTTAAAGAATATGTTTTGGACCTAAATAGCAATATTCTAGTAGATGCTATTCCATAAACACCTATAGAAAATAGGATTTTTAATATAAGCAATCGGTATATTCTTCATCCTACAAATCATACAAATTTCTTTCAATTCTTAGATAACTTTTGTGACAGATTGTCTGCTGCTGTTCAACCTAATGACATTATTATTCCCTACAATTCAGGATCACATTGGGTAACCGTGCAGATACAATTTAATGACCAAACAATTAATGTTAATTATTTTGATTCACTTAATAATGAGTCTCCTGAGATAAATCAAGGAAGAGATGATAATGTTGTAGCCAATTTCTTACGGCCCTTAAAAGAACAACTGGAAACAAAATTTCCTGGGAGAAACGTTATTTATCCCCTAAATGTTAAACTGGCTCGTATACAAAGCGATAACAAAGCATGCGGCGTAATTGTTGTAGAAAACATTAAAGACCTTATATACGGAAATAAACTACCAACTAAATTACCTTTGTCAGATGAGATAGTATTATATTTAAGAACATTGCAAAGTAGCCAATTAACCGAGTAAACGACAGCTTGGCTGGGCACCGTCGACTTAACTCGGGTCATTTGGCTAGAAGCGGCTCTCGAGCTTGTTTCTATCTAAATCCTCCTGAACTCACCTTAATTTTAACCTCACCAAGTTAAGTCGACGGTGCCAATTCAATGCCTAAAAAATTTCAAAATCTTTTCTTCTTTTTCCTAAAAACCTCAGTTCGGGAATAGGTTATGAAGTTTGATGGCAGGTTTATTGGATTTAAAGACATAAGCGACGAGGGTTGAAAAGATATGAATAAAGCCATTAATGAAGGAGCGGTGACGTGTATGAGAAAGTTGAAAATCTTCCTTTAGAACACCATTTACTGTTTCGATAATTGAACGCTTGCGTAACAATATTTTTTCCTGGAAAAGCATCAGTTTATTCTGCATGTTTTTCTTAATGCCAGTCACCAATTTCAACCCATTTTCATGCAAATCACGAAATAAATCTTGATCAATATAGCCTTTGTCGCCAAAGAGCAATCCCACAAGGTTTGTTGTCATTTTTCGAACAGGTTACGGTCATCAACATTTCCAGGAGAGAGAAGAGCATTTAGTAACTCTCCTTTTTCGTTGATGATTAAATGAAGTTTGAAGCCAAAGAGCCAACCCATCGTACTCTTGCTTTTTGCTGCTAAGCCTTTGAATACTTTGTGTCTATAAATTCTTTTATTGTGACAGACAGGGATAGGTGTTGAGTCGATATAGCTAAGGCCCGTGCGTGTTGCCAGAGCGCATAAAATCATCAACAGGGCCCACCGTAACAGAACTCAAGAAAAGCGAAAAGTAAACTCTGTAATCCTTATGATAAAAGGGTTTTCTGTCATTCATGCTTCTAAAGATAACTCTTCTTCTAATTTAACGTCATTCCTTTGAACTCCTTATAATCTTTAGGGTTAAGTAGATTGATACCTTGATTTTATTGAACAAAAAATTCACCCGAAATCTCAGATGTTTCACTATGAAAAGTATCCTTTTTATTTTGGTGATTGACACTCTAAAGATTTTATCTTAGTTTAGCAATGGTTTATGAGGGATTATGGTGGAGTTAGAGGGTAAAAAGTAACCACTCCAGTAATTCTGAGAACTTTTTTAGCGTTTTTAACACTTAAAAACTAGTATTCATAAGCTTTTCGTGCGTATTTTATGAAACACTATTGGACGAAAATTGAATTAGAAAAAAGTTGGTCCTTGTCACCAGGTGAGATGAGTTATATAGAAAAGAAAGACAATAAGCTCGTCTATGCCCTAAAAATGAAATATTTTGATGTACAAGGCTACTTCCCAAAGAAAGGTGAAGATATACCAATGTCTGCAATAGAGTATGTTGCAGCACAACTCTCCTTACAAAATCAAAGCAGCGCTCAGACTCATATCAAAAGCTATCAGTGGCAATCACGAATATCACAACTCCACAATACGGAGATTAGAGAATATTACGGGTTTAAGAAATTCGAGTCCTCGGATCTTTCTGCTGTTAAAGAATTTATAGAAAAAGAGCTGTTACCTCAAGGCT
>Ga0214917_10005316_pt1 | contig 13808 bp, 16 predicted proteins | sample LL_1208_BB_MetaG_FD_177983 | JGI IMG/M metagenome (GOLD analysis project Ga0214917, IMG submission 177983) | Freshwater microbial communities from Lake Lanier, Atlanta, Georgia, United States - LL_1208_BB | ecosystem: Environmental > Aquatic > Freshwater > Lake | place: USA: Georgia | collected... | reverse complement strand
CTTGTCCTCATCAGAAATCTTGGCGGTCGCAATCTGCTGACCAATCTTGCCAAGTTCCGCTGCCGACCCTGCGCTGTTGATAGCGTCTGCCCACTCAATTGCAGCTGGGCTTGGTCCGTCAAAGACCGATGCTGCTGCACGCAGAATCTCTTCGTCATTAATCTTCTGGCTTTCGCGCTCCTGTGCTGGGGTTGGCTTCGCCACGCCAGCCTTAGAGCGGATCTCGTCGTCGGAAGCAATCCGCTTGGACGGCAGTCCTGCCATCACAAGTGAGCGACCGACAGCGGATGTCTCGCAGTTTTCAATCTCAGAGCCGCGAGTGTATGGGGTGCTGCCAGGAATTTGCATCGCGCTGTGCCCAACCCCTGCTGGCTTCTCGTCTGGGGTTTCCCCACGATAGGCCTTTGCCTCAATCACAACGCGCTTGTCGCTGTGCTCCAACACGTTGGTCTCAATGCGACCATTCGGATAGGCTTCATACCAAGCGCGGATACGTTCCGCGACATCAACGTAATCCTTTAGCGCACTCTTATCAAACGCCACTTAACTTTCCTCCTTCATGTCCGAGAACAGTTCGCTCTCGGGAATGCCTAAATACTCACTCAGTCGCTGACGCATTGCCCCGCTCATTGGAGCGTGACCATACTGCACCTGATTGAGGTAACCATACGAAACGCCAAGATGCTTTGCAATCCAGCGCCGCTTAATTCCAGACTCCCGAATGATCTCCCAAACCTTAGCGGTTTGGCGCTTCTGTGTCAAACGGATCTGCTTAAAATCGTCTCCGCTTTGCTTACTCATCAACGCTCACCTTTGCTAATACTCCTTCCTCCAGCCATCGCACGGCGACGTGGGAAATACCCTCACATGCCGATAGCCAGTCTTCATGCTCCCAATACCCCTTATGGCCAAGAGCTTCTTGCGCCTTTGGGATTACGTCCTGCAAGACCGCGATACGGGTAGCAGGGTCGGCAGGGACCTCAGACGGAAGGAATTCCGCCAAGGCGCTGGCGCCCTGAATGTAAGCGTCTTCATACTGCATACAACCTCCAATACTGATAGCAGAATGCTATCTGTACGGATAGTATCATACCGATTAGTCTAGGTCAATCGCCTGTGTGGTGGCGTCGAATATAGTGTTGTTTTCTGCCTTAGCAACCATGCAACGAATGTGCTTCCGGGTGGAGCCAACCTCCACAACGGGGCCAAGGTCTTTAAAGTACGCAGTCTTGTGGGATGCCCCTTCGGTTTTATTGAGGCACTCTGGCATGTCGCAGACAAGTCTGCCAAACATCTTCTTGTTGCCATCCCAACGTCCAAAATTATTCATAGTGACTCCGCAAGTATTCATTTAATGCAACGCGCCAAAACCGACTCGCCTCGGTTTTGATGCGATGGTGATATCCGCATAATACCACAAGATTTTCCTCCACGGAAGGTCCGCGTTTGCCAAACCCGGCATTGTTGACGTGATCAATCTCTAAGACCACTGGCCTGCCTGGGCCCCACTGGCTGCCGCATTTGCCATCCATGCCAACCCCTGGCCCTACACACGTGCGGTTGTCGCGCAGCATGACTGCCGCGTATACCTCTGGGGTGACTGGGTCCTTATGCGCCACGCTTACCCTTTTTCTTCTTTTTCTGCTCCGGCTCCGGCTCTGCTTTCCCCTTGGGCTTTGCAACGCCTTCGTTTCTTAAGGCGCGACACGGTAGGCAGAAACAAGTTGCTGGGTGGTAGAACTTGTCGCTCATACGCGGAAGTTTGGGTCAAAGACAATGCGCTTGCCGTTGCGAACCATCCGCTCGTGTAGTCCAACGTGCTCGCATACCTTTCGCCCAAGCAGGTCTTCGGTGTTGTATTTGAGGAACCCGTCAAACGCATCCGCACGATAAAGAGCAGCAGCGTTGAACGCTGAGATTACTTCCATTGGCTTATCAACCGTAGGCATGAAGTCCTTCCACTGCTCAATGGCTTCGTAAGTGGCAAGCTTCTCGTTCCATCCTTGCACTCGGACCAGCCAGTAGTACCGCTCCCAGCAGTCGTATTCCAAAATCTCTGGAATCCGTAGCGCGTAAATATCGTAATAGCCACCATACCCGTTTGCGGTCACAACGTCGCATTCTGTAATGGTGTTCATTGCGGAAACAAGAGACTGTGTCTCCAAAGGCCTGGAAAAGACGTCATCCATATCGACGTTTAGGATCATCTTGGCTCTATGAAAATTTACGCCGGAAAGGGCAACATTTCGCGCGTACGAAATTCGGTCAACCCGATCAGTAATGCGCTCTGCCAAACCATCTTCAGTCACTAGGTGCGCATCAAACTGATTAGCAGTCCAGCGTTGCAGCCTCTCCCGCGTATCATCGTCGGAGTCATTCTCAAATAAGCTGAAATGGATGTCTGAGTAAAGCCCTGAAAGCCGATCAAAGTTTTCCAGAACAGCGTCAAGGTGTGGTCCGACATTTCTCGCTACGCCTGTGACCCATAGCTGGTCAGAAAAGGAGAGCGGTTGCACGTTACTTCTTGTCCTTGCTTTGGCGAGATACCTTTGCCGACCACGACTTTCCAGGATCTCCGCCCCACAGCGCCCAGGCGATACGCCCGTTGCTTGGGAATCCTTCTGATCCTGGTGCCCAACCCTTGCCCTTCTTGTCAACTTCATGACGGGCAAAGTACGCATTCATCTTTCGGATGCGAGCTAGGGTAAGTCGGTTGCCGATAATCATTCGCGCTGTAGCTTGACCTGGGCCAATGCCGCCGCGACCAAACTCTTCTCGCCACTTCAAACCCTTGCGGGCTTCGGCCTTAGCCCCAGCTGGGGCTACGGTGCTTGCGCCTTCCTTCTGAACCTCAATTGGCTCATTAGGAATGTTTACCGCTACAAACGATGCGCCAATCTTCTTGTACTCGTCAGCAAGATCGTCGGTCTTTTCAATAATCTCCAACTGCCCGTCTCGCAGGAGCTTGCTGGCCGCGTAGAGGCGGAAGCGATTTTCAGTGCCTTCTGGCCAAGTATTAATAATCAAGTCGTCATATGGAATCTCATCGTCCTTAAGCCACTCAGCAATCTCTTCCTTATCGTTCTTGAAGCCAACAACAATAGCAATCCGTCGACCGGAATCCTTAGCCTCAGCAATTGCCTCTGCAACCTTTGGTCGGACTTCCCAATCCTCGTCGTATAGCGCCTCAATGCCGATCATTAGCCCAAGAAGTGCTTTGCTAGTCTGCTGTTGCGGATTCATGGTCTCCCCCTGATTTGGCTCCTCGCCAGGATTGTCTGGGCCGCCCTGTGCTGGGGCTGCCCCGCCGTCCTCTGGCTCGGTTGGATTGTTTGGATCTTCTGGCTTTCCAAGCGCCACGTCAAGATATTCCTCGTAGCGCGAAAGCGGGATGTAGCCCTTTGGCGAAGGAATGAAAATGTCATCGCCCATCTCGCCAATGCCCTCATGCCCACGCTCCTGTAGCGCCTCGTTTAGCTTTAGCCACGGCATGCCAGAGAGGGCTGACTTGTAGTAGTCGGACATTGCGCCCTGGCTCTCTCGGCCGACTTCCGTGTAGACAAACCGTAGATTCTTGTCATAACGCCACACAATTTCACGGGTCATGTACTCAGCGATAAGGTCAAGCAACGGCGCAATGCCGTTGTCTTGCGTAAACGCGGCGCCAACCTCAGCGCTGGCACGGTTGACGTCCATGGTGATACCAATGTCTTGTGGTTGTACGCCAAACACGGCACAGATCTTGCGGGCAAGATAGACCTGCCACTCCATGAACTGCATGTCTCGGTTTGAAGAAGCAAGCGGAATCCACTGAACGCCCTTGCCGCCGCCGGTAATGGCAATCTGACTGCGTCCAGAAATCTCTGTGTCCCAGTACGCCTTAAACGAGTCAACTTGGTCTGCGCGGATGCCCTCGCCAAGATGCAGAACCCCTGGGGGCGCCGCCTGCGAAACAGCCTTAGCGTTGTAGGCTGCGGCGGTCAGGTCTGCCTCAATGGTGTCTGCCAGCACTTCAAGCGGCGACAAGCCAATAGGCGAGTACGTTACTGGGTTAGCAATAATAACAAGGAGTTCATGGTTCTTGAACTTGCGAATCTGCCGACCCGTTTCGTCAACTTCGTAGTAGCGTGGGTCGTTATCGTCTTCGCCGTCCCACTCGTTGTTAAAGGCAATACTTCCGCCGTTCTTGGCAATAAGCTCCGCAACGGGCTTGGCGCCTTCAAGGCCAATCGCCCCACCACGGGTTGGGATAACCTCAATGCAGCCCTGATCAAGAACAAGGATGTCCTCAACAACTGGCTCAATAAGCGAGCGCCAAGAATCCATGCGGCGATTTGGGTAGCGCAACAGTTCCTTGACTTGGTTGACCTTGCGAACGGTGCCGCGCTCTTCTCCGTCAAGCGTAACAATGTCCCACTTTGCGCGGCTCACTTGTGTGCGGCGCAGGTTGATCGCGGCGCGAATCCATGGATTGCTGCGTGACCACTTGCGAAGCTGAAGAACGCTTCGGCGGGTCATCTGCACGCTGCCAACACCACGGGCGTACGGCCCAATGTCGTAGTCTGGAACAATCGCCGATCCGCCGCTCTTCAAGCTGGGGGCTTCGCGATTCAGTATTCGGTCAATTAGCGACCTGTCATCTGCCATTTAGCCTCTCCCCCGAATCCCGCCCCGCAGTGCCCTGCGAAAGATCGAGTCCGTCATTTGTCTGTTTACGTGGTCCTGCATCTCTGCTCTGGTGCAGGATACCACTCTTCTCCCGTTGCGATACGTCACTGTGTACTGCGACATGTATGGGCTCCACCATACAGGAACTACGCATGTAATATCAACAAACTCAACCTCTACGGTTGATTGAATGTCAGGATTCATCTTCTGTCAAGGACTCCAGCGCCCAGGCTCTTGCTTCTGCCTCGGCCTCTTCAAGAGTTGGCAGCGTCGCCTCTTCCAGCTCTTCTTCTTTTTGTAATATTTCGTCAAGCCGCTGATGGTATTTTCTTGCCTGCGGAACACTCATTCTTAGCGACTTTAAGTGTTTGTGGCAATTAGGGCAGACCGCGTATCGCTTTTGGCCCTTGGCCCGTGGAACCATTGGTTCAAGGACAAGGGTGTTTTCGGTGTGAGACTCCCCAACCAGAATGGTGCACAAGGCGCAACGGTGATGGGCCTTGCGCTGCCGGTCGTAGCTTTCTAGGATCGGCTGTATGGTGCGTTGAAGGCGGAGAAGTGCCGACGCCAGGTCCTGTACCTCAGAGCCCGACTCTCGTATCTGTTCGCAAAGTATGCACTTTTCCATTGGGTAATGTTATCATGTTTTTGAGATGGTATAACACTAGACACACAACTGCGTGCAGATACTATAGGTATAGATTTGTAGCGCGTTGTGTTACAGGATAAAGCATGTGTATTATCTATCCGCTAACCATCTTGCGTTAGCCAAATAGGGGGAATCATGTCTGATTTCAAGATCTATACGAACGCGTTAAAGGCCTATGAGGCCGATAACGGCGACCGATACGTCACTGGCACCACTTCCTCAACCATTAGGGACCTTCATGGAGATGAAATGACCCTATCTGCTTTGAAGAGCATGGAGGCAACGGCAAAGCAGAACATGACCATTTGGCTGAATCACGAATATCAGGTCCCAGACGATCTCTTTGGCTCCGTCAAAGACGCTAGAATAGTAAAGAGAATTGACGAAACCGGTCAAGAAGTGTTTGACCTTGACGTTGATATTTCCGTGGTTTCCGAAGACGAAAACCCAGAGGCAATCCGTGCTTATCGCGCAATCAAGCGCGGTGTCAAGCTTGGTCTGTCTATTGGCGCAAGAGTTGACAGAGTTAGCAAGAAAGTTGACAATTCAACCGGCGAGGAGACCTACGTTATTGACAGCGTCAAATTGATGGAGGCTTCAGTTGTCGGCATTCCTGCCAACCAGCGCTCGTATTTGCAGAATGCTATTAAGAGTCTTCGCAGCGCTTCTGTTGAAGAGCAGAAGGCGGCAGGCGGCCTTAGGGTTGGCGATATGGTCAGCTGGGGCGCAAGTGGCGGGACCGCTCGCGGCAAAATTACCAAGATTGTCCGAGAGGGTAGCGTGAAGGTTCCTGATTCTTCATTTACTATCACTGCCGAAGAGGGAGACCCGGCAGTCCTTATTCGCGTGTACAAGGACGACAAGCCAACCGACCGAATTGTTGGCCACAAGATGTCTACCCTTCGCGCCGCTAAGTCTTTTGACACCCTTGTGAGCAAGGACGTTGAGACTGAGGGCCAGACCAGAGCGGACAAGGCCCCACTCGTCGGTGCGCTGTATAACCTCCTTGGTGAGGCAACTGCCTTCTACCTAAAGGCGCATGGCGCCCATTGGAACGTTGTTGGTGAAGAGTTTGCTCAATACCACAAGCTTTTTGGTAAGATTTATGAGGATGTTCATGAATCCCTTGATCCTATTGCGGAAAGCCTGCGCAAGCTAAATTCAGCGGCTCCATTTGAGCTGAAGGATTTGGCGCAAATGACTAACGAGGCACCTCAGGCGGAAGGCTACCAAGCCGAAGCGCTTGCCTCTAACCTTTATGCTGCCAACGAATCCCTATTGGAAAACATCATGGTTGCTTTTAAGGCGGCCACTGATGCCAACCAGCAGGGGATTGCTAATTTCCTGGCCGAGCGTCAGGACATGCACCAGAAGTGGTCGTGGCAGCTTCGGGCTTCTCTTGCTGAGGAGCCAGGCGAAACTGAAGAGTCGAGCGGGGCAGAAGTACTGTCCTCAGCAATTCATCAAAATAAGGGCCCACAGGGCAAATCATTGGAGGTAAAGAACGTGGAAAACGAGAACGAGATTATTGTTGACGAGGCCGTAGCGCCCGTTGCCGAGGAGCCAACTGCCGTTGAGGAAGTTGCTGCCGACGAGGAGCCAAAGGCCGAGCACATTGCAGTGCTTGAAGAGCTTGGCGCAGAAGTCGTCAAGGATACCGACCTAGAGATTGCTGCCCGGCAGGCCCAGGCGGCCGCCGATGCTGCTGCGGCAGCTGCGGTTGCCCCAGAGGCGCCAGCAGAAGAGAAGGTTGAAGAGGAGCCCGTTGCTGAGGCCCCAGCTGTTGAGCCAGAGGCTCCGGCGGAAGAGCCAGCAGCGGAAATTGAACATGCCGCAGAGCCAGAAGCTGCTGCGGATGAAAAGTCGGACGATACAGCAACTATTGCCGAGGTCGCCGAAATTGCCAAGTCTGCGCTAGATGCAGCACTTGCAGCACAGGCAGAGGTCATCGCCCTGAAGAAGAGCGTTGCCGAAGTAATTGCTGCAAAGGCCAAGGTCGAGCTGGAGTTGGAAAAGACATTGGACCTGGTTGGCAGACTGATTGACGTCCCCGTCGGTCATGTTCCAGCCGTTAAGCGCGCCTCGGGCGAGATGGCAACATCCGCACCTTGGCTAAGCCCATACATCCAGCGTGTGCTGGAGACTCAGGAGTAATAAATCATGAGCGACAACCGAGAGATCCTAGGCGGAGCGTCTAAGGGCCTTGAAGCCCTTAACGAGTCCGTGGTGACCCGAGATTCGGGCGCCGGGAAGACTTTCGACGCCGCCGAGGCCTACGCAATTCAGAAGGACCTTCGCAAGAAGTTCTCGAAGATGAGCACGTCGGACCTTCACGAGATGCTTGATATTCAGGCTGCTCGCGAGACCGGCAAGCAGGCTTCGTCCGACGTCCTCAACCAGCTGGCAGTTGCTAACCCCAACATTGCCAAGCTTCTCGACAGCAGCGGCGGCACGGCTCTTATCCGTCAGGACCTGGAGCCAATCCTTTACTCGCTGTTTGTAAAGAAGTTCCCTTTCTTTGAGCGCATCCGCAAGGAGCCGGCAAACGGCCTCGTGCACGCGTTCAACCAGCAGACCGCTTACGGTGACGCCGTCTTCCAGACGGAGACCGGCACCGTGACCGATGATGCCGCGACCTACGTTCGCCAGACGACCAATGTGGCCGTCCTTGCGACACGACGCGGTATCACGCTGAAGTCGCAGTTCGCCCTTAACCAGGGTGGCGGCCCCTTCAACGGGCTTTCGACCGAGCTTGCCTCGGGCGTAACCGCCATCGCTCACAAGCTTCAGTACGCCCTTTTCCAGGGCAATGCAGACACGACGGCTTCGGCTGGCGCTGCGACTGAGCTTGGCGCGTACGACGCAAACGGCTTCACTGGTCTTCGCAAGCACCTTGGTACGGCGGCTGGCACTGCCCAGATCGTCAACAAGGGCGCAAGCGCATACCTCGCAACGATCAACTCGAACGTTGCTTCAATTCTCAACGCGGGTGGTAACCCGTCGGCGATCCTTTGCTCGCCTACGGACTACGCCGGTCTTGTGAATGAGGTCACGAACCTTGTTCGTTACAATGCCCCATCGCAGGGACAGCAGGTCATGGGACTCACCCTCGGAACCGTTGTTACGGCCGCTGGCGAGCTTCCACTCCTCCCAGTTCCGGGCGACAGCATTGGCTCGTACACGGTCAGCTCGGTTAACTACCGAGACATGTATGTTGTTGACGAGGATGCCTGGTCAATGCCATACCTTGGCTCGGACTCGATCACGACGCTGGAGATTCCAGTCGGCGTGAACGGTGCCCTTTCGCGCCTCTATATCATGTATGTGATGTTTGGCCTCTCGAACAAGGCACCTCAGTTCAACGGCAAGATTCGCGTCACCGTGTAATCTTCCCGATAGGGACTCATGTGGGGGCGGGGCTTTGGCCCCGCCTCTACTATTTAGAGGTAAAATATGCCGCGCAAGAAAATTGTTAAACCGCTAACTATGGAACAACATGCAGCAAACCTTGCCAGAAAACATATCCAGGCAGTTGCTTTTAGAAAATCTAATCAACTTGTAGAGATTGAATGGAACATGGACGGCGTTCTGGGTCTTGACGGCGGCTACTTTGTACGTTTTGTAAACAAAAGAGCGAAAATCCCTGCTAAGTATTTAGAGAGCGCAGAGCGAAGCGGGTGCCGCTTGGTTCGCAACGAAACGTAGATAGCCCCCCTATGGCGCCTAGCCAATAAATTTTGGAGAATACGAATATGGCTGTAAAACTGACGATCAACGTTTCAGACATTCAAACCGCCGTGGCAACGTATAACGCCATTCAGGTGGGCAGGGCGGCCACGTCCGCCGACGCCGCAGCTCAAACCGGCACCTTTACCAACCTTGGTTCGGTCATCACCCTCAACGCGGTCGTCTCCGCCTACGAGTACATTGACACCAGCTGCGCCAGCAATCAATTCAGCACATGGCGCCTGTACAACACCAGTACCCTGGCATCTGGCTCCTGGGCAACCCCATTCCAGGGTCAGCCTCTTGGCTACATTACGGTTGATGAGTTCCGCTCTTACGAGATTGGCGACCTAACCGACCCAGACGGCACCCCACTCAGCGACCAGAAGATTGAGCGCCTTATTAAGGCTGCCGGCGGGCTTGCTGACTCCTACGTGGGCTACTCGTTTGAGTACGTCCAGAACACTGAGAAGCACCCGTGGAATCACTCCAACCGCCGCATCTACGTGCGCCAGCGCCCAATTGTTTCAGTTTCAGGAGTGAGCGTTCACGTTAGCGCCCAGCAGAGTGCCAGCTTTACCGTTAATGACTTTTACATTAACGAAGACCGTGGGTACGTGGAAGTTACCTCTTTGGCCGCTGTTACCTATTCGCTCTTCCCGGCGATTGTCGCCCTGGGAATGATTGAGCCGGTTGTGGAGATTACCTACACGCACGGCTACCAGGCCGCCCCGCAGCCCGTTAAGGACGCCGTGGCGCTAATCACCGTAGACCTACTTGCCAAGGACAATCTTATTAAGCAGGGCATGGGCGGGCTTTCCCGGTTCCGCATTGGCGAGTTTGAAATGTATGCCGCAAACCCACAAGGAGAACGTGAGGGCGGCAAGCAGGGAAGCAGCATTCGAATTCCCCGCTCTGCCATGGCGCTCCTTGACCAGTACCAAGGAACAGCACTGCGATGATTCCAGGATTCAATGCGTCAATACAACTTACGAGACCAGGAACAACGTCGCAAGATGCGATGGGAACTCCTATTCGTACCAACTCTGTAGTTTGGACAAAGAAGGGTCACTACCAGAAGCGTTACAACATTGAAAATCAAAACGACACTGGCCGTAGGGCAGAAGAGTTCTATGAGTTCTACCTTCCGTTCCTTACCGGAACAAGTCGACCGGCCCCAGACGACCGCCTAGTTGTCCACGGGAAGACCTTTATTGTTATTGGTATCTTGCAGGAATCCCTTCGTCATCATCTAACGGTTAAGGCAAGAATCTCCGAGGTATAAATGAGCAAGGCTGTCAAAGTGCGCGTCAAAGATGTAATTGGCGGACTTAGCGCGCTTGCAAAAAACTTAGGGGGAATACCAAAAGAGGCAGAGGCGCAATTTGCCCGGGCGGTTCAAGTTGCCGCGTTCCAGGCGGTGTATTCAGAGGTTGCCCCCAAGGCCGCAGAGGCCGCTCCGGTTGACTCCGGCGCATTTCAGGCTGGTCTTTCTGGACAGTGGGGGGCATTTACTTCCAGCAAGCGCAAAGCCGCCAGATACTCAAACCCAGTTTTTGATTTAACCCCATATGGTGACGACATTACTGTTGAGTACGGAAGCGACCCATTTGAAGAATCAAAAGATGGCGGTGAGCATTTCTACGGGCAGTTTGTAAAGTTTAACCTTCAGAAGTACCGACCCATGATCAACCAGGCCGTTACCGGGGCGGTAAGAAGCGCGGCAGAAGAATTTTTGGTGCAACTTTTTGAGAGAGCGTTAGACAAAAGTTTTGTTCGAACAAGAACTGGGCGCGGATACGGACCAGAAAAGCTTGCAAAACTGCCCCGTAGCCGTCAGCTAAAAATATTCCGCCAGAGAAGGTACATCTTGAAGAAGTACGGTAGCGCCGCCTAACTAAGGCGGATCAAGTACTCCGCAGAAATTCCGTCTGGGTGCTGGAACAACAGCCACTGGCACGGCTCACCAGCAGAGGCAAGCTGTTCCTGCGCGTAGGTGTTGCTGCTTTCAGTTGACCCGCCGTTCCAGTGCACGATGCCGTTCAGGTACATCCGAACGGGAGTGTGGAAGTGCCCAGCAGCGCTGTAATCAAATGGCGCAACCGTCATGTTCCAACCCTGAATCTTCTTGCCAAATCCGTACCACGGAAAGCCAGCAAAGCCACCGCCAACCTGGTCGCCATGGAAGAGGAACCAGCGCTTGCCGTATACCTCATCAGTACCAAACCACGCCCGCTCGCCCTTTGAGATGGTCTCAACCCACTCAACATGCTTAACGTCTTTCACCAGCATTGATGCTACCTTGTACATCATTGCGTCAGCGTTGGACTCTGGGTGGAATGTTCCCTTGCGACCAAGTCGGCCGTGATTGCCAATGGCCCCAACGACACGAATATTCTCAAAGCTTGCGGCCAGTCGTCGCACGAGCCCAGCAAGAATCTCCGCGCCACGGAACGTTTGGTTATACAGAGATGCGTCAATCAGGTGCGCCTGGCCTGGGAAAATGTCTTCCCCCTCAACGAGGTCGCCAAGCAGATAGACGCGCAGGTCTGTAACTGGGTGGTCTGCTCGTTGAATGGCTACTAGGGACTCCACCTTTCCTGCAAGCAAATCAATGCGCTCTGCGCAGACGTCGCTGTTATAGGTAGGGGTAATCTTTCCGAGCTGCCAGTCCGAGAGAAGCAGGATTGCGGTTTCAGCCGCGCCCTTGCGCTTATCCTTTTCTGGGGCCTTTACCGCAGGCAAGGTGATTGCCGCAGCAGCATCGCTGGCCGCCTGATACACGGCACGAACAAGCTCTTCTCGGTCGTCTTCTTTTTGGGAAAGTTTACGAAGAGCGGCGCGGTGCGCCTGCTTCAACTGCTCGATCTCGCTGCGCACCGCCTCAGAAGAAAGCTCCTCTTCTGCCGCTTTAAGAACGGCATCGCGGTTAATCCTTCCCTCAGACGCAGCCTTTGCGGCAAGCGTTCCTGGGAATACGCTTCGGGTTCCCCCGTTGTTTACTCGTCGGTCAATAAAAGAAGCCTTACCGTTAAGTAGCGTGTTGCGCTTAATGCGGTAGGCGTTAGGGGTTCGGCTTGGATATTTGCTGTGAAATTCTTCCCACTCCATGCTCACTGCATCCGCCCTCTCTTGGGGGGTCCAGGAGAGCACTGGCTTGTTATATTCCTTTTCCACAAAACCTCCAATGTTTTCGGCTTAGTTGCCGCTTCCATAGTATACCCGCTACACGGCTCGCGCACATGTTGTGTGTGTAGATGTCTGTGGTCTGGAATGTTACTGAATACTTGGTAATCTACATGCGTGGACGGTATATATGAAGCTTTCTTTACGGCGCTGAGCGGGGACTCGTCCCTGCAAACTTTGCTGGGCGGCTCTGCGTCAGACAAGAAAGTGTATCCGATCACATATACGGGACGGAGCGCGCTTCCTGCGGTGAGAGTCGCAGTAGTAGCGGGTAGTAGCGATCTGGGGTTCAATATTGACAGACCTGTGGTTGACGTGCTTATTGCAAGCAACGCCAGCGCAACAGAACTGAACAATATTGGTAGTGCCATAGATGCGGTACTTAACCGTAAGCGTTTATCTGGACCAAACGGGGCAATCTTGCACGTGGCGAAAAAAATCGCAGAGCGTGACGGATATGACCCAAACACTTTAGAATATCGGCGAGTAATCCGATATCAAGTAATTAAAACTTAAGGGGAGCAAAAAATGCTTACACTTGGTTCCGGTACAATTGATATTGCTTTCTGGAAGCCTGGCGCAGAAGCCGGCTCGGGCAGCCGCACGGTTCCTTATTTCGATGGGACGACCGGTTACGGCAACTCGGGCGAGCTTGTGACCATTGGCGAAGTCGGCGGCGACGTTGAGTTCGACATTAACTTCCAGGAGCGCGAGTTCTACGGTCAGCAGAACTTCCCGGTTGCGAAGGCTTTCTTCGGCGGCCGCTGTGAGGTTCGTGCTCGTGGTGTTGAGGTTAACTGGGATAACCTGAAGAACCTCTTCCACAACGACCTCGGCGAGGGCACGACGACCACCGCCCTTGTTTATGGCTATGCCATTGACACCCATGACGCAAACCCAGGAAGCTATTTGTTCCGCCCGTCAACTGGCGCCGGCGTAACGGATAGTTCCGCCGAGCCAAAGCTCGCCGGGATGCTTCCAGGCGCAGGGACCGGCTTTACCGGTTACACGCGCGTTGCTGGGCAGGGTGGGCAGGCAGCCCCGATGGGTCTGCCACGCCCTATCTACGTTCGCTTTACGCACCGACGCTCGGATGACCCGTCCCAGACGGTTCGCATCCACCTGCCAAAGGCGTATAGCATGCAGCTGATGTTCCCGTTCACCCGCGAAGATATCGCGACGCTGGACTTGGACTTCTCGGGCACCGTTGATCGAAGCTGCAAGGTTTCGAGCACCGTTACCCCGTCAGTTGTGTTCGTTCAGGCCTAATTTAGGTCTTTAACGACTAGACAGCAAGGGGCCGCTGGGAGAAATCCTGGCGGCCCCAAGCGACCGCTATAAGAGTCGCACCCAACGCCCACACCGGGCCACACACCATCTACGCTCCCCGTAGATTCGCACCATTTTGGTGTATCATTCATTTGCAGCAGTACCGTTACGTTGACGGCACGCTATGCATAGTAGTAGCAGGAGTACATCATGGCAAACCTGTCTCAGGTTAGACCTACCAAGGTCCTTACCCTTAATGACCTGGCGGACATTGAGGAAAAGTACGGCTCACTTGATCAGATCGATCTGA
>Ga0214917_10005315_pt1 | contig 13810 bp, 13 predicted proteins | sample LL_1208_BB_MetaG_FD_177983 | JGI IMG/M metagenome (GOLD analysis project Ga0214917, IMG submission 177983) | Freshwater microbial communities from Lake Lanier, Atlanta, Georgia, United States - LL_1208_BB | ecosystem: Environmental > Aquatic > Freshwater > Lake | place: USA: Georgia | collected... | reverse complement strand
TCTCTGGAAACGCAAGCAGGCCGGGGAAAAGATCTCGGTGGTGACATGCTACGACGCCGCTTTTGGCCGGATAGTCGAGCATTCACCGGTCGATGTGGTCCTTGTGGGAGACAGCCTTGGCAACGTGATCCTCGGTTACGACAGCACCTTGCCAGTGACCGTTGACGACATGATTCATCACGCGGCGGCAGTGACCCGTGTGGTCAGGCGCCCACTGGTGGTGGTCGACATGCCGTTCATGTCATACCAGGTGTCAGTCGAGGATGCGCTGCGCCATTGCGGCCGGGTGATCAAGGAGTCGGGCGCCCAGGCAGTGAAGCTGGAAGGTGGGCGCAGGATTGTTCCACAAGTGAAGTCTCTGGTGGACGCGGGCATTCCCGTCATGGGGCATTTGGGTCTGACGCCGCAGAGCGTTCATGTGATGGGTGGATACCGGCTGCAGGGAAAGAGCAGCGATGCGCGCAAGTCGATTCTTGAAGACGCGAAGGCTATCGCTGAGGCTGGCGTATTTTCGCTGGTTCTGGAAATGGTTCCGGCAGAGTTGGCGGCGGAAGTCACCGCGCTGATTGATGTGCCGACCATCGGCATAGGTGCCGGCGGAGGCTGCGATGGTCAAGTCCTCGTGCTGCACGATTTGCTCGGGTTTGACGAGGATTTTAATCCGAAGTTCTTGAAGAAGTACGCGAATCTTGGCGCGGTGATTGGCGACGCGCTGGCGAAATATGACCGCGAGGTCAAGTCGGGCGCGTTCCCGCAGTTAAAGAATGAGTTTTGACCGGTTTGCCGGCGTTACGCGCGGCAGGTTTGCAACAAGGGCGGATAGATGACAGGAAAGCGCGATTATTACGAGATTCTCGGGATCGAAAAGGGAGCTTCCGATTCCGACATAAAGTCAGCGTATCGCAAAGCTGCGATGAAATATCACCCGGACCGGAACCCGGACAATGCTGAGGCTGAGGAGAAGTTCAAGGAGGCCTCAGAGGCCTATGAGGTCCTCTCCAATGCCGAGAAACGCGCGACCTATGACCGGTTCGGTCATCAGGGACTCGGTAGTGGAGCCGGGTTCCATGATGTGAATGACATTTTCCAGAGTTTTGGATCCATATTTGAGGAGTTCTTTGGCTTCGGTGGTGGATTCGGTGCCGGTGGAAGGACAAGAACGCGTCGCGGGGCTGACCTGCGCTACGACCTGGCTTTAGGCTTCGATGAAGCAGTCTTCGGTGTTGAGAAGGAAATCGAGTTCGAGCGGGTCGCCGCGTGCGGTTCTTGTAATGGCAGTGGCGCAAAACCAGGGACCGCAAGGAAGCGATGTGGGACTTGCCAGGGGATTGGCCAGATTCGACGCACCCAGGGATTCTTCAGTGTCGCGACTCCCTGTCCGGCGTGCGGGGGCGAAGGCGAGACGATTGAGCACCCTTGCCCAACTTGCAAGGGGCGTGGGCGCAAGAAAGAAAAACGCAAGATGTCCGTAAAGGTGCCGGGAGGGGTTGATACCGGTTTGCGTTTACGGATCTCACAGGAAGGCGAAGCAGGTATCAATGGCGGTCCGGCGGGCGACCTGTACGTGGTCTTGCACGTCAAGGACAGCGACCGTTTTGTACGTGATGGCAACGATTTGATCCTGAGCCAGCAGGTCAGCATTGTTCAGGCCGCCTTGGGCGCGAAAATCAAAGTCAAAGGAATCGATTCGGAGCATTCGGTCGAAATCCCGGCGGGGACGCAATACGGTCACCGGATCACGGTGCCGGGTGCTGGTGTCCCGAGCCTGAAGGGTGTGGGGCGCGGCGACCTGCATATTGAGATCGCGGTGGTTGTGCCGCGCAAGCTGACGCGTGAGCAGAAAGAGCTCCTGCAAAAATTCGCGGACATCAGTGGCGAAGATCAGGGCGCAGGTCAGGGTGGGTTTTTTCAGCGGCTTTTTGATTGAAGAGAGGATTCTTCGGCCTTCGGCCTCAGAATGACGGGGAAGAGAGGATTCTTCGGCCTGTGGCCTCAGAATGACGGGGAAGAGAGGATTCTTCGGCCTGCGGCCTCAGAATGACGGGGGCGTGCCTTCGGCGAGACCTTTGAGACCAGCGGTTGGCGGGACGCGGCTCGCGACCCATGCCGGATAGACGCCTGCAAGAAGCGATACCGCGATGGCCCCGAGGCTGACCGCGAAATAGGTTTTCCAGTTGTAGTCCACCGGCAGGGTCGCCAGCATATAAAGATCTGGCAGGTCGATGAACTGGTACTTCTCGAGCAATTTGCTGACAAGCAGGGCGAGGCCGTTCCCGATTCCGGTGCCGATCACTCCGACCCAGGCGCCCTGGATCAGGAAGAGAAGCAGGATTTCCCGGTTGGTGGCCCCCAGGGCTTTCAGTATCGAGATGCTGCGCTGTTTCTGGGTAACCGAAATAAACAGTGTTGTCAGGATGTTGAAGCTCGCGACGCCACTGACAAGAAATACGATCGCGGCAATGACGGCACGCTCAATCTGCATTGCCTCAAAAAGTTGCCGGTTGAATGACTGCCATTCCTTGATCTGGATAGTGTATTTTTCGCTCATCAACGACGCGATGGCGGGGCTCTGCTCGGGGTGCTTGAGACCAATTTCCAGTCCCGTGACCCGGTTACCCATGTTGAAGAAGGCCTGGGCGGTCGGCAGGGATACGATGCCGAGCTTGTTGTCGTAGTGCTTGAGGCCTGAGTCGTAGACCCCTGCGACGCGGAAAGACTGCATCTCTCCCACGCGATCCGCGTCCGGCGCGACCAGTTGGATGGTGTCTCCCGGTTTCGCGTCCAGCATTGAGAGAAGGCCACGGCCCAGGATGATCGGGGACGGGGAGTCCCGGCGGATGCCCGGGCCGTCCGTGATTTCCGCCTGGAGTTCATCCAATGCCGTTGCTGGATGCACGAGAGGGCGTAAATCCTGCACCAGTTGACGTTGGGCTGGTTCGATGCCGCGAATCAGTGTTGAGTGAAGGATCGAATTTTTCCGGGCCATGGTCTCATAGTGAACGAACCTGGACATTCCGGTCAGGTGAACGCCGAAGTCCTTCTGGATTTTCGCGGCCCAGACGTCGGGCTTGTCCAGTCCGCCCGGGAAATTGAAAGCCAGGATATGGGCATTTGCCGCGAGAAAACGGTTCTTGAGTTCTGTCTCGAATCCGTTGATGACCGAAAGGACAACCGTCATGGCAGCCACGCCAATGGCGACTCCGGCGATGGAAAGTACCGTGATCCAAGAGAAAAAGCGGTTTTCCCGGCTGGACCTGAGGTATCTTGTCGCGACGACGATGGCTGTTCTCATGGGGCTGAGAGTATATGGAACAGGGCGGCCGGTCAAAGGACAGTCGTGGCATTGCGGGTACGTCGGTGATATGACGGCCGCCTGCAATTTTTGGCAGCGCTTCGTGGGTTTTGGAAGGATCATGCGTCGAACAATCCATCTGGTTTTCTGCGTTGTTTTATTTCCGGTTTTTCTTGGCAGCCTGACGAGGGGGGCTTTGGCCCAGCCTGAACGAAAGCCGTTGGTCCTCGTCAGTGTCTACCCGATCGAGGCCATGGTCAGGGAAATTGCCGGCGACAGCTTTGATGTCAGGCCGGCGCTGCCGTACGGTCGAAGTGAGCACGACTACGAGCCGTCGCCGAAAGATGTCCGGCTGCTCAGGTCGGCCGATCTCCTGTTCGTCGTCGATCAGGTAACGGATGGTTGGATGATGGGCGCAGCCGGGAAAAAGGTCCCGGCGGTGGAACTCCTCGGGCGTGTCGATCCTGAGACTTACGGTCGCACGATTGGAGCCGGGGCATTGGGGCATGTTGCCGCCAAATCGATGTCTGGTCAGCTTGATCCTCATTTCTGGACCGATCCCGTCAGGATGGCGAAGGCAGCCAGATTGGTCGGAGAGAAATTGAGCGAGATGGTGAGGTCGTCCCCTGGTCGTGGCGGCCGCGCTATCCCGGGCTCTCAGCAAATCATCAAAGGGATTGAGGAACGGAGCGCGCTGTTTGAGCGCCGCATGGTGAAACTGCGGGACGCCATGGTGACCGCCGCGAAAGGTTGGCCGAACGCAGGGGTTATCCTGGCGCACGGTTCTCTCGGATATTTCAGCCGGATCACCGGCCTCAAGATCGTCGGTGTCCTTGAGCCCTTGCCGCACATGGAGCCTGGACCTCGACACTTGCGTGAGCTGATCGAGAGCGCGAAAGCCAATCAACCATGTCACGTCCTGGCAGAGGAACAAATTGATGACTCGGCCGCGCGCGCGCTGGCCCGGGAGGCAAATGTCCGGGTTACGCGAATCAATCCCCTTGGAACTCCCAAAACCCGGAGCGCCGATGAGGTGGAGGCCGGGAGTTACGATCGTTACGTCAACGCGCTCGTTGACCAGGTAGGCAAGGGGCTCGCAACAAAATGAACCAGCCTGGTTTCCGGGGTGACGATTCTCACAAACCTTGCGCGATTGAAGTCAAAGCCTTGTCGCTTGCGATTGAAGGGCGGACGATACTTGAAGATGTCTCTTTCAATCTGGATGCCGGGGAATTTCTTTGTATATGCGGGCCGAACGGCGCAGGCAAGACGATGCTGCTGAAGGCAGTGCTCGGACTGTCGAAACCAACGTTGGGATCGGTTTCGCTGCTGGGTCTCTCTCCTCGCGAGGGACGCAGGAAGACGGGTTATGTGCCCCAGAGAAAGAACTTTGACCGCATGTTCCCCGCGCGCGTCGTCGAGGTCATCGCGGCGCATCTCTCCGGGGCGTGGCCACTTGTGGTCTCGGCAGAGGCTCGGGACAAGGCCGCGGCGGCATTGCGCATCGTGGGTGGTGAACACCTCCTTGACAAGGAATTGAGGGATTTGAGTGGCGGCGAGTTGCAACGGGCGTTCCTTGCCCGTGCGCTGGCCGCGGAGCCTGAGCTGTTGATTCTGGATGAGCCGATGGCCGGTGTTGATGCGCAGGGTATCTCGGATATTACGAGCTTGCTGGACGGTATCGCGAAGCAACGGCGACTGACCATTGTGATGATCACTCACAGCCTCGCAGTGGTCGAGCATTGCGCCACCAAGTTGATTTTCATGGAGGCCGGAAAGATCCGGGCATTCGGAAATCCATCAGAACTTCTGCGTGACCCGAGTTTTCATGAGCTGGCCTTTACCGGACACGATCACGAGCACGCGGTAACCAGTGGCAAAGGGGAATATTGAGATGATCGAATTCCTTGCCGAGATCTTGTCGCAGGACTTCATGGTTCGCGCCCTGGCGGGAGGGGCGCTGGTCGGAGTGGCGTGCGCGATGCTCGGAGTTCTGGTTTTCCAGCGCGGGATTACTTTCGTTGGCGACGGTCTGGCTCATTCCATGTTCGGCGCGGCCGGAATTGTCGCGTTGTTGAATATTGTCGAAGGCTCGCAAATGGTCCTTTGGGCAGCGTTGCCGGTCAATGTTCTGGTGGGTTTCGCGATGGCGTGGGTGCGCAGAACTGGCAGGCTGCGTGGCGACGCGGCGATTGGAATTTTCTTTCCGATCATGTTTGCCGCCGGGGTGCTGTGTCTGACGTTGAGGCGGAACCTGGGCGCTCCACCTTTGAACATGGAAGCCCTTCTATTCGGAAGTGTTCTTGGCATGTCTGCGACAGACCTCGCCGTAACCGTGGTGGGGGCGTTGGGTATTGCGCTGATTGTCCTGACCTGGGGGCGAAGGATCGCTTACGCGGCCTTTGACCCGGATCTGGCGTCTTTGTCAGGGGTCAGGGTGGCTCTGGCCGAGTATGCTCTGTTCGGATTGTGCGCGGCGGTGGTGGCGATCTCGGCGAGGTTCGCCGGAGTCGTTCTGGTCAGTTCGCTGTTGGCGATTCCCGCTGGCGCAGCAGCGTTATGGCGTGGAAGTTATGGTTGGCAGCTTTTGTTCGCGTCGATTTTCGCGTCCGCGTCAGTAAAGATCGGACTGATGCTTGCCTGGTTGATCGATGCCCCTCCGGGTGCCCTGATCATTCTGACCATGGGGGCGCTGTTCCTCGTTTCGTTGATCACCCGATTGCTGGTTCCGGCAAATGTCAGGCACTGACTCGAGGCTGTCGAAGGACCTTGAGCGGCTGCGCGACATGGCTGATTCCGGGCCCATGACCCTGGGGGGGTTGATTGACGCGTTGAACGCGCGTGGGCATGCTTTCATGTGTTTGATACTCGGTTTTCCTTTCCTCACCCCGATTCCATTGCCAGGTGTTTCGATCCCGTTTGGCGTGATGATCGCCATCGCGGCAGTGTCCATGTCTGTCGGAGTTCCGCCTTGGGTACCTGCGGCCCTTCGCAAGAAGGAGTTACCACGGGCCCAGGTCTCGAAAGCCCTTGGTTGTTCCCTGAATGTCCTGCGCAAGGTCGAGTTCCTGGTGAAGCCTCGCGGTCGCGTTTTCTTGCGTTTTCCCGGTGTCGTGCGGTTGGCGGGAGTCGCGATGGCGCTTTGTGGATTGTTGCTGGCACTGCCATTGCCTCCTGGCACCAATTTTCCGCCGGCCCTGGGAATTGTCCTTGTCGCCATCGGAGTGCTCGAGGGCGACTCTATTGTCCTCGGCCTTGGTTTCCTCGTTGCTTTGATCAATGTGGGTGTTTTTGGGGCAGTGTCGGTTTTTGGTTTCGATTACGTTCGTTCTTTGTGGCATAAATAAATTCAATCATTTCGGAGATGTGGCATTGAACTCGACTTCAACTGCCCATGAGGGATCAACTCATGGCGTGTCAAGTGCAGCGCATCATGCCGGCGGCAGTGAGCGAGCGATGGCGTATGCCGCGCTTGGAGTTGTCTTCGGGGATATCGGGACCTCGCCTCTTTACGCCGTGAAAGAGTGTTTCTCTGAAGCCTTCGGATTGGCTCCAGTTCCTTCAAACGTGCTCGGCATCGTCTCCTTGTTCTTCTGGTCATTATTGATTGTTGTCGTTGCCAAATACGTATTTGTGGTCATGCGCGCCGACAACCGTGGTGAGGGTGGTATCCTGTCACTGATGGCGCTTGTGACACCCAGATTTCAGCAGAAGGCGCCCTCAACGATGACGAAGGTCGTGATGTATGGCGGCGTCATCGGCGCGTCTCTGCTGGCCGCGGATGGTACGATCACGCCTGCGATCTCGGTTTTGTCAGCGATGGAAGGCCTTGAAACAGCAAATGCGCACCTCAGGCCTGTCGTAATCCCGGGCACGTTACTGGTTCTGGTCTCCCTTTTCTTGATGCAGCGCCGAGGGACAGCCAGGGTCGCCAAGTTGTTCGCGCCTGCCATGGCCCTGTGGTTCATTGTTATCGCGCTGCTGGCATTGCCATCGATCATTTCGGAGCCGCGGATTCTTGGGGCGCTCAATCCAGTTCACGGATTGAAACTCCTGGCGACCCATGGTCTCCAAGGATTCCTTGTCCTTGGGGCCGTTGTCCTTTGCTTGACAGGTGCTGAGGCTCTATACGCGGACATGGGTCACTTTGGACGGCGTCCCATCCAGAAGGCCTGCCTTTGGATCGTACTCCCTTGCCTGATCATCAATTATTTTGGCCAAGGTGCGGCCATCTTGATTCACGGGCACCAGGCAGCAGCGAATCCGTTTTATGCCCTGGTTCCTGAATGGGGGCTCTACCCGATGGTGGCACTCGCGACGCTGGCAACAGTGATCGCGTCGCAGGCCTTGATTTCAGGATCGTTTTCGCTGGCACAGCAGGCGGTTCAGCTCGGCTATTCGCCGCGCCTGACAATCATTCATACGTCAGAAGAGACCAAGGGGCAGATTTACATCCCCGAAATCAATTTTTTGCTCATGGTCGCGTGCGTGGCACTGGTAATGATGTTCAAGTCGTCATCGGCTCTGGCGGCAGCGTACGGCATCTCGGTCATGGGTACGATGTCCATCACTTCTTTTCTGATTTATTTCGTCGCGGTGAAGCGTTGGAAATGGCGTCGGAATGCCGCGGCCGCGATGGTGACCTTTTTCCTGGTGATTGACCTGACATTCTTGTCGGCCAACCTTCACAAAATCATGGAAGGCGGCTGGTTCACCATCATGGTCAGCGGTTTTGTGCTGACGGTGATGCTGACATGGAAACGCGGGCGGAGCGCTTTGGCACGACGCATGGAGTCCCAGTTGGCCCCGGTCATGAGTTTCGTCGAGTCGATCCAGCAAAACCGTCCACACAGGGTACCTGGTACGGCGGTATTCATGACTGGCAATGCCCGGATGGTTCCTCCGGCGCTAAGGCACCACTTTGAGCACAACCAGGTCCTGCATCGTCAGGTTATCTTGCTGTCGATCCTCACCGAAGACGTGCCTTTCGTTCCGCTCAAGGAAGCGGTGGAAGTGCATCCTCTGGGTGAGGGATTTTATGAGGTGATCGCGAGATTCGGATTCATGCAGAGTCCCAAAGTGGAAAAAATATTCCGTCTCGCGAGGCTTCAGGCGGGGCTTGAGGTCGAGGAATCGAAGACAACGTACTTCCTCGGGCGCGATATCCTTCTGACCGATGGACCGGAGCGGATGCTCCGTTGGCGCAAGACACTGTTCTCTTTCCTTGCAAGAAATTCGCTTCCCGCGACCGCGTATTTCGGGATTCCGCCGGACAGGGTCATTGAGATCGGGATGCAGGTGGTTCTGTGACGCGGAGATTGATGCCTGGCATCGTTTTCGCGTTAGCCGTGGCCATCGCGGGGTCGTTTCTCGCGGATCATTTGAGTGTCCTGGTCGCGAGGCTTTCCGGTATCGATCCGTCGGACAAGAACGCCCATCACCTGGTCAGCGGAATCAGCCTCTCGGTCATTGGTGGGCTTTTTGTCCGGAACGTTTTCGGGGTAGCGGATGCGATGCGCCCCGGAATTTCCTGGATTCTCAAGACCGGCCTCCGTATCGGCATCGTCTTGCTAGGTTTCAAGCTCGCTCTTGGTACTACCGGTGATATCAGCGGCAAGGCCTTGCCGGTCGTCGTGGCTTGTATCGCGACGGCTCTGGTTGTGGTGACTTTTTTCAACAACCGCCTGCGATTGCCGCCGCGGTTGGGGGCCTTGGTCGCGGTTGGCACCAGCATCTGCGGAGTCACGGCAATTGTGGCTACCGGTCCGGCCATCGATGCGGATGAGAACGAGACCAGCTACGCAGTGGCCTGCATCACCATATTCGGATTGCTGGCTTTGTTCACGTATCCGTGGCTGGCCTGGCGGTTTTTCCATTCGGATCCATTGTTGGCCGGGATCTTTTTGGGGACGTCGATTCATGACACGTCCCAGGTCGCTGGCGCTGGCATGATTTATCAGGAGGCCTTCAACGAACCGCTGGCCCTGCAAGCCGCGACGGTGACAAAGCTGATCCGGAACATGAGCATGGCTATTTTGATTCCTTTGGTCGCGGCGCGGTTTGGTCGTCCAGAAGAGTCGCGAGTCGGGAGTTTTTCACTGAAGCGGGTAAAGGACGCGATTCCCGGATTTGTTTTGGCTTTCCTCGTGGCAATCGCCATACGTTCGCTCGGCGATGCCCTGTTTTCTGCCGGTGCCCCAGCCGCCTGGTGGAATGGTTGGCTGGAGGCGGCGAACTGGATTTCAAAATGGGCCTTGGCCGGGGCACTGGCCGGCATCGGGTTGAACACAGACATCCTGAAGCTCAAAGGACTCGGGGTCAAACCACTGCTGGTTGGATTGGTTGCCGCATCCGTCGTCGGGCTTGTGAGCTTTGCGTCCCTAACCCTTATGTACGCGCGCTGAATTGTCTGCCCTCATGTCGTCTGGATTTTCCGTTGTTGGCTTGATCAGAATGGATGCAGCCATGGACAGGGCGAGCGTCGCGACGATCACGGCGAGGGATATCGAGACAGGGATGTAGACGTGATGGGAGAGCAGGATCTTCACGCCAATGAAAACGAGGACGACTGAAAGCCCGTACTTCAGGAAGCGGAACAGGTCCACGACCTTCGCCAGCGCGAAGTAGATCGATCTCAGCCCCAAAATGGCGAAAATGTTTGACGTGTAAACCAGGAACGGGTCTGTCGTGATGGCCAGAACCGCCGGGATCGAGTCCACCGCAAAAATCAAGTCTGACACTTCGACCACCATCAGCGTCAGGAAAAGTGGGGTCGCAGCCCAGCGCATGCCACCCCGCGGGCCTTTTTCATAAACAAAAAAGCGCTCCCCGTGGAACTGATGGGTGACTGGAAGGATCTTCCGGAAAAACTTGGCCACGGCGCCTTCCGCGGGATCGAAATCGTCCTCTTTTTCCGTCGCAGCCTTGATTCCGCCGTAGATCAGGATCAGGCCGAAAACGTAAGTCAGCCAAGTGAATTTTTCGAGAGCGGCGACGCCTGCGCCAATGCAAACGGCTCGCATGCCGAGCGCACCCAGGATTCCCCAGAACAGGACGCGATGCTGAAGGCGCGGAGGGATACGGAAAGCAGAAAAAATGAGCAGGAAAACAAAGAGGTTATCCACGCTGAGAGAAAGCTCAACGATATAACCGGTAAGAAACGTCAGGGCAGCATCCCTGCCAAGATTGAGGAAGATCACGCCGTTGAAGGCCAGCGCCAAGGCGACCCAGAAAAAAGTCCAGACGAGTGCTTCGCGAAATTTGATTTCGCGGTCCCGTTTGTGGAAAAGACCAAGGTCAAGGGCCATGAATCCGATGACGATGATGCCGAACACGAAAAACAACAAGGTTTGGCTCAAGTAAACTGTCTCCCGTCGAGAACGCGGCGATGTGCCTCAGGGTTTTACACCAGCGTCACGTTGTTCGCCGAGGGAAAATTCGGGTTTGCGCGACGGAGCTGATTTTGGTCTTATGCGGTTCCATCCGGGCCTTTCGGGGGCTGGATCAACGGTCTGACTGCATGATCTTGAGGAGTTAATTTGGGGACGTATGATTCGACGAATCCTCCGACGAGCCATTCGCTGAACGCCCGGGTACTTTGGGGGCGTTTTTTGCTGATGGCCGCGAGCCGGAACTTGCTGAGATCACTGCGGAGAACGATGATCAGCTTGCTGGCCATCGCGAGCGCGGCCGCAGCGATGGTTGTATTCCAGTCGTTTGTAAACGGGGTCAAGGCAACCTTCCGTCACAACGTCATAACCTCAAACTACGGCCACTACCAGATCACACGTAAAGGTTACCGCAAGAACGAGAGCGACGAGCCATTTGCGTATCAGATCCTTGGCGCGGAAAAATTGCGTGAACGCATCGAAAGCGAGATCGCTCCCCTGACATTCTTCGCGCAGCGCCTGATTTTTTACGGTCTCCTGAACCACAATGACCGGTCTCTCGGCGGCGTTGGATTTGGAATCGACGCGGCTGAGGAGCGCAGGTTCCTGACACTGGTCCAGGTTGAGGAAGGCAAGCATCTGGCTGATGGAGGCGCTCAGTCCGTTTTCGTCGGGTACAAGCTGGCAGCCAAGCTGAGAGCCCGACCCGGCGACATGTTGACCGTTCTGGTGACAACAAAGACTGGTTCCATGAACGCTTTGGACCTCGAGATGACCGGAACCTTCAAGACTGGAATCACGCAACTCGATGAGGGTGCCTATTTTATTCAGCGACCTGTGGCGGAGCAGTTGCTCCGGGTCGAAGGCGCGCCGGTACTCATGATCGGATTCAAGAACGACAACGAGTTGCAGTTCAGGAAGCAGCTGGACAAGTTGGTCGCCGATTACGATTCGACCCTGGAAGTCGCGCACTGGAAACAGCTGGCTGAATTTTTTGACAATACCATGGGCTGGGTGGAGAAACAGGTTCTGGTTTTCCGGATCATTATTCTGGTCATCGCGACCATCAGCATCGTTACAGTATTCATGATGGGGCTCATGGAGAGGATGGGTGAATTCGGAACCATGCGGGCGATCGGTACGCACCGGCAGTCCATCGCGGGAATGATTTTCCTTGAATCGATCTTGCAATCCACCCTTGGCAGCCTGATCGGTATCGGCCTCGGAATCTTTGTCGTGACGGTCTTGCTTGTCAATGGCATCACGATGCCGCCACCGCCCCTGATGTCGGTACCGTTTCATGTCACGTTCAAGATCCCCTGGGAGAACATCCCCCTGACGTTGGCCCTTTGTGTGCTTGTCTCTGGCGGTGCCGGGGTCCTGCCGGCATGGCGCATGGCGCGAATCAGGATCGTGGAGGCGCTGGGTCGCAATGTCTGAAATTTACCAACTCCAGGACGTAACGAAGACATACATGGTCGGGAAGGTGCCGGTTGATGCTCTCAACGGCCTGTCCCTCTCCATTCGTGAAGGTGAATTCGCGGCTCTGCAAGGTCCGTCAGGAAGTGGAAAGTCCACGTTGCTGAACGTTGTCGGGTTGATCGAAAAACCAACCCGGGGCAGCATCCTGTTCCGTGGCGCGGATGTCACAGGGGCGAAAGAGGGCGTCTTGACGGACCTCAGGCAGAGGTACATCGGGTTCATCTTCCAGAGCTTCAACTTGATACCGGTCCTTTCGGCACTCGAAAACGTCGAGTACGCGTTGTACCTGGAGCAGAGGTATTCCCGTGGTGAAGTCAGGGAACGGGCAATGCGCGCGATCCAGGATGTCGGTCTTGAGCGTTTCGCGACACACCGGCCGGCGGAGTTGAGCGGCGGGCAGAGGCAGAGGGTCGCCATCGCGCGTGCCCTCGTGAAGGATCCGCGGATCATCATCGCGGACGAGCCGACGGCCAACCTGGACTCGAAGACCGCGGCCCAGATCCTGGAACTGGTGAGGAACCTCAAGGAAAAATTGAACACAACAATCCTCGTGGCGACACATGACAAGGCCATCGCCGACATGGCTGAACGCATCATCAAGATCAAGGACGGGAGGATCGATGAGAACTGAGGAATTCATGAAGGGCAGCAGGCAGGCTTGTTGGGTCGTGAAGGTCATGCTCATCGCGTCATTGACGACGGGAACCGTGGCGATCGCGGGTGAGACCGATGCCGCCAGGATACTTGAGAAGGCCGAGGCCATTCGCAATCCCACCGAGGACTATTCTGTGGACGTCGATCTGGTTGACTCGAAAGATGGAAAAGTCGACTTTCGGAGTTACGAGACCTTGATCAAAGGGCGTGACAAGGCGCTCGTGAAGTTCGTGAAGCCTGAATCGGAATCGGGAACGCGGGTACTCATGACGGGTCCCGACATGTATGTTTACGTGCCAACTTCAGCAAAGCCGGTTCGCATTTCTGCCAACCAGAAATTGACGGGGAACGCCGCGTACGGTGACGTGGCGCGCCTCTCCTTTCTTGGCAACTATGCGGCGAAACTGAAATCCACTGAAAAAAATGACGGAAAGGAAGTCTATGTCCTGGAGCTCTCCTCGATCCCGGATCGGCCAGTCACCTATGACAAGATAGAATACCGGGTTGATGTGAAGACCTTCCGGCCAGTCAAGGCTGTTTACATGACACAGAGCGGCAAGCCGATCCGGGAGGGCACGTTCGAGGATTTTGGCGAGGTCCTGGGAGTCCAGCGCCCGAGGACTTTTGTGTTGAGAAACCTGCTCAGGTCGGACCATGTGACAAAGTTGAAATTCAAGAACCCCAAACAGAAATCGTTTCCCGACTTGATGTTCGAGAAACAGAATCTCGGCCGGAACTAGGAGCCTTGCTTTCATGAACCTGGAGTTCGGGCGATCGTTCTTGCCTCGCGTGATGGCCTTGTCGGTGTTGGTCCCAGGCCTGGGATGGCCATTATCCGCGTTCGCGAAAGTCGACTTGCAGGTGAGGGCTTCGCAAACGGCGCGTTACTTCCTCGTCGATGAGAGATTGAGGCATCAAGTCACGGAAGTGGGACTGCGCCAGGTGGCGGATGTGCGGGAGGGTGTGACCACGGTTGTTGATGGAAGGAAGTAAC
>Ga0214917_10005314_pt1 | contig 13812 bp, 13 predicted proteins | sample LL_1208_BB_MetaG_FD_177983 | JGI IMG/M metagenome (GOLD analysis project Ga0214917, IMG submission 177983) | Freshwater microbial communities from Lake Lanier, Atlanta, Georgia, United States - LL_1208_BB | ecosystem: Environmental > Aquatic > Freshwater > Lake | place: USA: Georgia | collected... | reverse complement strand
CAAGACGCTGTCCCAGCAGATTGTGGTCAATTGGTGCTCAATTCTGAATCGATTTCAGATGTGCTCACTTGTGGGGGACTTTGGCAGGGGAAGGAGGTGGTCGCACCTAGCCCTGACCATGTGTTCTGGCTACGTCGGAAACTCATCCACAACATCACCATGGAGTATTTGGAACACGCCATGGTGTGGGGTCCGCAGAAGCCCATCGACTACGTCCACGATTATTTGACAACTGAAGTGAACTTTGATCCCCTGACAGCGACGTGGCTCTTCCTTCAGAATGAATTTAAGCGAACTGAACTTGCAAACGAGTTGGCAATGGCCATTGCCTATTTATTGGAAGCTTGGCCACAGATCACCGATGCGACTCAAGTGACATTCGGGCCAGTGCTCCACAGTCTGAGTGTTGGCGGAGTCGTACTTGAGGCGAACCATATTGACGTCACTTTTGGCGATCATCGTCTTGGCGTTGAAGTGATGTGGCCGGGAGCCGTGTTGGTGCGACTTGTACCCGGAACTCCAAGTCCGCAGGAGTTGGAGGAGATGCGGTTAGGTGCTGTCGTGCACGCACTTGCAACTGGATGTCCACCTCAACGACTTGTTGTCTTCGGACTTGGATCAGGCAAAGGAATTGGAATGGATGTTGAACGCGATTGGCTTGAGATGGGAATGGGCGGAGTCATGGCAGCCGTTGAAGCAATTGCCGATATTCGAAACGACCGAGGTGTTGTCGTCGCTGGTGGAGAGCATTGCGTGCAATGTCCATTCAATGACAGTTGCGACGTGAGTGAGGCTGATGAGTATCCGTTCTAACGCGTCAACACTTGTCATGTTTGTGAGCAGCACACTGCACATAGCCAATGTTGTCAAGGGTTATTGCACAAAAAAATTTCCAAAAAATTTCCAAGAGTTGCATTGGCGAACATATGTTCGTGACCATAATGAAGGACATGCAATCACGCAGACCTCAACACAACGAACAGTTCGACCTGTTCAACATGTGTGCGTGTCTTGCATGTGTGTTGTTGAGGTTGGTCACTCGAGTGATTGATGACAACTTTCCAACAAACATTGATGCATTCGAATTGCTTGTCGCCGAACACATTCTGAATTCACCTGATGGAGAACATTCAACTCGTCGTGAAGCAGTGAGCCACATCAAGAGGTTTTCAAAGTGGTGTCGAATCAATGAGATTGATGACATCACGTTGGTTAAACGCGAAGACGTAGAAGCCTTCGTGAATTGGCCGACGATGATGGGTGGGCGCGCTCGAACCCCGGGATCGTCCACGAAGCGCAATCGCTTGAGTTCTCTTCGTCGTGCATTTCGATCACTGCGCCAGATGGGCTATGAGTTACCAGACCCCACTATTGATGTTGTTGCCCTGCTCGATAGAACGCTTGACGCAAATGTGTGCAGTGATGAAGACATCAAGAAACTGCGTGAAGGTGCTCCAATCGGTCTATTCGATTCGTGCAATGCTGCACTCCTTGCGCTTGCTGAAGCAGGTGCAACAAACGGTGAAGTAAAGGAAATTCGTGTCAGTTATGTCAATCTTGAAGAACGCGTTGTGCGATTGCCGGGTAATGCACGAGTAGATGAGCGCATTAATGAGTTGTCTGATTGGGGAGTAGTGGTTCTTCGGGAAAGATTCGCTCATGTGAGTGGTGATGATTATGTGGTCGTCAACAGCAACGGGACCAAAGTGTCAGAGGCATCAGTTAGTCAGATGTTCCGTCACATAGCTGCATATGGAAACGTGGGTCGAAACGGTTTCAACATCAACTCTGTTCGGGCATGGCGTGCTCGCAGGATCTATCAGGAAACCGGTCGTATTCAGGATGCGGCTCTCTTTCTCGGACATCGGTCTCTTGACTCCGCTGTTGCGCTTATCGGTTTGGAGTGGCGTCAGACCGTATGACTTGGAACCCTCTGTACATTTCAGATAGGCGTACTCGTCGAGGACGAGACCGTCGTGTAGATCTGCATGAGCGAATGCGCTTCAATATTCGTCAAGGCTGGTTCAAAGACTTTGTTGCCGTCATCGACAACGCTATGCCTGAACATCCCACAGGACGGCCACGGACTCATTCGGTCGCATCCGTTGCGTTCATCTATCTGTTGTCACTCTCGATGACTTCTCAAGCAGAAGCGGAGGAGTATCTCCGATACGGAACGAACTGGAATGGCTTTAGACGGCTATTGGCATCTGAATTTCCAGATGACCCACTACTCACTAATGGAGCACCTCCGCCAACGAAGTCAGCGATTCGACGGTTGAAGCACCATCTCGGTGAGCGTGAAGCCGAGAAGATCGGCCGCATCCTCCATGCCTCCGCGATTTTGCATGCCAAAGAAATGGGAATTGGAACCAACTACGGAACTCTCTTGAATCCGAGTCTTGAGGCCGGCATGTATGGCGACGGTGTCGTCATACGTCCGATGACTAAATACAAGAAAGATGACATGGGGTTCAATGAACGGCACGGCTACTTTCAGCAACGCCGTTTTGATCCCGACGCTTCGTATCACTACGACGGAATGAATCGGAAGGTATACGGCAATGTGTTCGCGCACATGTCGGCGTGGACTGGAATTCCCTCTGAGCACATCACGTTTGGGATTCGCCCAATTCGAAAAGGTGGAGACGTTACGGAGGCTCAACTTGCGTTGGGATTCGCGAGAGCGATCAAGCAAGAACTACCCGGCATGGCAATGTTGCATTGGGACAAAGCCCTACGCGGAAAAACTGTTGAAGAAATCTGGGACATGGAGATGATGCCCATGATTGGTGTCTACGACAAGTCTGGTCGTACGACAGAACAAGTGTCGCTTGGTTACAAGATGATCAACGGGATTAAGACCGCAGTCTTTGCATTTCGCGGAGCAGTCTCCATCAAGGCAATTGATGGTGCATTCATTCCTTTACGCGCAACCAAACTTGTTTTCCAACACAACGCAAAATCAACCTGCCGTGTGTATTGCGACTACATCGTTCCCGAAGGAAGTAACTGTGATGTTCGACTATGGAATGGCAAATGCACCCAGCGTTTGAACTCGCCTGAGAAAGCGGACTTCACATACGGCGAACACATTCGTGCGCATGCGCCAGGTTCGCCAGATTGGAAAAATCTGTATGGAAATCGCAGCTTGGCAGAATCGTTGAACTCGGTCATTAAGAATGATTTAGGCAGAGGAGAGCGTGCTCGCTCGTTGAACCTCAATCATCAATGGATTGACCTAATGATCATGTTGCTGATGCGAAACGACCGTGCGCTAGTTCTGTACCGGCGTCGCACGCAGTTGGCGCGGACGGCCTCGCCACCTGCCGCGTAGAGAAGGAATCTCTTACTTTTTGAGCTCCAAGGGTGAACTATGCCCCAACACAGATGAGGTCATCAGATAAATCCAACTGACTTTGGTTAGATCTATCTGGACCCGTCTCACCCTTGTTTGGATTGAGTTCCCCCGAACTACACTCATAACCGGTCGTATTCGGGTCTCCGGGTGAGTTTCGCTCTGGGTTCCGTTCCGCCTCCCACGCCGAGGGTCGCTAGGGGAAGTCCGAAATTGCATTTCCCTTGTCCCAGCCCACTTTTGGATGAGGCTAGGGACGCGTTTATTGACCCGTCGTGGCAGGGTCAACCCAGTTCAGTATCTTTACGAATACTCAGTAACTAAACATAAGTTGACTGGAAAGCCGAAAAAGCGATGAAAAGCGAACTTCGTTGGTGTGTCTTCCCCGGGAGTCGTCCATCCACAAAGCATCAGCAGGCGGTTATAGGCGTGTTTCAGGACTGTTTACTGAAAATTGGAACCCCTACAAATGGGCTCTCGAGCACTGATGTACTCGCGACTGTAGGACCAGGTCTTGAATCAATTGGATACAGCCACCAATTCCCGCAAAGAGATCCAAAAATCGGAGCATGCGGCTACTTCTCAAACCAGGTGATCAAGGTTCTTCACATCGAATCATGAACGGTTGGAACGATTACTGATCCATAATTGGATGTCATTCCAATCCCAGATCATTGCCGTCTTTAGTTTTGCTATGGGCTTTGGAAAGTCCTTGTGCCGGGTCCGCCACACGTGAATCGTGTGTGGATTCTTGAGACTTAGTCGCTTTGCAATCTCGTGCGCGCCGACAAGATTCTCGACGTCCACCTTCTTGCCCACGCGCTGAGATTAGTTCGTGGGTGTGTGGGTTGTAATCGTTCGTCATCACCCGTATAGTGTATACAAACGGTTACACCAACACAACAGGAGAAGTTATGACAGAAACCCTCAAAACGCTGACCGGCTTGGGCAATACGGCTCTCGGATATCCGCCCCAATGGGTGGAAAACCTGAGGATGAAGATCGGTGGTGATGCCCCCTTCGCCACCGATCTCATCCTGACAACCGACCATGTCCTGAATCTCATCAGCTGCGTCGGGCTCTATAGGGCGGAGAAAAAACGCGAGAACGAACCTATAAGTCATCAAGAAGGATTGCAGGCGAAACTCACGCACACACTCCTCAAGAGATGGTTTACGGCACTAAAGAGCGGGAATGAAATCTGGCCGTTTCAGTATGTAGCCCTCGCCCTCAACAACTACGAGTCCATGCCACCAGATTTGGTCAATTGGTTGAGCACCCAAGAACGCGAAGCCAGAATTGAGACGGTCGGCGAGATTGCCGCAGTAATTCATAGAGTCGCAGACTCGTTCGGATACCCAGAGATTCGGCGAGATGTCGATGTGGTCAGCCGATTCACAGCGAAAGTCGACGATGTAACACTTGTTAGTGACGATGTCGATCTTGTTATCGGCAAGGGGGAGACCGTTGACGGCGTCTTCTGGCCAGGGTCAATACTCGTGTCGTTTGTCCCCAGTCGACCGACTGGAGATGACTTGGATCGACTTGCGTACTCGGCCCTCATTTATGCGCTGAATCATGGTGGTCCGCCAGCACGGGTAGTGGTGTTTGGACTGCTTTCAGGTCTTGGAACGGGAATGGAAGTCGAGCGCGACTGGGTGGAGTTGCCAGTAGGTGGGCTTCTCACTGCGCTGCCAGTACTCATCAAGGAATTGAACAACGAGACACAAGTTTTAACGCCAGGCGACCACTGTGTTCGGTGTCCAGAACTAGCAGATTGCCCATTTGCTCAGATGAGACCGTCGGAGTGGTTCTGATGGAGTCGCCCTGGTCAAGGTTTCTTGTACGACTCGTTGTCATTACGGCGGTGCTGCACACGCTCTTGTTTGCTTATTCCGTTGGTCTAGAGACTCGAAAGCGTCCACCGGTCATCGTTATAGGTGGAAGCGGAAGCTCATTAGAGCCGAGGTTTAGTGATACCTCCGAATTTCTCGTACGTACGCCTTTTGAAATCTCAGAATTTGTTTACAACGCACTTCGGCTTGCTCGGCGAGTTGACGAGATTGCGACATCGTTTACTGAAATAGGTGCTTTTGAAACTGCACCCGGTGTGATATCCCAGAGTGGCTCATCATGCTCGTCGAACTCCTTGTCAATCAATCTGATGTTTTGTCAATTGACCGACGTCTCTTTGACATCCGACATTTCCAACGACTGGATGCAGCGCGCAGACTGCGAAAGATTGCAGCGATGATCGAATCAGTCAGCGATGACGTAACTGTTGAAGCAGCATTTGATATCACGCAGCATGAAATTCAAGGCTCCGGACTGTCCCAGCTCTACGCAAACAACTTGATTGCATACCTCGAAGACCTGAAGTTCCTTCTGTTGAACTGTGGAGCAACGTATATGAGCCAAGTGAGCGAGGGCGACCTTCGTGCATACCTTGATCGACCAGTCCATCGAGGTGGAAAGTCACGTCCTCCAGAACGCGCAACTCAACGAGGAAGAAAGAGTGTCGTAAGCAAGTTGTACGAAACACTCACACGACATGGGTACACGTATGGGAATCCATTGGCATTTGAGAAGATTCCCGCTCCGCCTCGGGGTGTTCCTGTCATCCCGACAGATGACGAGATGGAGCTCCTCAAGGCTGCAGCACCGAGTCTCGGAGTGTGCTCACGAAACTCCCTGATAATCGGGCTATCTCTCTCCGGGTCGACAAGTCATGAAATTGCGATGCTCCGTGTTCGAGATGTAGATCTCGATAGTCAGACGATTCATTTGCCTGGGCACCGACGAATCAATGCCCGCACGAACAGAATCGATAGTTGGTGCATTGATGATCTTGCTAGAAGAGTGGAGACCGCCCAAGAGTCATCAGAAGGCTTAGTCACTCGCGCCGAGGACGTCTCATCAGCATCAGCGTCCGTTTCGAATGCGTTTGCCGAAACTCGGATCCTTGCAGGTGTGCGAAAGGTCATTTCCATCGATTCGATTCGTCGATGGAGTGCGATAAGGAAATATGACAGTGAAGTAAGTATTGAAAAACTAATTGCTACTAGCGCTTTCCTAGGTGAACCTAACTACGAGATAGTTGCGAATTGGGTCCTACCTGAGAGGCGCATCGAGTGGCACCGGTAGCAATCCCACTAGTCAGCCGAAAAAAGCGGGGTAGTCATAACTCGGTTGTCTCAGTAGCCGAGACAGACCTCGCTTATTTCGGTTCTCGAGCGTTCCGTGACGTTGTAAAGCTGATAGGAGAGTCGTTGCCGCCGAGTCGAGTCGGTCGACCCCGAAGGTACGCCTTGCCACTTCTGGTCGCCGCTCATTACCTACATCAGGACGAAACAGCGGAGAGTGCACTTCAAGCTCTTCAGCTGAAAAGAGCCGAGGTGATTACCGCGATTTCGCGTTCGTGTGGCTGGTCTGATGGGTTGGCAGCTGACTCTCCAATTCCTTCAGTTCAGGCTCTGAAGCGATTTCTGGCAAAAATCAGACACTGTTCGGAAGATATTGCTTCAGCGGTTCATGAAGTTGCGCGAGAGGATGCCGTTGAAAAGGCGAAGATTCTCGGTTTGCCCGACAACTCAGAGGGGTCACTGTTGCTGCCGAACAAGGCTGCGTGCCTCATCGCGGACGGATCGTTTTGGTCGGCTGCATCATCGCATCTTCCAAAGTCAACGTTTGTCGACAAACAGACGGGTGAGATTCGGAATCGAAGAGTTGATCCTGATGCTCACTACCACTCACCATACGATGAGAAGAACACCAGAAGTAGAGAGAAGACGTCAGAGGCAGACGAGAAGTACGCAGGTCCGGGATACAAATTCGTCGTGTCGTTGCTCTCCTCGAACACATTCTCGAACGAGCGAATTGTTCTGGATGTGCTCCCCCTACTGAAGCAAGTTGATGATCGAAACAGCGAACCTGACTTACTGTTTAAGTCAGCAAGTTGGATTAAGAAAGAATTGCCCGAAATTGATGGACTCATCTATGACAAAGCCATTCGAGGCGTGAATGTGAATCGGGTGTGGGAACTCGGATATACCCCGATAATTCCGCTGTTCGAGAACAAGAAGCCCGTATTGATGAGGCGGATGAAGAGAGGCAAAGTTCAGTTTGACGTCTATGCCGATGGATCTCCTGCCCTCCAAACCGCACCAGGTGTTTTCCGCAAGATTAAGCCATTGAGTCTGAAATTTCGTCGACATAAGCGTGACGCGAAGTTGGTTCCGTACGGTCGCTACATGATTACAGCGGAGATTGATTGCGATCCGCGTCTGCACGGACATGTCTTCGACATTCGCCTCGATAAGTCAGCATCTGGGGTCCCACTTGGGGAATATCTCCGAGCAGTCGACCCCACCAGCCATGAGTTTCTCGAGCTGTATCACGCTCGCCCCGAGATTGAGTCGCTCTTCAACAACATGAAAGGCACCGCACAGGAACGACGTCGCAGGTGCCGTCACTACGGTTACAGGTTGAACTGGTTGGATCGAATCAACCAGATGCTGCGTCGAAACCAGATGGCACTGATGAACTTCCAGAAGCGGAGCGGACTCTCGCCGGGATAGTCGTCACACGAGTCCAAGTAGCGGCTAACTGCAGTACCTGCGCGTCTTTGCATCAATCTGTAGCTCCCAAAGTGTGATTGCGGCACCTCTCAGGGTCTCCTAAAGCCGTAGAATTCGTTAAGCAAGTGAGGACGTTCAATCAATCCGAATTTCGGACTCAAAAACGAACTTCCTCTACGGGTCGCTAGCTCAGTTGGTAGAGCAACGGACTTTTAATCCGCAGGTCCCGGGTTCGAGCCCCGGGCGACCCACGTGACTGCGCAACTTGAGCAGGTCGACCTCGCGATCTCGGGCATGACGTGCGGGGCATGCGCGTTGAAGGTCGAGAGATCGCTCAACGCCCTCGACGGTGTGCGAGCCAGCGTCAATTTCGCCACCGAGACGGCGCGCATCACCTTGGAAGATGGTGTCACCACGCAACAACTTGTGGCGCAAGTTGAACAAGTCGGTTATCGCGCGCGACTGCTCGCCGATACCACGCCCGAGATGCTCGACAAAGAGACCAACGATCGTGTGGCGATGCTGCGCACCCGCCTGTCGGTGTCGCTCATCGCGGGCATACCCGTCACCGCACTGTCGATGATTCCCGCCCTGCATTTCTCGAACTGGAAGTGGTGGGCACTCGCGCTGTCGTTGCCTGTCGCCGTGTGGGGTGCTGCGCCGTTCCATCGCGCTGCATGGATGAATGCCCGTCACCGCACAACGACAATGGACACCCTCATTTCCATTGGCATCATCGCCGCAATGGGCTGGTCGGTCTGGGCGCTCGTGTGGGGTAATGCTGCCGAAGACCACGGCGGCATGAACATGATGTCATCAGAGATTGACCATATATATGTAGAGGTCGCGGTCGCCGTCACCATCTTCTTGCTCGCTGGCCGCTATTTCGAGGCGCGTGCCAAGCGCCGCGCGGGCGACGCTCTGCGGTCGCTGCTTGCTCTCGGTGCTCGCACCGCGACTGTTCTACGCAACGGTCACGAAGCACTCATCGATGCATCAGCGGTGCAGGTGGGCGACCTCATCGTCGTGCGACCCGGCGAGATCATCGCTGCCGACGGCGTGGTGCGCGAGGGAACCTCGTCGATCGACGCTTCGATGCTGTCGGGTGAAAGCGTGCCGGTCGATGTGACCGTCGGTTCGAGCGTCACGGGCACCGCAGTGAACTTGACAGGGCGACTCATGGTGCAAGCGACCCGTATCGGCGCCGAGTCGACGTTTGCCCAGATGACCCGACTGGTGCGCGACGCCCAAGCAACGAAAGCGCCCGTGCAGAAACTTGCCGACCGTGTGAGCAGCGTGTTCGTGCCCACGGTGATTGCGATTTCGGTTGTCACGTTTCTGGCATGGTGGTGGTTTGACGGTGACGTGTCGCAGGCGTTCACCGCATCGGTCGCGGTGCTCATCATTGCGTGCCCGTGTGCTCTCGGGCTGGCAACGCCCACCGCATTGATGGTGGGCAGCGGTCGCGCAGCGCAAATGGGAATCGTCATCAAAGGTGCCGATGTGTTGCAAGGAACACGACGTATCGACACGGTCGTGTTTGACAAGACCGGCACCGTCACCACAGGGGCGATGCAGCTGGTCGACGTGGTGTGCAATGACGGCGCGTCACGCAGCGAGGTGTTGGCCGCAGCAGGCGCGCTCGAGCATGCAAGTGAGCATCCGGTTGCCAAGGCCATCGCATCGGCAGCGCGCACCGAGCTTGGTTCGCTCGCACCCGTCACCGAGTTCGAGAATCTGCCAGGTATGGGCACCATTGGCAAGGTCGACGGTGCAAGCGTGATGGTCGGCAACGAAACCCTGATGCGTCGCAAACTGGTGTTGATTCCACAGGCGATGTCGGCCGCAATCGATGCCGCGCGTGCCGACGGCAACATCGCCGTGCTCGTGGCGTCGAATGGTGCGGTGCGCGGCGTGTGCGTCGTGGCTGATCGGCCGAAACCCAACAGTGCCGCAGCGATTGCCGCACTGCGTGACCTCGGGTTGCGAACGATGCTGTTGACGGGTGACAGTCGCGCGACTGCCCTGGCGGTGGCCGAGCAAGTGGGTATCGACCCCGATGAACAACACGTGATTTCTGGGGTCTTGCCCGAAGAAAAAGTGCGAGTGGTCGCCGACCTCCAGCAACGTGGCTACGCCGTGGCGATGGTTGGTGACGGAGTCAACGACGCCGCAGCACTTGCGCAGGCCAACGTTGGCATCGCCATGGGCACCGGCACCGATGTGGCAATGAATGCGAGTGATCTCACCATCGTGAGCGGCGACCTGCGGCTGGTGCCCGATGCGATCTTGTTGTCACGCGCCACCTTGCGAACGATCAGCGCGAACGTGTTCTGGGCGTTCGTCTACAACGCCGCCGCTGTGCCGCTTGCCGCCTTCGGGCTGCTGAACCCGATGTGGGCCGGTCTTGCGATGGCGCTCTCGAGTGTGTTCGTGGTGACCAACAGCCTGCGGCTGCGCACCACCAAACTCACGCAGCAGACAGCGTTCGTACACGCAACTCGTTGATTGCCTGTTGGCGTCGACGTCGCGCAGCCCGAAGCGACAGCCCGTGATGCTCGGCCATTTCGGCCAACGACGAAGTTCCGAGTTCGCGGAGCACTTCGATTGATTGTGCCGATACGCGACTGCGTCGCGCCCGTTCGAGCAGGTCGTCGAGGTGTTCTGACGAGTTGTAGTACTGCGGCGCTGACGCAAACGAGTCTGGGTCGAAGGTCTGCAGTTCTGCGACTTGACGTGAACGTCGCACGAACCCGAAGTATTCCGCATCGCGCACGATATTTGATGCCACTTTTGCTGGTCGGCGCTCGACCGGGTAGGTGCGAATCACTTCCCACGCGTGGGCGAGCAGTGTGGCGAGGGCTTCCTCAAACCCGCCTTGTGTGACTTTGCCGCGGCGGCGCGCCACTGATACGAGCGGCGGCAGCACTCGCTGTAACACCACCCGTGCGGCTAGTTGGTCGGTTGCGGCGCGCTGCACGAGTTGCAACAACACTCGGTCGGCATCGTCATCGACACGGCTGCCACGAAACCCAGCAAGAGTGAGCACTTCTTCGAGCGATGACACGGGGTCGGCGCTGACCCGCCACTCTCGAGCGGTGGTCACATGTTGGCTCGACCGACAGAGGCGTCGCCATTCGTCGTTGAGCTGGTTGAGAACGGATGATCGGTAGTGGTGTTGTGTGTTGGTGGACATGCAGACAGCGTCCGCATGCGTCTCACCGCTACTCTCACCGCGGTCGGCAAGACTTGCGTCATGCGCATCACCCTGCCCTCAGGCACCGCCGCCGAGATCGTCTCGCCACCGACGACACCGACCATGGGTCTTGTGATCGCCCCCGACATTTGGTCACTGCGCCCGCTCTATGACGAGATGGTCGCACGACTCGTGCGTGAGTGGGGTATGGCGGTGTGTGCCGTCGAGCCGTTTCCTGGTCGCACGCTCGCAGCAGAGATCGAACCTCGATTTGCCGCCGTGCCGACACTCGACGATGCATCGCACTTGCGTGACTTGCACGAGGCCGCCGACGCACTCGGCACGTCACGCGTTGGGCTGATGGGTTTCTGTCTGGGCGGAATGTACTGCTTCAAGTCGGCAATCAGCCCGCGCTTCGCCCGCATCGCGAGTTTCTATGGGATGATTCGCATTCCTGAAAAATGGCGCTCAGCAACGCAGGGTGAGCCGCTCGAGTACTTGCGTCGTGGTGATGCAGCGAAGGTGTTGGCGCTCATCGGCACCGCCGACCCGTACACGCCGGCAGCAGATGTTGATGAGCTGCGCACGGTCGGCTGTTCGGTCGTGGCTTACGAAGCGGCCGAACACGCCTTTGCCCACGACGCGACGCGACCGTCATATCGCGAGGCTGATGCACGCGATGCATTTGCCCGCGCGCACGCGTGGCTACTCGGCTGAGCGCTACTTGGCTACGCGATGTCGGGCCGAGCGTTGCCAGCCTGAGTTACGAAGAACGACCGGTCAACTTCGCACGCTCGATGATGCGGTAGCGACGATCACTCTGTTCGAGCCAGCCGAGGCGAATGAAACTGGCAATCGCCTTGTTCACGCGTTCGCGTGATGCGCCGACCATGCCGGCGAGTTCTTCCTGCGTGACGGGCAGCACGAACTCATCGACACCGGCAGACAACTCGAGCAAGCGCTTGGCGGTGCGACCAGTGACGTCGAGAAACACGCTGTCAGAAAGCACTTCATCCATCACGCGTAGGCGTGAGGCGAGCAACTTGGTGACACCCCAGAGCATGTTCGGGTTGCCTTGCAATTCAGCCTTGACCACTGCATAAGGAATCTGCAGCACGCTCGAGGGCTCAAGGGCACGGGCCATCGCACTGCGAGCGCCGTCGTCGAGCAGGCCGAGTTCTCCGAAGAGGTCACCAGACTCCATGAGGGCGAGCATGCTTTCGCGCGAGTCAAGCGGTCGATTGCCGATCGCGATCGCGATTCGGCCGTTCAGCACGACATACATCGCGTCGGGCGTCTCGCCTTCTTGAAACAACACATCGCCGCGTTGCAGTCGGCGAGTGGTGCCAGCGGCAGAAATCTTCTTCAACGACTCGGCGGAGGTAGCGGCGAAGAATGCGTTTTTTGCGAGAAGTTCTTCGTGGGTCATGGCATAACGGTACTACCCTGAACATCGATGCCGACTGGTGAATTGCGCAGGCCGGGCGAGGTCATCTGGACCATCGTGGTAGCGGCAGGTGCCGGCAGTCGTTTCGGTGGACCCAAACAATTCGAAACCCTCGGTGATCGCCGGGTGATGGATTGGGCGGTCGAGTCGGCGCGTGAATCGAGCGATGGCGTCGTCGTCGTGTTGCCGGCCGAAGTTGCTGCACGCGAAGGTGGTGTCGCTGGTGGTGGCACCCGTAGCGAGTCGGTGCGGCGTGGTTTGGCTGCAGTACCCAAGAACGCAACCATCATTTGCGTGCACGACGCAGCACGACCATTTGCTAATGAAGATGACTTTCGGCGAGTGATCGAGGCGGTGGCATCTGGTGCCGATGGCGCAGTGCCGGCGATTCCGGTGGCTGACACCATCAAGATGGTTGACGACACGGGTCAAGTCACACGAACTCCACCGCGTGGGTCACTGCGGGCGGTGCAGACTCCGCAAGCGTTTCGCGCCGAGATCTTGCGACGCGCACATGCCGCGCGAGGTGAGGGCACCGACGACGCATCACTCGTTGAAGCCGAGGGTGGCAAGGTCGTGGTGGTCGATGGTGAGGTGTTGAATCGCAAGATCACCACGCGCGACGACCTCGAGTGGGCACGTCTGCAACACCGCGGCGAGGCCTGATGCTGCGAGTCGGTCAAGGGTTCGACGTGCACCGATTCGCAGACGACGACCGACCTCTCGTGCTTGGTGGGGTGCGCATCGCTGGCGAGCGCGGACTTCTCGGTCATAGTGATGCCGACGCTGTTGCGCACGCCGTGGCCGACGCACTGCTTGGGGCTGCCGGCATGGGTGACATTGGCATGCACTTCCCTGATACCGACCCGCGATGGAAGGGTGCCGACTCGATGACATTGCTGCGTGAAGTGATCTCGCTCGTTGGTCGTGATGGCTGGCGAGTGGAGAACGTCGACGTCAATGTCGTGTGTGAGCGACCAAAGATCGCCCCATATCGCACGACCATGCAAGACAACCTCGCAGCCGTCGTTGGTGCCCCGGTGTCGGTGAAGGGTCGCCGCGCCGAAGGTCTCGGCGCCATCGGTCGAGCCGAAGGAATCGCGTGTCTCGCAGTGGCATTGCTCACGAAGTGAGGCACGCACCATGACGAAGCGACCACGACGCGGTGCCCGCGATCAACGTCGAGCACCACGTGGCAATAGCGAACGGCGTGGCCGTGGTGACGGGCAGCAGC
>Ga0214917_10005311_pt1 | contig 13814 bp, 18 predicted proteins | sample LL_1208_BB_MetaG_FD_177983 | JGI IMG/M metagenome (GOLD analysis project Ga0214917, IMG submission 177983) | Freshwater microbial communities from Lake Lanier, Atlanta, Georgia, United States - LL_1208_BB | ecosystem: Environmental > Aquatic > Freshwater > Lake | place: USA: Georgia | collected... | reverse complement strand
CTCAAGCGTGCGCGCCGCAGAAATCCGACGCTGTTTTCAAGGGGGATTCGCAATGGGACGCAAACCCAAGCCCACCGCAATCAAGATTCTGGAAGGCACCCAGCGTGGCCCTGCCAAGCGTGAGCCGTCCGCGCCGCCTGGTGCACCGCCAATGCCCGAGCGACTGCAAGCCGAGCCGCTGGCCGTGGCGAAGTGGGGCGAACTGGTTGACATCCTGTCCAAGATGGGTGTGCTGACCACAGGCGACGGCGAAGCGTTGGCCACGTTGTGCGAGGTTCACGCGGCGGCTCAGGCGTGCTTGCTTGAGCTCCGGGCCAGCGGTCCCACGATCAAGACGGATCTCGGCGGCGTGAAACCGAACCCGGCCGGCAGTCTCTACCGTGGATTGGTTGTGCTGCAGGCCAGCCTAATGGGCGAGTTCGGTTTGACGCCGAGCAGCAGGGTGAAACTTGGTACGAAAGCCGAAGCCCCGAAAGACGACCTCGAAGCGTTCTTTGCCTCCGAAGGTGCCTAGCCTGACGCCGGAAGGCGAGGCCAAGTACCGCCGGGTCGTGCGATTCTTTGAAGGCGTGCTGCGGCACTCCAAGGGTCAGCACGCCGGTGAGCACTTCAAGCTCCTGCCGTGGCAACACGACATCTTCCGAGAGTTGTTCGGCCGGCTGAAACCGGACGGCACCCGGCAGCATCGGGTTGCCTACATTGAGGTGCCGAAGAAGAACGGCAAGTCCACGCTGTTGGCCGGCATCGCTCTCTACATGCTCCTGGCCGACGAGGAGCCTGGTGCCGAGGTGTACGGTGCGGCATGCGACCGCGAGCAGGCTGGCATCATCTACCGCGAGGCCGCCGCCATGGTGCGTGCGTCCCCTGCCCTGTCCAAGGTGCTCGAGGTGGTGGACAGCCGAAAGACGATCATTCACCGGGCGAGCAACTCGTTCTATCGGGTGCTATCGGCCGATGCGTTCCGGGCTGAGGGTCTGAACATCCACGCCCTACTCTTTGACGAACTCCACGCTCAGCGGGATCGCCGGCTGTGGGATGCCCTGCGGTACGGCGGTGCCGCCAGACGCCAGCCGCTGCTGCTGTCAATCACCACGGCGGGCGAGCTCGACCGCAAGGCGCTGTGGTGGGAACAGCGGACGTACGCCGAGCGGTGCAACGCTGACCAGACGCTAGACCCGTCGTTCTACGGCTGCGTCTACAAAGCCGATGAGGCGGACGACCCGTTTGCCGAGGCCACATGGTTCAAGGCAAACCCGTCGCTGGGGCACACCATCACGGTGGAATCATTTGCCGCTGATGCGCTGGAAGCCAAGAACAGCCCCAGCAAGCTCAACTCGTTCCTAAGATATCGGCTCGACGTGGCCACAAGCTCGGACGTGCGGTGGATCCTGCCTGACAAGTGGGCGGCCTGCGGTGGCCCGTTGCGTCCGCTTGACGGCCGCCAGGCGTACGTTGGGCTGGACCTGTCGAGCACGACCGACCTGACGTGTGCCGTATACCTGTTCCCCGACGAGGACGGCACCTTCGACGTGCTGCCGTTCTTCTGGGCTGCGGCCGAGAACGCCAGCGAACGTGCGAAGCGGGACAAGGTGCCCTATCTGGATTGGGCCCGCGAGCGAAACGAGTACGGCCCGCTGTTGCGGCTGACCGACGGCAATGCCACCGACTACGACACGGTTCGGCGCGACATCAACGAAATCAGCAAACGGTTCGTCATTCGGCAGATGGGCATTGACCCGTGGAACGCTCAGCACATCAGCCAGCAACTGCAAGGGGATGGGTTTGAAATCGTAGCGTTTAGGCAGGGATACGGCAGTTTCAGTAGCCCCTGTAAGTACCTAGAGACGGCTGTGTTGTCAGGCCGCCTGCGACACGCCAATCACCCGATCCTGTCGTGGATGGCCAACAACGTAGCCATCGAAATGAACCACGCCGGCGACATCAAACCCAGCAAAAGCAAAAGCACGGAACGCATCGACGGCATGGTGGGGCTCGTTGAGGCTGTCGGCCTGTGGCAGACGGCAACGGCCCCGAAGCCCGAACAATCGTGGGACATCGTGACCATATGATCGCCAACGCCGAAACGCCCGAAGACAAGTCGTACCGCATCATTGACCTTCGCGGGAACACAGACGGCTGGAGCGACACCCCGTCTCGAGGTCCGGCCGGCGTGCGGGTCACGCCCGAGACGGCGATGCAGTGCAGCACGGTGTTGGCGTGCGTGCGGCTGATCGCCGAGAACGTGGCGGCCATCCCGTTGCACCTGTACCGGCGGCTGCCGCAGGGTGGCAAAGATCGTGCCCGTGACCTGCCGCTATACCGGCTGTTGAACCAGCAGCCCAATGGCTGGCAGACCTCGTTTGAGTTCCGGGAGATGCTGACGGCTCACGCCTGCATCTACGGCAACGCTTATGCCGAGATCCGGTCGGGCATCAAAGGTGCCGTCACCGAACTGTGGCCACTGCACCCCAGCCGGGTGAAGGTCGAGCAGCTGGAAGACGGCAGCCTGTGCTACTACTACCGCGAGCCGAACGGCATGGAAACCCGCTACCGGCAAGACCAGATGTTTCACCTGCGGTGGCTTTCCAGCGATTCCCTTACGGGCATGGTGCCGGTCACTCTGTCCAAGGACGCCATCGCCCTGGCTCAAGCCCTTGAAACACACGGCGGGGCTTATTTCGGCAACGCCTGCCGGCTGTCGGGCCTGATGGAATCCGACAACCCGATCACGGTCGAGACGGCCGAGCGGCTGCGCGAGCAGTTTGAGCGGATGCACCGTGGCCCCGACCGGGCGCATCGCACGGCGGTGCTGCCGCAGGGCGTGCATTGGAAGGACGTGCAAAGCACCAACGAGGCCAGCCAGTTTCTGGAAACCCGGCAGTATCAGGTGATTGAGATTTGCCGTGCCTACCGCGTCGATCCGTCGTACGTGCAAGACAAGACCAAGGTCGGTTACGCCAGCCAAGAGCAGGCCGCCATTGACTTGGTGCAGCAGACGCTGCTGCCGTGGTTCCGGCGTTGGGAATCGGCGATCACCCGTGACCTCGTGGCAGATGACGACACGTACTTCGCCGAGTTTGACACCCGTGGCCTGTTGCGTGGCGACCTCGCCGCCCAGGCGAACTGGCTGCAGACGATGCTGAACACCGGCATTTACTCAATCAACGAGTGCCGTGAGGTGCTCAACATGAACCCGATCGGGCCCGACGGCGATCAGCGGTACATGCAGATGAACCTGACCACGATGCAGGGGATCGCGGCCGAGGCCGCCGGAAATGCCGGCGAGCCGGTGCCTGCCGCCGACACCGCACCGCAGTCCTACACCGACCAGCTGCTGGCCGAGACGCCACCGGCACCGGAGCCCACGCCTGTGCGTGCGGCTCGGAAACCTCGAGCACCACGAAAGAAATAACGATGGAAACCGAAATCCGCAGCCTGCCGCTTCCGCTCAACGTCGAGACCCGTGAAGACGGCAGCACGCTCATTCGCGGTATGGCCGCCATGTACAAGAAACGCAGCGTTGACCTCGGCGGCTTCACCGAGGAGATCATGCCGGGCGCGTTCGACGGCGTGCTCGCCCGCGAAGGCCGCAACATCGTGTCGGCCTGGAATCACAACATGGACATGCCGCTGGGGTCGGAACGATCTGGCACGCTCAAGGTGTACAGCACCGACGACGGCCTGGGCTACGACGTGACGCCGCCGGCCACTCGGGCGGACGTGGTTGAGTTGGTGCGGCTGGGAATTGCCTACGGATCTTCGTTTGCGTTCACCATTGCCCGAGACGGCGAAGAGTGGACGAAGGACGACAACGGCAACCCGCTGAGGTACGTGCGTGCGATTGAGAACGTTTACGAGCTGGGGCCGGTTTTGAGCCCGGCGTACCCTGACTCCAGCGTGTCAGTGGCCCGCCGGTCGCTGGAGCGGTTCCTGCAGACCGATCGGCCCGCCCTAGTGGTGCCGTCGCTCAAGCGGAACGCCAAGTCCGAGAAGGCCATCCGTCGATTTCTGAGGCAGCATGGCTACAAAGTCGGGTGACGTTTGCCCTCATTGCCGCGCCGCCCGCTTGGGCGTGTATGCGTCAACCGAGCGCGGCAACGTGTGCACGCGGTATCTCCGGTGCCCGTCGTGCCGACGCACGGCCAAGCAGCTAGTGAAGTCGTGCGAAATCCGCCGGCGGTCGTTACCTAACTAGGTAACTACTTTGCAGCCGCCTTCTGCAAGGGTTGGCATGTGTGGCTCTACCGTGCGTGTAGGTCAATCACCTACCGCACACTGAGGAGCCACACACATGGCCGCCAGCCGCGTCAAGGAACTGCTCGACGAACTCGCCTCGACCCTCGCCGAACTCGGCATGATGGACGAGGCCGGTGCGGCCGAAGAGGCCGGCGAGAACACGGACGGCACCCCGGCGGATCGCTCGGCGGTCGCCGCCGTCGAGGCCCGGCAGGCCAAGTACGACGAGCTCCTGGCGAAGGCCGAGAAGATCAAGAAGTCGATCGCCGACGAGGAGACCCGAGAGGCCCGCAAGGCCGAGCTCATGAAGGCCCTGAACCGGGCCGCCCCGGTGGTCGAGACGGCCGCCCCGGCGAAGTCGGACATCCGTGCGGTCGGCTTCCGTGGCCGCCTGCGTGCGTTCAACAACGAGCGTGATGCCTACGTCTCGGGCCAGTGGCTCAAGGCGACTATCGGCAAGGACGAGCAGGCCCGCCGGTGGTGCCAGGATCAGGGCATCGAGACCCGTGACATGGGCGGCCAGGTAAACAGCCTCGGCGGCGTGCTTGTGCCCGAGGAGTTCTCCAACACGCTCATCCGGCTGGTCGAGCAGTACGGCATCGCGTCGGGCATCGCCCAGAACATCACGATGTCTTCGGACACGCTGCTTGTGCCTCGCAGGTTGACGGGCGTGACCGGCTACTGGATCGGCGAGAACACGACCATCACGACCAGCGATCCCACTGCCACGATGGTGCAGCTGGTGGCCAAGAAGCTGGCGGCTGCGACCCGCGTGAGCAACGAGCTCCTGCAGGACAATGCGATCAGCGTCGCTGATTGGCTTGCCCAGGAGTTCGGGCTTGAGATCAGCAAGCGAATTGACGAAGCCTTCTTTAACGGGACCGGCGCCGGCACGACGTACGGCGGAATCTGGGGCCTGCTTCCCAAGATCAACGACGGCACTCACACCGCTTCGATCGTGTCTGCCGCGAGCACGCACACCACGGTGGCCACGCTCGACACGAAGGATTTCAATTCGGCGCTGGCCAAGCTTCCCCGGTACGCGATCGGTTCGGCTGCCTGGTACATGCACCCGTCGGTCTGGCACAACGGCCCGGCAAACCTTGCCTTGGTCGCCAGTTCGGTCGGCGGCAACAACGCGTCGGATCTCCTCAATTTCAACAGCAAGACGCCGACGACGTTCCTCGGCCTGCCCGTCGTGTGGGCGCTGACGATGCCGACGAGCACCGACCTGTCCGCTGGCAGCATCGCTGCCGTGGTCGGCGACCTGTCGCTGTCCAGCATCTATGCGACCCGGTCGCAGATGTCGATTGCGGCGTCGGATGACCGCTACTTCGAGTACGACCAGCGGGCCTACCGGGTCACGATGCGGGCGGACATCAACCACCACTCGCTCGGCGACACTTCGACCGCCGGCCCGGTCGTGGCCCTCAAGCTCGCGGCGTCCTGAACCACCTGACCTTCCAAGGAGCTCCCAAGCATGAACCACCTTTCCGGTTCCAAGAGTGTGACGAAGGCGGCCGCCAGTGTTGCGGCGTCGGCGACCCACAGCCACGAGATCGACACGCTCGGTTTCAAGTACGCCAGCATCGACGTGGTCTATTCGCCGTTCACGGCGGCCACTTCGGCCTACGCCAGCGTCTGCAAGGTTCAGGAATCCGACACGTCGGGCTCCAGCCAGGCGGACATCAGCGGCCTGTCGGTGACGGCTGGTGCCGGCAGCACGACCGGCGCAGTGGTCGGTGCGGTGGCCCGGTTCAACGTCGATCTGCGAGGCCGCAAGCGGTACCTGACGGTCGTGACGAGCCCCGGCAACACCGTGGCGGTGGTCACGAACGCCCGGCTGTCGAAGGGCGAGACGCACGCCACCGACGCGACCTCGGCGAACGTGAACAACTACGCCAGCACCTGATCGCTGGACACGCACAGTAAAACGCCCAGAGCGGGCGGCTGGGTTCGCCCGGCCGCCCGTTTGGCGTTTTAGGAGCACACCGTGAAGGTCAACGTCGGACAAGTCGAACACGATCTGCGAGTCGAGGCCGCGTTTAGCGTGCCCCGGCTGGGGTTCCAGGATAATTTCTTCACGACCATGCAGGCCCTCATGCCGCTCGGCATCCGGCCCACCAAGTTCACAGGTGCGTTCTGGGAACAGTGTCTCGACCGCGTGCTGGTCGAAATGCTTGACCGTACCGACTGGATCCTCGTTATCGACTTCGACAGCGTCTACGAGGCCGACACCATCCAGCGGCTCATGACGGCGGCTATGGTCAGCGGCTACGACGCCGTGGCCCCGCTGCAGACGAAGCGTGACGAGGGAATGCCGATGTTCTCGCCCGAGGGGCACGACGGCACGATTGGCGTCGTGCAGTTGCCCAATTCGTGGTTTGAGGCGGTCGTGCAGCCCGTAGACACCGCTCACTTCGGGTGCACGCTGATCCGCTCGGCAGCGCTCAAGCGAACGCCCACGCCGTGGTTTCTGGGCACGCCCCGGGCCGACGGGCATTGGGGCGACTCGCAACCAGGCGAACCGACCCGTGTTGATCCTGATATCCATTTTTGGAAACAGTTCCGGGCCGGCGGCAACAAGCTCGGCCTGGCACCGCAGGTGGCCATCGGCCACGCCGAACTGAAGATCACTTGGCCCGGCCGGGATCTCAAGCCGGTGTATCAGGCCCCGTCGCATTACTGGGCCAACGGAGCGAAGCGACCGGCGGCGGCGTGGGGATCCGACGAGCATGCGGAGGCCAGCGTATGAAGGTGCGATTTATTCGTGCGTGGAAAGTGTATTGCGTCGGGGACACCATCGACGTGCCCGATGGCATGGCCACGGAACTCGTCAACACGGGCCGCGCTGTGCGTGACACGCAGCAGCTGCTCGAGACGGCCGCCGTCGAGCCGGCTGAAATGCGAACCGCAGACATTACGCCACGGAGACGCCGCAAGTGAGATACCGCAGCCTCCTCCGAGACACGCAACCCGTTGTCGAGCCGGTGACGCTGGCCGAGGCCAAGGCTCACCTGCGTATCGACAACGATGCCGAAGATGCCCTGATCCAATCGCTGATCAGCACGGCCCGGCAGTGGGCCGAGGACTACTGCGACCGCACATTCGTGTTGACGAAATGGGTGCTTCGCAGCGACTCGTTCTATGGGCAGGTGGGCAGCCCGGCCCAGTTCGGCCTGCGATCGGACGGCAACAACATTGAGGGCCGCCAAGGCGTGGTGCCCAATATGGACGTGGAACTTCCCCGGCCGCCGATGTCGCAGACCACGGGCTACACGGACGTAGAGGTGGTCTACACGCCGCTGGTGAGCGGCACGACTGCCACGCTGTCCACGACGGAATACCGGGTGGACTACAACCAGACGCCCGGCGTGGTGCGACCGCTCTACGGCAAGACTTGGCCGGGCCACCTGATGGATCAGAACAGCGTCACGATCAAGTGGTGGGCGGGCTACGGCGGTTCGGCTGGGCCGATGCCGGCTGCGGTCAAATCGGCCGTCCTGATGCTCGTGGCACACCTCTGGCGCAATCGTGAGATGACCGCCGAGGCGGCCCTGACCGAGGTGCCGATGGGCACCAAGGCCTTGCTCGACACGCTGCGGTGGGGGAGTTACCGCTGATGCCACTGGACGCTGGCAAACTGTGGGCACGGGTGACCGTGCAGCAGCAGACGCAAGCCCGCAATGATGTCGGCGAGACCACGCTGACGTGGGCGGACTACGCCACGGTCTGGGCGGACGTGCGATCGCTGGGCGGGCGTGAGGCCGAGCGGTACGCCGAAACCATCGGGCTGAGCACCCACAAGGTGACGATCCGGTTTCTGGACGGGCTCACCTCAAGCATGCGAGTGATCTACAACGACCGCACGCTGGAAATCGGCCAGATCAACGAGATAGACCGGCGGTGGTATCAAGAACTCATCTGCACTGAGAAGGCCGCCACATGAGTCTCCCAGAAGCCCCAGAAGCGTTTCTGTACGCCCGGCTGACCAGCCAGACGGCGGTTTCATCGCTGATCGGCACCCGCGTGTTTCCCATGATCGCCCCGACGGGCACGCCGCTGCCGCTGGTGGTCTACCAGCGCACGGCCGTGGACCGCCCGCAAAGCCTCACCGGCAATGTCGGCAATCCCGTTGTGACGCTGCAGCTGACCACGTACGGCACGTCGTACACCTCGGTAAAGTCCATCGCTCGAGCACTCCGCCTGGCGGTGGACGGGTGGACCGGCACCACGGCTGGCGTGACGATTCAGCGGACGACGTTGCAATCGGAAGCGGACGGCGTGGACATGCCGCAGGATGATCAGATGCTGCCGTATTACACAGTGGAACAGACGTTTGATTTCCGCATCAATGAGGCCACGTCGTGACCCGTCCAATGGTGCAATTGGAAATCCCCGACATGCGGGATTTGGTGGAAGGGTTTGCGGCGTTGCCTCGCAACCTTGCCGCCAGAACGCAGGGTGCTGCACTCGGCCGAGCGATCAAGCCAGCCGTGGCGACACTGAAACGCACGACGCCGGTAGGCCCGACTGGCAACCTTCGCCGTGCCGTAACGTCGAAGACCAAACGTTATCCCAAAAAAGGTATTGGCGTGGCCATGGTTGGCTACATCAAACCAGGCTCGGGCAAGATTCCAAGCGGCCGTGGAAAACGCAAAGACTTGTCGTACCACCAGTTTTTGGTGGAGTACGGCACCAAGCCACGTATGACCAAGAGTGGGGCCAATCGTGGCAGTTCTACGGCCCGCATGCCGGTGCAAATGGCATGGCGATCGGCCGAAGGCATTGTGAAAGCCAATCTAGAAAGCGAACTGCGGGTTGGCCTTGATGGTGCCATAAAGCAACTTCGCAACCCAAAGGCACGCAAGGCATACGGCGGTTAACTGCAAGGATTCCAGCCCCATGCCCTAGCCTGTGGGCAGGGCTGTGCCGCCCACGACTCACGAGGAGATACGCCACATGGCTGCCGATTCGCAGGGATCCACATTCGTTTTCTCCGGTGCAACGTACACCGCGACCAGCGTCACCGTGACGCCCGGCGGCGATCTGCTGGACAATTCGCACCTTGGCCTGGCCAGCGGTGCCAATCGCACCTATCAGTCGCCGGCCCTGCTTGACAACGAGATCAGCTGTGAGGCCTACGGCACGGCGGTTGTGGCGATCGGTACGTCTGGCAATTTGTCGTTTGCCAGCGCGACCTACACCGCCACGGTTTCAAGCTCGAGCGTGGCCTACGCCGTTGGCGAACTGGTCAAGCAGTCGCTCACCTTCAAGGTCAAATAACGACGGGAGGCCGTCGTGGCGAAGGTATCGCAAGGCACGACCGTGGAGTGGAACGGCGTGCAGTTTGGGGAAGTTCTGTCCATCTCGGTGGACGGAATCGCCTCCGACGTTGTTGACGTGACGCCACGCACTTCAGCCAATCGGCAGCGAGTCTTCTCGCCGGCCGACGTTGATAATGGCACCGTCACGCTCACGCTGCGTGGCGCTGCCGGAATGGTGTCCAGCAATGTTGGCTTGACTGCTGCGTTAGCAATAGGTGGGCCCAACGCATCGTGGTCATTCCCGGTGGCTGTATTTCAGACGCTGGGCTGGCAGGCTGCCGTTGGCGAACTGCAGTCGTACAGCGTGACATTCAAAGTAGGAGCGTGACGTGAGTTTGACCGACGACATTCTGTCCGCCGACCAGGCACAATCGCTCAAGGTGCATGTGCCTGAGTGGAAGTGTGACGTGTGGATCCGCACGCTACCGCTCGGCGATCTCCAAGCGTGGGAGCTTGAGTGCCTGCGGTCCAAGGGTGATGGCGTGGACGACTACCGCACTCGGTATCTCAGCCGGTGCTTGGTGGACGCCGACGGCAAGCAACTGTTCTCCAACGATCAACTGAAAAAGGTGAGCGGCAAAGTCGGCGCTCGGTTGTTCAAGATCGCACAGAAGCACAACGACCTGGACGACAAGGAAATCGAGGACATTGGAAAAAACTGATTGACCGGCCGCTGGACGCATTCCCGCTGTTGTTGGCCGGTCACTTGGGAATGACGGTGCGGGAACTCGGGCAACGCATGGACGTGGCCGAGTATCGACAGTGGCTGGCATTTCATCGGTATGTGAACCCGCTAGGAGGCGAGTGGAGGCAGACGGCAAGACTTGTGGCGGCAACGCTGGCTCCGCATTGCGGGAAACGCAGGCCGCCTCGAGAAGAAGACTTCATGCCAATTGATAAGCCGCCGATGACGGCGGAACAAATTGCGGCGGAACTCGGCAAACTCAGTCGGTGACGTATGGCAAAAACTCTTTCCCTCGTGATGCAAGCCAGCATGAGCGCTGGCGGCATGACGAAAGGTGCGGACGAAGCAGCCAAGGCGTGCCGTCGTGTGGGCGATGCTGCCAAGCAGACGGCCCGTGATGTGTCTGTGCTGAAGAGTTTGGCGATTGGAGCGACCGTCGCCAAAGGCATCGGGCTGATTGCGGATGCATTTACGACCGCGGGCCGTGCTGCGTTGTCGTATGCGGCTGGTGTCGCCAACAGTGTTGATCAGATGAACGACCTGTCTCAACGCATTGGCGTCAGCGTTGAAGCCCTGCAAGTGTTCAACATGGCCGCCAAGCTGGCGGGCGTTGAGGACGGCACTCGGGCGCTGCAGAAGCTCAGCGTTGAGATCGGGCAAGCCGCCGAAAGCGGCAACACCGAAGCATTCACCCGCCTTGGCATCGACTTTGAAAAGCTGCAGGCAATGTCGCCCGAAGAGCAATTCCGGGCCATCCAGCAAGCAATCTCGGCGCTGCCAACGCCAGCCGAGCGTGCAGCTGCTGCCGTATCCATGTTCGGCAAGGCTGGCGTCGAGCTGCTGCCGTTGATGAATCAGAACCTCGCCGAAGTCGAGGAACGCATGCGGCGGTTGGGCGGCATCGTTGGTGACGACCAGGTCGAAGCCATCGGCAGCATGAACGACGCACTGGACATGGTGAAAGCCACGTTTGACGGCATTATCGGCAACGTGGTTGGCAATCTCGCGCCGGTCGTGGAATCGCTGGCGAACGATTTTCTGGCGTTTGTTGAAGAATGGAACAACATCGGCGGCCAAAACGGCACGATTGCCGACACGATTTCCAATGCGTTGCTGGACGTGGCGGATTATTTTGCCGGCATCTTTGATACCGCCATGGCCAACTTCGATGGCTTTGGCGTCACGCTGCAAGAAGTCGGTGCCGTGTTTGAGTTTGTCGGGAACGTGTTCACCGCCGTGGCAGAAACGTTGCGAGCTGCATTTAACTTGTTCCAAATCGCTGGCAATGCACTTGCGGTAGGGCTTGGAAAATTTCTTGAGGGTATTGGTTCGTGGGTATCGAGCGGGCTGGAGCAATTCGGCAAAGACCTTGCTGAAAACGCTGCAAAACAAGCTGAGCAAAACTCACGAGAGATGGAGGGGGCGGCTTCAAACGCGGCGTCGGCTGCCAATCGTGCTGTGTTTGGTGGAAATGCGGCTACTGGCGCAGAAGGCCCAGCCAGCCGCGCTGTTGATAAAGCTCGTCAACGAATGAACGACCCGGAAGCGAGGGCCGAGCGGGAACGTCAGCGGCAACAGAAAGCAGCCGACGAAAAGGCCGCGCGCGAAGCAGCTGCCGCCAAGGCCAAGGCAGACAAGGAAGCAGCTGACGCCAAGAAGCGACAAGACGAAGCCGCTAAGAAAGCCGCTGCCGTTGACGAGAAAATGGCCGCCAAGCAGGGCGACATCGCCGCCATTGAGGCCGAGAAGGCCGCCGCCCTCGGCGGCAAATCCAACGAGTCACTCAAGGCCAACGACGTGCGCTCCAGCGAGGGCATGGCTCAGTTCTTGGCATTGGCCACGGGTCGTGAAGATCCCGCCTTGGAAGAGAACCGCAAGACCAACATGAAGCTCGAGGAGATCCGCAAGGAACTCCGAGCCCTGCAGCAGGAAAAGGTTGAGATTCTGGGGGCTGCGGCATGAGCGTCGTAAAAACCACCGAACTGGCGAACATATCGGCGAGCCGCAAGTTTGGCGAGCCGCCGAGTTTCCAGCGTCGCTGGGTCGTGGAAGTGGACGATCCGACCACTACGCAAGTCGATATCAGCAAAGGCCCCAATGTGTTGTTTCTGGACGCTCACCCGGAGGCCAACTATTGCTTGGCCATGAACGTCAGCGTGTCGAACTACAACGGTTCACGCTGGCACTACGAAGTCGTCTGGGACTACGAACTTCCTAAGCAAGAGAACCCAGACAGGAACCCGTTAGCCAGGCCCGACATTTGGAAGTGGACCACCGGCGGGCTGCAGGTGCCGGCGCTGTACTACTACGACGGCGATACGGTGAAACCACTGCAAAACACGGCCAACGATTTCTTTGAGGGTGCCACCACCGACATCAGCACGCTGCAGGCGAGCATCAGCAGCAATCGAACCACGTTTGACTACGCCTTAGCGACTGCGGTCACCAACTCCGTGAACAGCGATGCGTTCCTCGGCGCGGCTCAGTACACGTGGAAATGCTCTGGCATCAGTGGTCAGCCTGCCGTTGAGGTGGTCAACGAGCAGGAAGTGCGGTACTGGCAGATCGAGATCACGCTTGAGTACCGACCCGATGGGTGGCCGCTGCAGCTGCCGAACGTGGGCTACAACTACATCGACGGCAGCGACAAGAAGCGCGTGTGGGTCTGGAACGACGACAAGACCGAGCGTGTGCCCGCCAGCAATCCGCAGCCGCTGAACAATTCCGGCGGCCTGTCTACCGGTGCACCGACGATTCTGAGCCGTCGAGTGCATCGCGCCGTTCAGTTCGCTTCCTATTTCGGCACGCCCCCTCAACGCTAGGTGACCTGTGGCAGACGTGAATTATTCGATCAACGCAACCGTGTCCAAAGGCAATCTGAACCAAACGTTCGCCGCTGCAGGCGTGACCTCCAGCATGACCGTCAGCGGCGTGAACACGCTGACGCTCACGCCTGGCACGAACGCTGCCGGAACGGCCGCCATCAGCACGGCGTCGATGTCCAGCGTGGGCATGTTCTTCGCCCGCAACTTGTCCACGGTCAGCACGGCCACGGTGTCGTTCGGGCAGCTGTCCAGCGGATCGCTGGTGCCGACGGTTGCCCTGCGTGGCGGCGAGGCCGCCGTTGGGCGGTTGGCGGCTGGCAACTACGCGGCACAGTCCAACCTCACCGGCACGCAGTTGATCATCACGCTGCTTGAGGGCTGACATGGGAAGCCAAGGAGCCAGCGGCGGACCTTCGCAGGGTGCTGGCAATAAGCAGTTCGTGAAGTTCAGCCGTGGCGCTGCCCAGCGCATCGCCAAGGCGGTGCGAACTGTCGAGCAGGGCAACCGTGATCAGCAGGGCGTGTCGTTTGGCCATCAGCCCATGCCCGGCAAGGTGTTTCGTGTGTGCACCTTCACGGGGTCGTGGTCAAAAAACACCGATCACGTTGTGACGTTACGCAATCAAACCGCCACGCTGCTGGCCACAAATATTTTTGCCGACATCGTGACAACCACGTCGCCTAAATCGTGCGCCATCGCCAAAGACGGCACCGCGTGGTATCTGATTGCAGCGGAGTGCT
>Ga0214917_10005310_pt1 | contig 13815 bp, 7 predicted proteins | sample LL_1208_BB_MetaG_FD_177983 | JGI IMG/M metagenome (GOLD analysis project Ga0214917, IMG submission 177983) | Freshwater microbial communities from Lake Lanier, Atlanta, Georgia, United States - LL_1208_BB | ecosystem: Environmental > Aquatic > Freshwater > Lake | place: USA: Georgia | collected... | reverse complement strand
GTGAAGGAGAGTTTGATGTCATTGATCCCAATAAAGTAGAACTCTCCAAAGGCTTGGGCTTTCTCAAGGATTTACTGATCGATCAGCATTTCATTGCGAGAAAAAGACAAAATCGGCTCTTGTCCGTTTTACAGGCTTCCAAAGAAAGAATGGCTTTTGGAATTGATGAAGACTGTACTTTGGTATTTGAAGATGAAACAAAAGTACGAGTGATTGGCCCTGGCATGGCTATGAGTTTTGATAATCGAGAATCTAGGAGTAAAATTATTACTCACCTTCTTTATCCGGGTGATACTTTCGATACTGTAAGGGGAGTCAAAAATGGGGCGCTACCTAAGCCTTGATACAGAAGCTACTGGATTAGAAGTCGATTGCTACTTAATTCAAGTAGCCCTAGTTCCCGTAGATGGAACTAGCAAAACCCTTCTCTCGGAATGGGGAAAAGAAGTCCTCATCCAATGCCCCAGCTTTGAAGAATTGAAACCCAAACTCAACCCCTGGGTATTAGAGCACAACGAAGAACTCATTCGAAAAGCTCATAAAGATGGGATTCCCCCAGCTGCTTTTAAAAAATGGGTTGAGGACTATCTCAATGCACCGGAAATAAAAAAATATTTTCAGAATGAAAGACCAACACTACTGGGAAAGTCCATGAGTGCACTCGATATCCCCGTTCTCACTCGATATCTGGGAAAAGAATTCATGGAAAAGTATTTTCATCACCAGACTTTGGATCTTACTTGTATCGCTCGCTTTTTAGTGGATGTGGGATATTTACCCAAAGGATTTCATTCAACTACCAAACTCCTTCAGCACTTTAAAATTCGTCACAAAGCAGAACATACTGCTCTCAGTGACGCTGTCGATATGGCTCATGTCTACTTTCACTTGATTGATTTACTAAAATCAAAAAACACCTCTCCTTCTTAATTGTGGAAGAGCTGAAAACTATTTTACGTCATTCACTTCGCATCCGATGTCCTCGCTGTGGGCTAGGAAAAATTTTTTTTGCTTATGGCGAGTTAGTAGAAACTTGCTCTAACTGTAATCTTCCTATTCGAGTCAGAGAGCCTGATACTTGGTTTTTTATGTACATGAGTACTGCTGCCATTACAGGAACTTTTGTTCTGGGTATGCTTCTTTTAGGTCCTCCGAAAAATCAATGGGTGGCTTCAATTTTAATCGGAGGAGGAGCCCTTCTTCTTTTTGTGATCACCACTCCTCTCAGAAAAAGCATCGCAATTGCTTGGGAATATTACACGGATAAGAGATCTGAGAATCCAAGGTTTCCGGGTTAAGAAGTATTTGGAGCGGGACACGGGTCTCGAACCCGCAACCTCCACCTTGGCAAGGTGGCGCTCTAGCCAATTGAGCTAGTCCCGCACTTGAAAAGCGTGAGTGAGGAAATTAGTTTCTTTTTCGCTGCTTGTAAAGCGAAGCCCTCTTTGTCTTCACAGAACTGCTCAAATCTTGAAAAAAAGCTGGGCACTTGTTTTTTTTGTCCGTTTTTAATATTTAATTTCAATAGCTTACGGACCCCTGAACAGTTTGTATACTCTTTGGTCGGATGGTCAAAGCCTACTGAGAATTATGAAGACTCAGCTTGAGCTAAGTGGTTGGATCGAGAAAACCTCCCCTCCCTTCCTTTAGGTAACCTATGGAAATCTCGTGAATCAAAAGCCAGAGGCCTCTGTCTTGCACTCTCCCGGTCTAGGGGGATTTTCTGTAGTCATGTTTTTTCTTCGGGGGACATTTCTATTTCTGCTTTTGCTTTTTTCACCCAAAAGCTTTTCTACGGATAATTATCACGGCTCGGAACAGCCAACAGTCTCAGAATCAGATACTTCGAAAGACGAAGAGTTAGGTCAAAACATTATTGAAAGGCTCACTGAACTCAGAGATTCCAAAGATAAAGTAGACCCAAAGTATCTCGAGCAAGTAAAAGCAGACAAAGAAAAACTCGACCTTACTGATGAGCAAATCGAAGAGATCGACAAATTGATTGCTGAACTTGAGGGTAAGAAACAAGAGCAGCTTGTCACAAAATCTCCAACGGAACTCCTGAAAGAATTAAGTGATAGTTTTAATAAAAAGCTTTCTCCCTCATGGTCCGATACGGTAGCAGAAAGTACTATCAAAGGTTTTAATACAGGGGTAAGCACAGGAACTAAATTCGGAGCTCCCGTTCTGGGAGGAGCGGTTGGAGCAGCTGCTGGCTGCATTAATGGAATCTGTAATGCTCTCTCTAAGCCGCAGCCTACCCATGCCTCTAGTGCCTCTTCCCAATCAAACACACAGCAACTTTCTTCTTTCGACTCTTCATCCACAGAAACGCCTTCTGTTGCAGAAGCTCCGCCTGAAAGAGCTCCCGCAAGTCAGTCGCCTCAATCGACTCAACCGAGTAATTCGACGCCCAATCAGTCTTCTAAAGCTGAATCTGCGGGAGTAGATACCACGACTGGAAAGCCAGTGAGTCCAAAGAACTCGACTTCTCCTCCGGTCAGTTCTCCCAAAAAGATATCTTCTTCGTTACCACCCGCGAATACCCCTTTTCTTCACGGAGGTGAGGAACAAGAAAAGGTATTTGGGGGGAACGGTGGTTCGGTAGCTGCTCTTAATAGCACCTCTTCTCCCCAGCAATTACAGATTGAAAAAAGTGAAAGAGCTCCAAAAGATCCCCAGCAAAATGGAACAAAACCCTCCAGTAATCCGCACCCGGGGGCCGCTTCTGCTTCCCCTTCAGGAAGTAGATTGGGTTCGAATGTGGCTAGTTTCAGAGGAACTACCGAAGAACTCCCAGCAGGAGAGGGCTCACCATTGCCTCGGGAAACTGCTTCGGTTTCAAATGGTACTTACTCTTGGAGAAAAGGCGGAGAACCAAACACCGCCTCGGGTTCAGGTTCGTCTTCACAGGAGACGATTTCTTCTTCAAGTAGTACCTCTTTCTCATCTTCAAACAATTCTTCACCGAGTTTTACGAGCTCTTCTGAATCAAACCTTTCTTCTTCTTCCTCAAATAAAAGGACTCGAAATAAGACGGGGGAAAAAGAAAATGCTACTTATTTGGATCTCTCCCCAACAGCAGGAAATGAAGAGTCCTTGGAAGAGAACCTGAAAGAAATTGCCGAAGCAACTGGAACTAAAGAACTCCCAGAGAGAACGCCAGAAGAAAAAGCGAGAGTGGCAGAGAAAATTCAGCAAGTATTAGACTTGTCCCCTCCCCTTCTCTCAAAAGAAGGGATCAAGAGAGGCCCTGCGAGCGATTTATCCAATTTACTAGAAGCTACAGAAAATGCGGAAGAGGTTTCTGCCTTGTTGACCCCTTCTCCCGCTGTAAAAGCTAAAGGGAAGCTTAAAGTTTCTCCCAATAAAATATCTACTGCAGGGAATACTGCTCCCCCTAAATCCTTTTTCGATAAAATTCTCGGTTTTTTCCAAATCTAAAACCAACTTCTCATTATGAAAATCGTATACAAGATAGGGATTATTTTCCCCGAACTTGAAGCAACTGTAATATTCGTCATGTTTTCAATTACTTAGAGCCATCGCAATTACTGTCTACTTTTTTGGCGCTCAGTCTACATTTAGCTGAAATTATGAAGGCTCGAGAAAAGCTATTTCTGCTTTCCTCTGAGTAACTTTCTGAAACTCTTAGCGATGTTTTTTAAAAAACGGTTTTCTCGAAAGAGGCCCAAGCATTGCACTTTCAACCAGTAAGAGTTTGTCTATTTTTTATGCGCTTTTGGATCTTCAACTTGGCAATGCTAATTATGATCGGACTGAGTCCGTGTCCAATTGCTTTGGGATTCTCTACAACCCATGAACTTACTCTGAGTCCGTCATTGGATGGCTTCACGAACGATGACTCAGATACTCCTGAAGATGAAAAAAAGTCGCCTGCAGAGGAATCTCCTAACGACCACTGCGGAGGAAATGATAGTTTCCCAACCAATCTCTCTTTTCTGAGCGACGACAAGACTTCTGATTCGCCGGGAACGATCAGTCCCTTCCAGATGGGTCCTTTAAACAAACATACCGAAGTGAGAATCTCTTCAGATAACCACTTAACCTTATATGATGTCTTTTATGTAGATGGAAAAGCCCATCACTGCTCCATGCCTCGAAAAGTTTCAGAAGAAGAGGCTCTTCAATTACTGAATGAAAAACTCTTGTCAGACTCGAAGACTACCCTAGCTCAGGCTCAAGCTTTGAGAGATGTCGCTCAAAAATTACTTGAAGAAACAAAAGATGAGAAAACTCGAAAATTGATTAAAGAAATGGTGCCCAAGTACGAATCTCTCGTGGCATCAAAAGAAAGTGCCAATGAAACAAAGCCCCTCCCTAAAGCGGAACAAAGCCGTTATCGAGCGAGTGGAAAGGTTCCCCCCTCTCCCTCTGAAAATGGGTATAGTTTGAAAACGCCTTCGGCTCTCGATACCTTTAGAAAAAATTTCTCTGAACTTCCGCCAGGGATAAGTTCGGATACCCTCATACATAGTGGAGTCCTTCCGGGAACTCAGAGTCACTCGGTGCAGCCAACAGTCAAAGCTGAGCCAGTTAAAATGCACTTTGATACTTTTGGATTATTCAATGATCGTTCAGATAAACTGACTGTAACTCCACCTCCCACAGATGTTTCAAGTAATAATAGTCCGGTTATTTCTTCTCCCTCCCAGCCAGAACCGAAAGTTACTGAAGCAAAGCCAATTGCAAAAGACACTCCTCCACCGTCGCCGAAAACCGAGCCCAGTTCCTCGCCCAGCAAGATGCCATCAGCTCCTTTAGCTCAAGAATCAAAAGAACCATCCAATCCACCCGCTGTTTCACCTAAAGCTTCCAGTACACCCAGATCCCTCAGTCCCAGTGCGGGAGAAACTCAAGAAGTGGTTTTTGAAAAGGGAAAGTCTCACTCGGATTTAGCAGGAGTGGGTTCCCCAGATACATCGAAACAGAAAAACCTTACCAATTCTGCTTTGCAGATTGACCAAGAAATTCCATTTGGTCTTAAAGGCCCAGGTTCCACCGTTAACGGTGGATTTGAAGACTTCAAGCTATCAAAAAGCCGGACCTCAAGAGATTTAGCTGGTACAGGAGAAACATCCAGCACTGTTTTCCCTGAAAACGAACTCAAAAAGGTTTCTGCCCTTAAAGAAAATAGCTCATCTTCCACTAACATTTTTAGCTATAGAAAGAAGCCTTCTTCTAAGCAATCAAGTTCTGAAGCCACCAATATGGCTGAGAAGACAAACGGCAATGAAGTTGCTTATTCCGCTCGCAATCCCGATGCGGCTCCTGGGAATTCTAAAATAATGAGTACTGGGGGAACGACCAATTCGACCCAGGGGAATTCGAACTTTTCGGATAGCTTTGAAACCAAAAACTCTTCCTCCAAGGGCAACTTAGAAAAACAACGACAAGGGGTTAAAACTGCTACTTTCTGGTCTCCCTACAGTGCCGAAACCGAATTGCCTGATGGAACTGGAAATTTAGGTGAAGTGGAAAAAGCTCTTGCGGATGCTGCAACAGAAACCCTTAAGTCACCTTCATCCCTAGATAAGGAAACCTCAGATCCAGCAACCATCGCTTCAAATATTCAAAAAGTTCTTGAATCAAAAGAAGAGGGACCCAACACTCTTAAAACAACTTTTGAGCTCAACGCTACACCTTCTTCTAATGATGTCGCTACTTTCAGTGATGAGATATTGGGAGAAAACCAAGAGCGAAGTCCTGCAAGTGCTTCCAAAGGACTTTCTCCCAACCCAAAACAGTTGAAAACGGTTACTTCTCAAGCTGCTATTGCTGAAAAAAGTTTGTGGCAGCGATTTCTCTCTTTTTTCCGTAAATAAATTACTCTCCCCCTACTCGTTCTTGCCAAAAACTAGGCCCCTTGTTACTCGTTAGTGATGGCAGACACTACATTTAAAAGTTTCATTTCCGACAAAGAAAAACTCCCCGAATTCACTTTTCTTCCCCTGCTTTTGGGATGTCTTCTCGGAATAGTATTTGGAGCTTCCTCTCTCTATCTGGCTTTGAAAGTAGGGATGACAGTGAGTGCCTCTATCCCAGTCGCAGTTCTTTCCATTACTCTCTTTCGGGGTCTTTCCAAAGCCCTGGGTCTTCGGAGAACGACTATCCTTGAGAACAACATTACTCAAGCAACTGGCAGTGCCGGAGAATCCATCGCTTTTGGAATAGCAGTCACCATGCCAGCTCTTCTGATTTTAGGTTACGACATGGAGCTGTCTCGAATCATGTTAGTGGCTATTCTGGGAGGACTCCTAGGAGTGCTCATGATGATCCCCCTCAGACATAGTTTAGTTGTTAAATCTCACGGAGAACTGGCTTATCCAGAAGGCACTGCTTGTGCTGAAGTCCTCATGGCAGGTGAAAAAGGCGGCACTTCTGCTCGAACCGTTTTTACTGGTTTTTTCCTTGGGCTTTTCTACAAGTTTGCCAATTTAGGATTAAGACTTTTCAAAGACGTCCCAGAAAAAGCCATTTCTTTCTTCAAGGGTGCTTCAGTTTCCATGGAAGTTTCCCCTGAGCTTTTGGGAGTGGGTTACATTATTGGTCCTCGCATCGCTAGCATTATGTTGGGGGGAGGTATTTTAGCAAGCTGGGTTCTTATTCCCATGATCAAGCTCTTCGGAGATGGCTTAACTGCTCCTCTCTTTCCAGCTACCACTCTTATCTCCGAAATGTCTCTTCATGACATTTGGAGATCCTATGTTCTTTATATTGGAGCAGGCGCAGTAGCAGCGGGGGGAATCATTTCTTTATTACAGAGCCTTCCTACCATTGTTCACGGAGCTGTTTCCGGAATCAAAGGAATGAGTTCTCCAGGGAAAAAGCCGACAAGTGTTTCCAGAACGGAACAAGACTTACCGCTTTCACTCGTTGTTTTAGGAGTTTTAGGGATTATTGCAGTCATTTGGTTTGCTCCGAGTCTTCACATGAATTTATTGGGAGCGGTTCTAATTGTCTCCTTTGGCTTTTTATTTGTGACTGTGAGTTCTCGTCTTACCGGAGAAATTGGTTCTTCCTCTAATCCTATTTCGGGGATGACAGTTGCTACCCTTCTTCTCACTTGCTTAGTGTTTGTATTAATTGGCTGGGTGGGTGCGGAATATCGAGTCACTGCTCTGAGTGTAGCCGCTATTGTCTGTGTAGCTGCATCGAACGGAGGGACAACTTCTCAGGACTTAAAAACCGGCTTTCTTTTGGGGGGCACTCCCAAGTACCAACAAATTGGGATTCTTTTGGGAGCAGTAACTTCTGCTCTAGTGATTGGTTTCACTTTGAAACTTCTGAATGATGCTTCTACTGTTTATTCAAAAACAGCAGTTCCGGCAGGTGTGAAAATAGAAAACCTCGCCGCTTTGAAAGAAAGGCAGAAAGCACCAGGCGATCCTACCGATTATCATGTTTTGCAATTGATTGAGACTCCCAGTGAAGGAGCTCTTTCCAAACTTTCGCCAGGAAAGTACTTAGTGAACCCAGATGGCCAAGTGGTTTACTTAGTAGACCCTGGGATTAATGGTGTTTTGCAAGCTCGCGATGATGGCACTCGAGTTCCCAAATACGAAGCTCCTAAAGCTCGTCTGATGTCGCTCATCATTGATGGAATTCTCACGCAGAAACTTCCTTGGGGATTAGTCCTTCTAGGAGTTTCCATTGCTCTCGTATTAGAACTCTGCGGGATTTCTGCTTTACCTTTTGCCGTTGGCGTTTACTTACCTCTCTCAGCTTCTACACCGATTTTTGTTGGGGGTATGATTCGCTGGCTGACAGGAGTTAAACAAACCCATGAGGAAAAAGAATCGGGCCCGGGAGTGCTTTTCTCCTCTGGCCTCATTGCTGGCGGATCAATCGCTGGAATTTTATTAGCTTTAGTAAGTGTAAACGATAAGATTGCAGCCGCTCTGAATATCGGTGACAACTTCCTGCTAAGCAAAGAAAGCAACTGGCTTCCTTTGGTGTGCTTCGCAGGACTCACACTGATATTAATGCTGACCGGTATTTCACGGCGAAAAAATACTTAGCTTCCACCGGGATTCAAATAGAACGGATAAGCACTTACTTCAGTTACTACAGGAGCTTCTGGTTTTGGGAAAATCCAGCTCTTGATCTTAGAAGCAATACAGCCTTCCAGACCCGCATCTCCCAAGGTACTTTCTTTGGGGGCTGCATAAGAGACCACTCCGTTAGCCTGAATGGTAAATGCCATCACTACTTTTCCGCGTAAAGAGGGATTCCTTTGAAGTGCCGATTCATAGCACCAACGGATTTCCGAACGGTGTTTAGCTACAACCATGTTGATGATGTCTTTAGACAATCCTGAGAGGACTTGCACGTTTTCCGAAACGATACTGATTGCGTGCTCCCCTTTTTGCCCAAAGCGACCAGGTCCGGAAATTCCTTCTCCAATTCCAGTTCCATGGTATCCACGACCTAAACCACCAGTAGAAGGGCCATCGATCCCAACAGTTTTTCCTCCACCACCTGCTTCCACACCTTTCAGCCCTTTACCTCCAGCTCCTCCAGTTTCCTCAAGAGTCTTTCCTCTTGCGCCAGAGATGGCTTTTCCGAAATCATCAAATCCACCAGGACCTTCAGGACCTACTCCCGCTCCGCCCAATAAATTTTGAGCTTCTTTCGAAGCAGCACCTTGGCTAAATGCTTTTAGGAGTCCTACTTTTTTTGCTCTATCCGCATCTACTACTTTTCTGGGTTGCTGGCTCGGCTTCGCATTTGCTTTCGGCGGATTAATTTGAGGTGGAGCAGCTTCCTTGGGTTTGGATTGTGGCAAAATCAACTGTGCTTTTTCTTCTTTTCGAGGAAGATCTTTCCTTCCTGCTTCGCCTTCAGGACCAATAAAAGGGCCACCCTGTCCTGCCACTGAGCCGCCTTGCTTGGACTCTTCCCCTTTTGCTATCAAACCATCTTTGCTTGGAGGAATGGCGGGTCTTTTCTTAATCACTATTTTTTGGAAACGCTCTGGTATTTGGTCAATCGTTACGGGCACTGGCTTTGGAACTAAACTCAGCCCTAACAAGAGAAGTAAGAACACCAATACTGAGCCGATTGTGGTTCGAATCAGCAGAGGATCCTTTTCCATGAATGGAGGTGGCTTGATTCGAGGAGCTGGCTTCACGTAAAGCATGAAAAAGTTCACGTTACCAATAGCAAGCTTTGCGAAGTCCTCTTGCTGAAGCTTCAAAGTGTAGTATTCACCACTGCGCTTTACAAATTTCTCTTCTTTGAGATCCGATATGGCGAAGATCTTATCTCTTGAGCGAACAGTACCAGTCATTTTCTCAGTGAACGCCAGTTGTGCTCCCCCATCTTCATGAATAGAGACTAGAGGGAACTCGTCGGGAATACCCTGACTGGGAATGATGTAATCGTTACGTGGGCTTTCCCCTACGTTAATTTGAGCTTCGTCAGAGAAATTAGACACATCTAAAATATGATCTCCCCACAATACTGTGAGTTCTAGTTCTCTTGCGTGGTCAGGAGCTTCAAAAGCTTTTTCCAATTCTTCGGGTAGGATATCGTCATCGCTTGTCCGGGTTCTTCTATCCGCAATTCTTCTTTCAAGGCTGGTGATATCAAAAGATCTGCGATCACCCCTTCTTCTTTCCCCGACTCTTCGCTCATCTTCTAGCGGAGTACGTCTGTCCTCCCCGGCTCTGCGCTCTTCCACTGGTCTAGAGCTCTCTTCATTGCGGCGATCGCCTTTTCTTTGGTCAATTCTACGCTCACCTTCCCGCCTATCTTCCAGTCTCTTTTCGTCTGGAAAAGCATCTTTTTGTCGACGGTCCGGTCCTCTGCGGTTCATTTTGTCGACCATTTCCCGGTCCATCTCTACTTGAGTCGCATCGCTCTCTGAGGAATAGTCTGAGGAGGGAATCTCCACTTCCGAAGCTTTTCCCGAACCTTTTTCAATTTTTACATCAACAAAACCGAGCCGAATGCTATCGCCGAAATTAAGCTTAGCCTCAACAATCTTTTTTCCGTTTACAAAAGTACCATGACTGCTAGCCAGATCCGTAATAACAACCGAGTCTGCTTTCATTTCAATCAGAGCATGAATACGAGAAACACGAGGATCATCCACTCGTAAATCTGCGGAAAGTACTCTTCCCAAAACAATTTTATCTTTTACGAACTCAACGCTGTATTGGAGCTGTCCATCTTTGAGGACATCCAATCGGACAGGAATAACACCGTTGGCATTCGCCGTATTTTGTTTGGTTTCCATGGAACCTTCTCTACTTTAACATCCGGGCAGAATCGATAACTTCTGCATCGAAATTTTCCCGAATGCGAATAATGCTTTTACCTTTTACTTCTTTAATATTGGAAATATAAGCTCCCGAGGGCTTGTTATATAACCCTTCGATGCCAGTTCCCTCAAAATCATAAGTGGTTTTCTTTTTGTACTTCACCACTGATCCATCGGAACGTTTTTCGATGATGAAGTCTCCTTCTTCCGATTTGCCTACAGGTCTCCCCGAGTTCGGAACATCCCCAGGTTTAACCGGTGATTTTTGCTTTTTAGCGAAAACCAGCGAGCTCGAACCTAGAAATGAAAATAAAGTGAGCCAAAGTAACTGTTTCATCGATAATTTCCTAAAGCTCTTATCGCCAACTTTTCATGATTTCATGAGCGCGCGCAGTCTGCTTGCCACCCTTCTGAATGTAGCGGAGCATTATTTGGGCAGCTTCTTCTCTTCGTTTGAGCCTATTCCCTAAGAGAATTGAATAGTTAAAGAGCGGAGACACAGCATTTGGATTGTCAGCAATAAAAGCTTGGTACACTTTTGCAGCTTTTTCATATTGCCCTTCTCCTTCAAGAGCTATTCCATATCCTAGAACGGCGTCTTCACTTTCAGCAGAAAGGCCAAAGGCTTTTTCAAAAAGCTTTAAAGAATCCTTGGTATCAGCTCCTTCTTCATAGAGAGATCCGAGATTCATCAAGGCAGCCGCGTTTTCCGGCTCCTCCTGAGTGGCTTTCTCAAAGAGGGAAATTGCTTGGATCCTGTTTTTATCTTGGAGAGCCAGCATCCCTAAATTGTTATTCACTAGACTCCTCCACTGAAAACCAGAGCTTTTATCGAGTTGATTAAAGAAATAGTTCGCAAGTTCCCGCTTCTTATTTCGAAGATAGTGAACTCCTAACAAAAAGACTGCTCTCTTTTCTTCTGGATATCGAGTCAGATACTTCTTAAGTTTTCCCTCTGCTTCAGGATTTTTCCCAGAAGCGCTTAAGTTAATTAAATACTCAAGATAGTCCTCTGCACTTTCCATCGAGGGTTCTTTAGAACGAGAATCTTTGCTGTCTTTATCCATCAGTGGAGAGTAGCTCCAATGCCTTGCTTGAGGAAGAATCCCGGTGACGGAAGCCCCCTTGTCACTCTTTGCTCTGCACTTCTCTGCATAATCACTCACTACTTTAAATTCGCTTGCCCTTTGAGCACATGCTTGCCAAATTTCCTTCGCTGTCTTTTCCACGGGGACAATATCTTTTTGATCAATGCCTTTTAAAGCTGACTCCAATTCAGCCACTTCTTCAGGCTTATATCCTTTGGGAATCTTCACTGCCCTGAAAGAGCTAACTAGCTCCTGATAGGCTTCTCCTTTTTCGAACAGAGCTGCTACTCCCCAGTCGGGAACCCCATATTCCACAATTCCATCATAAGACGAAGCAAGCTTTACAAGAGCCTTTTGTTTTTTCTTAAGCTGCGAAAGAAAAACGTCGGGGGGAAAACGGAGCTTCAACTTACCAAATTTCTCCCGCTCGCTTTTTAGAGCTTCGAACTCTGCTTCTGCTACATAATAGCTAGCTAGACCGAAGCTTGATTTCTTCTTTGAGTCTGCTTGAGCTTTGATTTCCTTTACCAAGGCTTGCTTTTCGGTATTCTTTCCTGCTCGGTCGTACTGTCGTGCAAGCTCCGCAAGAACCGCTATTTTTTCATCCTGGCTTTTTGATTCTTTAGCAAGACTCCGATAGATACTACTTACTTTTTCCCAGTTTCCTTCTTTTCTATGGATTTTTGCCAAGCTGATCTGAATCGCCCTTCGTTCATCCGCAGAAACCCCTGGTTCCTTCAAGTACTTTTCGTACAATTCTATTGCCTGCTTGTTTTTCTCTAGAAGCTCCGAAAATACGGCTGAATTGTAGAGCGCTTTCTTTGCTTCTGGATCTTTGGGGAACTTTTCATAGAACTCTTCAAAGAACCTCTCTGCTTGCTCAAAATCAAAACTCTTTTCTGCCGTTTTTGCTAAGCTCAAGATCATTCGAGAAGCGAATTCACTTTTTGGAAATTTAGCCACAAAAACTCGAGCAGACTCGGCAGCACGCGGAGTATTCTCTGCCTTTTCAAAGCTTACAAAAGCATTGTAGAGCGATTTTTCCGCAAGATTTGAAGTCGGATTTGCTTGGTAGAATTTAAAATAAGCTTCGCCTGCTTCTGCCCATTTATTTTCTTTTTCCAAAGGTTCGATTTGCTTAAAGTCCACTTCCCCCATGATTTGCTTCATTTCCGACTTGAATTGGGAGTCGCCAAGACCAGCTTGTTTATAAAACCCTTCTGCAACTTGGGTCAGACCACTGTAATCTTTTCTTATGTTATAAATATCGAGCACTAGATGAGCAGCAGTGGGAGCTGTCCGATGTTGGGGATTCTCTTTGGCAATTTTATTAAAAATGGCAAGGGCATCGTCAAAGTGGTGATTCTGATAATAGATACTTCCTTCTCGAAAAATCACATCGGCCGCCCTAGGACCCTTGGGATACTCTTGTAAGTAATAGTGAGTTATTTCTACGAATTTTTTTTCTGGCTCACTCAGGTCTTTAGGAGTCGTGTCGACCGTTTTTGCTTCTTCTTTGCTGTACTTGGTGATCTTCTCTGATTTCTGTGTGAGATGATCAAGTGATAGGAGTGCGTTATAAACTGCTTCTTCACTCAGCTTATCTTTAGGTGCCATTTTTGCGGCAATCATATAGGAATCACTCGCTTCCACCCACCTGGACTGATTGAATAATGCTTCGCCCTGAAAGAAAGCGACTTTTTTTCTGTTCGGAAAGCTAGGGAAGTTTTTCAAAAGACTTGAGTACAGTTTAATTGCGGCATCATAGTGGCCCTTGTCCGAGCTCTTCTGGCCAGCTTGGTGATGGAAGTAAGCCGCTTTTTCCGCTTCACTGGAGATCATTTCCAAGGTTTCCTTTTTCTCACCTTGCTTATCTTCAGGAAATGCCTTTGCCCAATCTGATTCCTCATTGAACTTCTCGAGAAGTTCAACCAGTTTAGCAACTCCTCCTTTTGCTTTTCCTAAACGGGATTCCGAATCATAAAGCCCCAAGTACCACTTTGGTGCTTCTGGAGCATCTCCAAATTCTTTTATGAGACGAGAATAGGCTTTTACTGCTGCTTCATCCTGAGCTTTTGACCGCAGGAAATCGGCTAATACCTTAAGGTTGTCCAGCGCCTTGCTTTTGCCCTGAGCTTTGGTGAAGAATTCCATGGCATCATCTACTTGGCCTGTCTCACCATAGAAGACTACTAGGTCTCTCAGCGCTTGTTCTCTGAGATTAAACTTTGCTTTATCGGGACTTCCTCCTAAGGAGAGAATTAAAGACTTCATGTCTTTCACTGCTTTTTCGGCACTTCCCGTATTGAGCTCACACCAAGCCAGTTTGTACTTAGCGTAGTCCTTGAGTGCGGAATCCCGAGAAACGAGGAGCTTATAGTACTCTTGGGCTGGTCTGAACTTAGCTTTATCAAAATTGTAGTCAGCTAGATAAACAGC
>Ga0214917_10005309_pt1 | contig 13816 bp, 24 predicted proteins | sample LL_1208_BB_MetaG_FD_177983 | JGI IMG/M metagenome (GOLD analysis project Ga0214917, IMG submission 177983) | Freshwater microbial communities from Lake Lanier, Atlanta, Georgia, United States - LL_1208_BB | ecosystem: Environmental > Aquatic > Freshwater > Lake | place: USA: Georgia | collected... | reverse complement strand
GGTGAGGTCGTAGAACACGCTTTGATTGCTCACGCAGATGGGTCATTTACCTCAATGCCTAAGTCAGAATACGACAAGCGACAAGCGGAACAATCCACACCGATTCTGACCGGCGAATAAGATTCAATAGGAGCAGCAATGGGAATCTCAACCCGACAAGTCACCGTAACCACAGCAGCAACGGCGCTCGTTGACGCGACCCAAGAAGCAGAGATGGTTTATCTCCACAGCTCAAGCGGCACGTGCTTCGTTGGAAATAGCGATGTAACCTCAAGCACCGGATACAAGATGGATAACGGCGACAAGATCACGATTGATAACAAAGCAAACGGCATCTGGGCAATTACCAGCTCAGGAACCGTCACGATGCAAGTGATGGCGATCGGAAAATGACAGCGCAGGATTACGCAGCTCTGACCGTTTCGATCCTTACGATCGCCGGCGCATTTGCAGCGATCACCCGATGGCTCGTAAAGCACTATTTGGCAGAATTGAAGCCCAATGGCGGCAGCTCAGTAAGCGATAGAATTTCAAGAGTTGAAACCAGAGTCGACGAGATATACAGCCTTCTATTAGAAAACAACAAAACAAGAGGGGGCAGGAAATGAACCAAAGAGACAAGATGATCCAGATCGCGCAAGCAGAGCTCGGATACATCGAAGGGCCAGCCGATAACCAGACGAAATACCAGAAGGCAAACCAAGCATGGTGCGGCGCCTTTGTTAACTGGGTGGCAAAACAGGCCGGCGTAAGAATTCCAAACTGCGTCTATACCCCGGCAGGGGCGGTCGCCTTTATGGACAAGAACAAATGGCAAGACGCAGCTACGGCAACGCCAGAGCCGGGCGATATCGTATTCTTTGATTTCCCAGGAGACGCACTCGACCGGATCAGCCACGTCGGAATCGTGATCAAGGACAACAAAGACGGCACAGTTACCACGATCGAAGGCAACACCAGCCCGGACAAGAAGGGCGATCAACGCAACGGCGGCGAAGTTTGCCGTAAGATCAGGGCCTACCAGAAGAAGAACCGAGGCAAACTCAAGCCATCAATGGCCGTGACCATTGTCGGCTTTGGAAAGCCAACCTTTAAGGAGACAGAATGAACAAGCCAGCACTTGAAGCGATTATCAAGACATATCTCCGAGCAGCAGCCGCAGCAGCCGCAGCTCTTTATTTAGCAGATCCAAACCAGCCAGCGAAGAATTATTTGGTAGCCGGCCTAGCAGCGATCGCAGGGCCAGTTCTTAAGGCGCTCGATGGCAAGGCAACCGAGTTCGGACGCGGAGCAAAGTAATTGATGAATCGGGGGGATATTCTTAAAGAAGCAGCACGCCTGACATCGAATGATCGCCAGAACCAATATGGCGACCCACATACAAACCACCAAAGAATTGCAGACCTCTGGACGACATATCTGGAAACACAGATCAAGCCAGAGCAGGTTGCAATTTGCATGGCGCTGGTCAAAATTGCACGTTTGATGCAGACACAGAGCGATGATTCATTTATAGATCTAGCCGCATACGCAGCGATAGCCGGCGAGATTGCGAGCAACCGATGAACAAGATGATCATCCTGGTCCCAACTCGCGGCCGCCCAATGAACGCAACGGCCCTGCTTGCAGCTCACGAAGACCTTTCAGCAGCAAGCGACCTGCTCTTCATCATTGACGCAAACGACCCAGAGCACGACCAGTACCACTTTGAAGTAGGCGCAGAGCTCTGCATGACGATCGAGAACCAAACCCGAGGAATGGCCTACCCGATCAACAAGGCAGCCAACGCGATCGCAAAGCAAAACAAGTATGATTTCTTCGCCTTCTTGGGCGATGACCACCGCCCACGCACAGCCGAGTGGGATTTACAGCTGATGGCGGCGATGCAACGGCAGCCGTCAATGGCCTACGGCAACGACCTTCTACAAGGCAAGCGATTGCCAACCATGATCGTGATGACCAGCGATATCGTAAAGGCGCTCGGTGGGATGGTTCCGCCGAATATGAAGCATTTATATCTAGACAACTTCTGGAAAAAACTAGGAGAAGATTTAGGAGCGCTGATATATTTAGACGACGTGATCGTTGAACATATGCACCCGGTTGCAGGCAAAGCAGAATGGGATGAGGGATACAAGGAAGTCAACGCGCAGGAAGTTTATTCATTCGATGCGCTTGCCTACCAAAATTACATTCAAAGCGAAGCCTACGAAGCGCTCAAGAAAAAACTTCGCCGATGAAGCAAGTGATTGCTTATTCACTCTACGGATCCGATTCAAGATACATGATCGGCGCAATCAAGAACGCACTTCTAGCGCAGAAGCACTTCGCCGGATACGAGATCCGCTTCTACACAGGCGCCAGCGTTCCAGATTGGACGCGAAGCACCCTGGCACTTATTCCAAACGTGCATCTCGTCGATTGCGATGAGCCAGAAGATCACACAGCCAAACTCTGGAGATTCAAGGCCCTGGCAGATGACCAGGCAGATGTAATTCTCAGCCGCGACACAGACGCCAGACTTACCAGAAGAGAACGCCTTGCCCATGAGGACTTTCTAGCCAGCAGGCTCGACTTTCACATTATGAAAGACCACCCGATCGGCCACAATTACAAGATCAGCGCCGGAATGTTTGCAGCTCGCAAGGGCGCGATTCCAGAGATCGCACAGCTCATAGAAGAGCAGGCTTGCAAGGATTACTACACACAAGACCAGGACTGGCTTGCAGAGCAGATATGGCCCCGGATCAAGGACAACTGCCTGATTCACGACGAAACCTACGACACGCAGGCCGAAGGCATTTCAGCGGTGAAGCCATTCCCGATCAGCAAAGAAGCAACCCTGCACCACATCGGCGCAGCTTTGGACGAAAACGACCGCTACATATTCGACATAGATCGACACAGGGCAAAGGCCGAAACCGGCAGCGACAGATATCTGGCAGAATGGCTCGCATGAAGATATTGATCACAGGGGATGCAGGCTTCGTAGGCCGGGCATTTCACAGAGCGCTCGACAACAAGGGCCACGACATTACAGGAATCGACATTGCAAACGGAATCGATTGCAGAGATTTCTTCAAGAAGGACGACACCAGATACGACGTCGTTATTCACCTAGCCGCCATCGTCGGCGGCCGAGCCACCATTGAAGGCAACCCTTTGGCCGTTGCCACCGACCTGGCGATCGATAGCGATATGTTCCAATGGGCAATAAGAACAAAGCCCAAGCACGTTGTTTATTTCAGCAGCTCGGCGGCTTATCCGACTTATTTGCAGCGCTTGGCATACAAGCAAACACTTCGAGAGAACGACATCAATCTCGATCATATTCGAACTCCAGACTTGAGCTACGGATGGGCCAAACTGACAGGGGAAACCCTTGCCAGATATGCCAGGAACGAAGGCCTCAACGTCACCGTTCTGCGCCCATTTAGCGGCTACGGATCCGATCAGGCCCTGGATTACCCATTCCCATCCTTGATCGAGCGAGCAAAGCGCAAAGCCGATCCGTTCGACGTTTGGGGAACAGGCGACCAAACCAGAGATTTCATCCATATCGACGACATCGTTGCAGCTACATTCGAAGCGGTAAAAAACAAAGTAAAAACTCTCAATCTTTGCACAGGAAGAGCCACGTCTTTCATTCAATTGGCAGAGATGACGATGTTGCAAGCCGGATACCTGGCCCCGATCAGGAAGCACCCAGGCAAGCCAAGCGGCGTCGAATACAGAGTCGGCAATCCGACAAAGATGCTCGAAATTTACACACCAAAGATCAGCCTGGAAGAAGGAATCGCCAGAGCACTCGCAGAATAAGAAAATCCCCCATCGCCGTCTACAAAGCGATGGGGGATTTTCTGCACCCTAGATCAGATCGGACGGATCCCGAATCGGTCGCATTATTCGAGCGATCTGCCGGTTGCCCCAAAATACAAGCAACCAGGTAGGAAGAGTGGGAACGCGCAGCTCCTTCCGGGGCAGCAGCACGATCAAGAGCGACCAGAATCCAAAGAAGAAGGCAACAAGGCACCAGAAGAAAATACGACGGCCATAGGCCAGGGCAAGGATGCCAGCGATCGGTACAGCCAGCAGATTCCACCAGCTCACTTTATATAGGCCTTCAACGCATCGACGATAACTTCAGAAACAGACTTCTCATCGGCGGCGGCCTTTGCTTTGACAGCAGCCCACAGCTGATCGGAGACCCGGACAGAACGCGCCTTCTTAACGGCCATCGGAGATCACCCCGTCGATCATCGCAGAGCAAGACCCGTAGCCAGAACCAGTCCAGCACAGATCGCGAGTGCCATAGGTCAAGGCCACCAGCGCAACTAAGGCGACGACAAGGGCGACGCGACGGCGACGGACAAACTTGCGATCCATTCTCATCATTCGCCTCTCAATGCAGCTAGATATGAAGGCAAGGCAGACAAGACATTCACCATGACCGCCTGCATCAATTCAGGATCCTGGGCCTGAGCCGCATCGACAAGATTGCGACCAGCTAGTTCCATGCCATCGCTGATATCCATAAGAAGAGCTTTCATTGCAGCCATTTATTTATCCTCATTTGCTAGTTGAGCCTCAAAGCAAGGCAGACAGACGTTCATCTTCTCGATCGACCGAAATGTTTCCTTGCACCCGATACAGACGCACTCATGCATTTCATACCAACTCATCACTTCGCCCCCGTCTTGTAATTGCAACCTGGGCATTCTTCGAAGTGCATAAACTTGCCACGATCCCAAACATAGATCGAGCACCCATGCATTTCAGTTTGGCACTTAGGGCAGAGATTCATGCGAGAAGTCCTTTCACGATAGAAGAGATAAGAGCAGAAGAGATAACAGAGCCAGACAATTCTGCATGGCCAACAAGTTCCCAGCTCTTGTACTTGTAAATAAATATGTGACTATCTTCGGCGACGATGCGAACACCATCACGAAGGCCACCAACAGCCTTTGAATAAAATTCGTAATAACCAGGAGCAACAAGATCGACACCGCCGTACTTGTTATCCAAAGGAAGATCGCACTCGCCAGTCATTGCAAGCTCGGTAGCAGCTTCAACGATCACATCTTCAAGGTTTAGGACTGACATTTATTTAACCTCCATACGAGCGCGAGTACAGACATACGCAGTGGTTGGACACATGCGATCAATAAAGACTTGAATCAAAGCAATTTCCAAAGTTTGCACAAAACGCTGCAATTGAATTTCTGAATCGCAATCGATCTCGATTGATCCGCCGCCACGCTTTGTGACGACAAGATTAATTTTCATGCCAGCAGCTAGATCGCGCAGCTCCTTCACTGTGACGACTGACTTGGTAGCCATTTGATTACCCCCCACCGGCTGAGACATTCGCTCTTTGCCGATAAGAGAATCTTGGCATAGGTATGGACAAACAGCAATACGAAACAAGCAAAATGAAAGTGAACTCCTGCGGTGTTATTCCTGTGAAAGCCAGGCCCACAGGCGTGGAATAGGCACTAGAAGCCGGCAAACGGCGTGTCGGCCACCGATCAGGGCCAGCGCAAGGCACAATAAGCCGACCAGGGCCGAAGGCCCACCAAACAAGGGGGAACCAATGCAAACGCAATACCTGATCTTCGCCGGGGCCATAGCCGCCTGCGGAATCCTTTATTTATTACTCAAGCTCGGAGACGATCCGATCGCCAAAGAGATCGAAGAAGCACAGCAGTACGAAGGCAAGCAGAAGCGAATCAAGAAGGCGCTGGAAAAATGAGTTTAGATCGACGCCCACTCTTTTCAGTACATACCAACGACGAAGGACGCATCGCTTTATATTTGGAAGAACAAGATGCCGTTCTAGATCTGCTCGAAGAAGCAGGCAAGGAAGCCAACGGCGACTACATCGCAGCTCTGACAGAAGCCGGAGAAGGCATCAAATTATCAACCGATATCGGATGGTTGGATTATGAGAAGTTACGACAAGCACTCCCACCCACAGTTTTATTGATTGCATCGATGAGCGAAAACGAAGCGCTTGATTTAGCACAAGACATCGTGCGCAACGTTGCAGCTCGCAGAAGCCCACGATTGGAACTCGTAAAGTAAATGGCAAACCCAAACGGACGCAAAGGCGCATTATTCGAAACCGCAGTGATGAAGTGGTTGCGATCCGTTGGGGCCACAGCTGAAAGATTGACGAAAGCCGGCAGCAAAGACGAAGGTGATATCGTCTGCATTATTTCAGGCCAAACCTTTATACTTGAACTCAAGAATCGCAAAGCGATATCGCTTCCAGCCTTCTGGGAAGAAGCAACAACAGAAGCGACTAACTACGCCAAAGCGCGTGGATTAGAACAAACACCCCCGGCGTATGTAATTATTAAACGACGCAACGCCGGCATTGAAAAAGCCTGGGTGGTAGAAAACCTAGAGCAATGGATCAAGAGGAACCAATGATCCGTCCGCAACTATTTCTCAATACGATCCCTTTATTTGAAAACGCACTTTGTGCAGATTTAGAGGATCAGGATTTATTCTTCCCGGATGGGAAAACAGAAGAGACAAAGCGTCTCCCACAGCTTCGGGCGATTTGCCAAAGCTGCGTAGAAAGAAAGGAATGCTTGGAATACTCAATAAGAGAAGAGATCCCGTACGGCATCTGGGGTGGCAAAACGCCAACCGAGAGAGGAGTCGTTCTCAAGAGAACAGAAATTCTCAAGAGGAAAGAACGCGTACTAAAACTACGCAACAGGGGAGTCTTAACCGAAGATATCGCTCAAATTGTTGGCATCAAGATCCATTCGGTCTACCGAATATTTTCAGATGAAAACAGGGCGAGAAAGCGAGAAAACCAATCAAACCCGAAAACAGATACACAGTCCGCCGATTCATCGCAATCGTTGGAATCAGCGCAATGACCAGCACGATCTTCAGTACAGCCCTGAATCCAACCCCGGCGATCCCGGTGGTTTACAAAGAGCGCACAGCGATGCAAAACATCGATCCAAAGCAGCTCGCACGCGAATTATTGACCACAGATCAGTACAAATGCTTCGCGCAGCTCGTCAGCAAAGAGAGCGCTTGGAGATCGGTCAATAACCCCACATCAAGCGCAGCAGGCGTGGGCCAACTTCTAGAAGGCACATACCGCAATCTAGGAATGCGACACCCCGAGAGCCGGGTGTCACAAACTATCGCGGCATTGGCGTATATTGGACGCAAATACGGATCCGGTGGACCATGCGCGGCATGGAAACATTGGAGAGACCAAAAACAAAAGACTGGCTACGGCTGGTATTAGGGGGAAAGCAATGAGCATAGAAGGAAGCCCTGGCGTCGTTGATTTCGATGAAGGCATCGCTCAATGGTTACAGCAATACAGGCACGCAAAAGAAGAGATTGCACGATGGGAAGAGATCGCTGACATTGCACGATCGCACATTGAAAATGCGATGGGCGATGCAGAGACAGCTCTCTACGAAAACAAACCCGTCGTGCGATGGACACGCGTCGAAAGCCGACGCTTTGATACAAAGAAGGCACGCGAGATATTGCCACAGCAAGTAATCGACGTGCTCGAAGTCGTCAGCACCAGCCGACGATTCACACTTGTCGATCAGGATCAGCAATGAGCCTGCCGACAATTCTGCCGTCGATTGACATTCCAGAAGTTCCGGAATGGCCCTACGACGACGAAGAGGACGACGACTAGATGTTTGTTTCACCACACGCACCCGGCAAATCTTTGGGCGATGAATTAGCAGAGATCATCACCAAAGCCGGCACTTGGACGCCACGATCCAAACAGGTCTACATCGGGCCTTCAGAGATCGGCCACGAATGCACCAGACGCATCGCTTACAAGCTGCTCGATTGGGATAAACCAAACGAGATGCCAGGCGGCGGAAACTGGGCAGCACAAGTGGGAACAGCGATCCACACCCACCTTGCCGACATCTTTGCCAAACTAGAAGATTACGAAGTCGAGCAGAAAGTTCAGATTAGGGCCAACCTTTCTGGCACCGTCGATCTATTCGACAAGCGACGCGGAATCGTTATGGATTGGAAAACAACAGGCAGCAGCGGATTAGAGAAGCGACGCAAAGAAGGAGCAACGCAACAGCAGCTCGTTCAAGTTCAACTTTATGGCTACGGCAAAGCACAAACCGGAGCCGAAGTAAACAAAGTAGCGCTGATCTATTTACCAACAAGCGGCACGTTAGATGAGATGCATGTGGAACTTCACGATTACGACGAATCCGTCGCGATCAAAGCACTAGAGCGCCTAGATAATGTTTATTCATTATTGGCCACAGTCGACGTCGAGAAGAGTCCGGATTTATGGCAGATGATTCCGGCATCGGCGGATCGACTCTGCAATTACTGCCCATACTTTCAGCCATTTAGCAAAGATTTATCAAAGGCCTGCGCCGGCGATACACAAGCATGAGCGATCCGATGCCGATCAAGACGATCAACGACATCATCAAAGAGATCGCTGAAACAGAGTTGGAAAACCAACAACCAAGCAACACCCAAACAGAAGGGGGATGCGAATGTCAAACTTCGCAGAACTAAGCACCGGCGGAGATCAGCCCAAAGTTGCCGATCTTGCAAACCAGCTGCTGATCATAACCCCGGTCGAATACAAGACCGGAATCCAAACAGTGCATGGGGAAACCGATGCAATAGAAGTAGCGATCGTAAATTTGGACACAAACCAGGAATATGAAAACATCTTGTTCTTCAACGTCGCTCTCAAGAACGCGCTCAAGAACAAAGTCGGACAGAAAGTCCTAGCACGCATAGGACAGGGAACGGCCAAACCCGGAAAGTCGGCCCCCTGGATCCTTGTCGATGCAACCGGCAACCCTGCCGACTTAGCAAAGGCAAACGCCTACATTGGCAACGCCGGAGCGAAGCCAGCGGCAACGCCGGCACCAGCAGAGACAAAGCAAGTCGTCGATGCAAGCCAGATAACACCAGAAGTGGCAGCACTTCTCGCACAGCTCGGCGCAAAGCCGGTCTAAGAAAAACATTCCCGGTACCTACCTTCCGCCGGGAAGCGAACGCCTGGGGCCGTTTGGGGAAACGGATCGGTTCGATTCCGATCGTTCGCACATGAAGAACGACGCGCAAGGAACCATCGCTGCCTGGCTTTGGAAATATTATGAATACGGATTGCCCGATACGCCAGGACGACTAGCAAAGGGCATCATGCAAGAGCTTCGATCGCAAGGATTTGTGATCATTGAAAACAGCAATCCAGATGGAGCAATAGCAAGAGAATCAACAGGGGGGTAAAAATGGACGACCAGAACGCAACGCTGAATGCGATTCTAGATCAGATCGACGTATGGCAAAGACGACCGATGCCAGAACACAGCAAAGACAATTATGGCGAAGTTCAAAGAGAGCGCGGATTCCAGGAAGGCCTGCGACTTGGCGGAGCCATTGTCCGTGGCTTCTTGATCAAGATTGAAGAAGAGCAAGCAGACGACGAATGAGCGATGCGATCCTTACGACAGCCCTGCGATTTGCAGCTGCTGGCATTTCAGCCGTTCCAGTAGCAGCAGACGGATCCAAACGCCCCGGATTACCGGCGTGGAAGGATTACCAGAACAGAAGGCCAACGCCTGAAGAACTTATGAACTGGTTCGGCAAGAAGCAAGACGGCGTCGGAATCATCTGCGGCGCAGTTTCTGGCAACCTTGAAATGCTTGAGCTCGAAGGCAGGGCGGTGGCGAAGAAACTTCACATCGAGCTGCGCGAAATCTTCGAGAAGAGCCAGCATGGAGAACTTTGGACACGACTGGTCAACGGATATATGGAAGCAACACCATCGGGCGGAATCCATTGGTTGTACCGAGTAAGCGACGGAGCGATACCAGGAAACACAAAGATCGCTCAAGCAGCCGGCGAAGATGGCGGATGCCTAGCCGAAACACGCGGCGAAGGCGGATTTGTGATCACAGCTCCATCGGGCGGCAAGTGCCACCCATCGGGCAACGCTTGGCAGATCAGCGCCGGATCCATTGAAACCATTCCCACCTTCACGATGGCAGAGCGAGCAACGATTCACCAATACTTTGCCATGTACGACGAAGTGCCAAAGGCCGAATGGATCGGTGAAGAGACAAAGCCACGCAAAGAGGGCGGCATTCAAAGCCCCGGCGATGATTATGAAAACAGCGTCACCTGGGAAAGCATTCTCGAACCACTCGGATGGACGAAGGTTTACAGCAAGGGCGAATCAACGGCTTGGCGACGACCAGGAAAGAACGAAGGCATCTCAGCGACCACAAACTTCAACGGCAACGGCAAACTCTTTGTTTTCAGCACCAGCACCATCTTCAACGCACAGAGCAGTTATTCGAAGTTTGCCGCCTACACACAGATCGAGCATCGCGGCGATTTCAGGGCAGCAGCCACGCACCTTCGAACCCAGGGCTTCGGAGCATCGACTGACCTGCGTACCGATTGGCAACAAATCGAAGCAGGCAGGCCAAGCCACGTGCAGCTTCACGACGAGAACGAAGAGATCACCACCAGCTCATGGATTCCACAGGACATCACCGATATGCAGCTCGAGGATGAACCAGGGCCATCGATTCTCAAGCGAGAAGATGGAAACTTCATTCTTTATGCAAACAAGATAAACGCCATCTTCGGCGAAAGCGAAAGCGGCAAAACGTGGATCGCATTAGAAGCGGTGCGCCAGGAATTAGCAAACAAGCACGTCGTCTTTTATTTGGACTTCGAAGATAGCGCTCGCGGCATCAAGAACCGACTCAAGACGATGGGCGTGGCCAGCGATCGCTTGCGCCATTTCAGATACGCCAACCCGGATGAAGGAATTACCAAAGGCGTGATGGATGTGATTCAAAGCGAGATCGCAACACACAAACCGAGCCTGATCGTTGTCGATGGCGTCAACGCAGCGATGAACCTGCTCGGCCTAGATCTAGAGAAGAACAAAGACGCAACCACCTTCTCGCAGCTCATCCTTCGCCCCATGCGAATGGAGAACGCCGCCATCTTGACCATTGACCACGTCACAAAGAGCAAGGACACCAGAGGAAACTACGCCATCGGAGCACAGGCAAAGAGAGCAGACATCGACGGCGTCGCGATCGCGGTCGACGTTGCAACCCCATTCGGCCGTGGCTTGGACGGTTGCCTGAACCTGAAAGTAACTAAAGACCGGCCAGGATTCGTCCGCGCCATTTGCCAGGACGCCAAAGAGCTCGGAGTGGCAAACTTGATCAGCAACGAGGACGGCACCATCAAGATCACGATCACCGGCGGATCCGTTCACGTTTCCACCAGAGAGCACAAGATGGCAGAGATAAGCCAGTTCTTCGAAGCACATGGGGCAGAGATGAGCCAGAACGAGCTGCGCAAGAACCTTCGAGCCGCCCACATTGAGATAGGCAACGACGAGCTCAGCGCAACCCTGGAAGCCTTGATCAGCAGCGGTCACGTCGAATACAGGAAGCAAGGACAGAAATACCTCTACAAACACAAAAGCCAATTTGTTATCGGCGACGTGAATGCTTGGGAAGAAGGATGATGCCTGTGGATAACTTAACCGTTCCGCCGTTCCGCACCGTTCCGCACCGTTCCGACGGAACACTCGGCAAAAGCGACCAAACCGTTCCGCCGTTCCCCCCCTATAAGGGGGAACGCGGAACGGTGGAACAGCAGGCTCAGGAACAGAATCAATGAGAGATTCAAACTTCAAACCAATTTATTGCACAGGCTGTGGAAAACTTATCTGGGAAGGCCTATGCCTGACAGGATTTCCCACCCGATTAGATCCAGAACCGCTTGCGATCGCTGAAGAGATTATGCGACGGATTAACCAGATACGCAGCTACGAAATCCTAAAAACCAGCCGATCATTCGAAGCAGCTCTACGATCAGCCAACCGAATCAAGAGAAGCGACCCGAGCAAGCAACGGATCATCTTGGCAAGCCACAGCTGTCAAAGAATGAAAGTAACATTTAGAACCAGGGGCCAGGAGCCAACCGAGGAAGAAGTCCCGGATTATTGGAACAGCAACCAGGGCAAGCAGGCACAGACAGAAGGGATACCGTTCTGATGGAATGCACCATCTGCGCAAAGCAGACAGACAAACCCGGCGCCTGCCACCGATGCGGATCCAAGATCAGGACACAACTCGCAGAACTTCCAGAGTTACAGCAGGAAGCAGGCAAGCACCTAACACCAGCTCGAACCGGATCAGGAAGTGCCAGCAAGGAGCGAAGCATCGGAATCAACATCGCAGCCCTGGACTTTTCGATGGCCACCGATCTGCTCAGCATTCTCCACTCTTGGGAAAGCCAGATACGCAAGGACAGAAGCCTGACGCCGCCGGCGATGGTCAAGAAGGAAGATACGACCGAGGGCGAAGTCAAGGCAACGATCGCATTCCATCTGAGCCACTTGGACTGGTCGGTTCAACAAACCTGGGCGCTAGACTTTGCCAACGAAGTCAACACGATCCATGCCAAAGGAAGAGCAGCTGCAAAACGATTCTCAGAACAGCCACGACGGATCCCATGTCCGACAGATGACTGCAAGAAATTCGTTGTGATAGATGCAGAAAATCTAACAGCAGAAGTCGGATGCTTCGGATGCAAACAAACGTGGACAGTTCTGCGATTGGTGGCATTAGCGATGAGCAACCCGAAGAAGAAGTTCTTCCTGGATGTAGAAGCGATAGCACTATGGCTAGGGATAACAGAACGAGAAGTTTACAGAACCATCAAGAAGAACGAGATAGACAAACGCGGAAATCTCTACGACCTATCTCAGATCATCAAAGCGAGGACAATATGACGAACGACTTGACAAAAATGTCACTGCGCTCTGTTACACTTGCGTTAGCAGATAAAACCATCTCTGCAAAGTCAGCGCCATGCTTCAGATAACAATCAGCATAGGCGACATCTCAACAGACCTAACAACTGACGCAAACCTTTCATTTGATGCAATCGAAACTTTACTGACACGCGCAGCACAAACAACACTGCAATCGTATCTATCGCTTCCACCAGAGGACAGGCTTGCATCATTCGGATTGGAAGATGATGACGGAGACGACGACTCATAACTACCAGATGTGCGCACGATGCGGAATAGAAAAACAAAGAGCAGAGTTTAATAAAGACAGAAGAACAGCAAGCGGATACAGAGATGTATGTAGTAAGTGCAGAAGTCTGCACAGAAGAATTATTCATCACGCAAACAAAAACAGAGAAGCAATACTTCAATCGCAAAACAATGCGTGCGCAATCTGTGGAGTAGATAACAAAGACAGCGCAACAAGATTCGTCATGGATCACAATCACGATACACATTTGATACGCGGAATCCTTTGCAGCAACTGCAACGTTGGACTCGGATACTTCAAAGACAAGCCAGCCCTTCTAGCGATGGCAATCAAATACTTAATGGAAACCGATGGCGCTACCTAGGCCTTGCTTAGATTGCGGAGAGATCGCACGCGCAGCTCGATGCGATGAATGCAAACGCAATCACAATCGAATCAAAGAGAAGGCACGCCCGACACGCGACCAACGCGGATACGACTACGCCTGGCGCAAGATCAGCAAAGCACTTCGAGAAGAGCAACCCTGGTGCAGCAAATGCGGCAGAACAAACGACCTCACCGTCGATCATATTCAACCGCTCAGCGATGGCGGCCAGACGATCGCGAGCAACCTTCAAATTCTCTGCCGAAAATGCAACAGCTCCAAAGCGAGCCACTGACCCCCCAGCCGGCATATCCCGGTACGGCATAAAAGTTCAGGCTGAACGGGGGGAGTTCAC
>Ga0214917_10005308_pt1 | contig 13825 bp, 9 predicted proteins | sample LL_1208_BB_MetaG_FD_177983 | JGI IMG/M metagenome (GOLD analysis project Ga0214917, IMG submission 177983) | Freshwater microbial communities from Lake Lanier, Atlanta, Georgia, United States - LL_1208_BB | ecosystem: Environmental > Aquatic > Freshwater > Lake | place: USA: Georgia | collected... | reverse complement strand
CATCGTCTCTCAACCAACTATTGAGAATTTGTTCCCACGACTAAACATGTTTGGATACCGACGGATCGTGGACGGGAAAGCATCGATCTATGAATCGCTCTTTTCACTTATTCGGTCAATTTACGACAAGAAATTTTTGTTTAAAAATTTGCGACCAGAGAATGTTTGGGTGATTCAAGAGTCGGTGAATCAAATTCCTCCGAATTTGAACTCGTTTGAGATTATCGATAAGTTGAGGCGACAGGAAGAAGACGAAGATATGGGTGATGAATTGTCGGTGCCTAGTGGACCAGCTTCTCCCAAACTGTTCACCACAGGTGTTTTTGAGACAATGATTGAGAAGATGCCTCACATAATTCCCTTCACCGACAGAGTAAGGATTCTAGCATCCGCGCTTGCTGAGGATAAACATAATCACTACGTTAGCTCGCGAGGGCTGGGGTGGCCCCAGCGCTCACGAGCGTACGTGAAACGGGTTCGCCGGGACAATGTGTTGGATGATGGGATGGCAATTTTTTCCCAATCTCCAGAATCGCTCAAAGACATTCTCCAAATTGAGTTTATTAGTCAACAGGGAACAATTGAAGCAGGGATCGATGGTGGTGGATTGTTCAAAGAGTTTCTTCATTCGTGGACTCGCAGTCTTATGGACCCCCAATTTGGACTTTTCCAGCAACTAAACAATGGTAGACTTAGCCCCAACCCAAACGCGTATCGCGAGCATGCAAACGCCGACAAGTATTTCGCCGCTCTTGGTCGCGCAGTTGCCAAAGCGTTTGACGATATGGTTCTTTTGGACACTCATTTGGGAGAGTCGTTTTTGGACAGAGTTATTGGTCGATCTTTCTCCCTAGAACAGTTGGCTGAGATTGATGAAGATTTGTACAAGAATCTGAAATTCGTCGGAACAGATTGTGCAAACGTCGAAGAACTGTCACTGACGTTTGCCATAACAAGCAGTGGTAAAGAGACTGTTGAACTCATTCCAGGAGGCTCTTCCATCCCGGTCACTGACAGTAATAAGATCAAGTATGTACTTCTATCGTCTTGGGTGTACCTTGCGCGCCAGTTGGATAAACCAGCTGCGGCTTTCGCAGCTGGTTTCAATGAAGTGGTCCCAATCTCTTGGCTGCGAATGTTCTCCCCTCATGAGATCAATCTGCTCATCTCGGGCGAACAACGACAAGGGTTCGATGTGGAGGATTTGAAAGCAAACGTTGTGTATGGCGGAGGGTACCATCGAGACTCTGAGACGGTGGAATTATTTTGGGAAGTTGTCAAAGACCTTGACCCGAAAGATCAGTCTGCGTTTTTGCAATTTGTCACTAGTTCGCCTCGACCTCCTCTACTCGGATTCCGAGTCCTTCACCCAAAGTTCGCAATCAATAGAGTCCCTGAGCCTGACCGACTACCTACCGCGAGTACATGCAACAATCTGTTCAAATTGCCCGATTATAAGAACAAGCAACTGTTGCGGGGAAAACTCTTAGCTGCCCTCTATTCACACGGAGGGTTTGATCTTTCATAGGCAGATATGCGACTAATTGGTACTACAGTAAGACAACAACACCTTTCCGCAATCTGTTGAATCAGTAATATTACTGCACTGATTCATAGTGCACAATTTGAAAAAACCTACCAACCACTCGGGCTATCAGCACACTTTCTACTACTCTAGTTTAATTGGTATCATTATAACCAAAAGATTGCATAATGCATCAGACTGTTAGCTCTTGACCGGGCCTGTTGATGAGGTGTATGGTCGCACCACAACCCCTCTTCCATCAAGCCAATGAGGTTTCGCGTACTCGAGCGCCGCTCGAGTACTGTCTGAATCCTCAAAGGTGCAAAAACCATAACAGCGGGATCGACCAGTAGACGCGTCAATTAAAACGTGACAGTCTCGAACCGCTCCAAATTTCTTCATATATACCGCCAATCCTTCACTTGTAGTTTCTGCCGCAAGTCCGCCCACAAACAGTTTGTTTGCACTCATTTGGGGCGGAGTTGATGTCATGACAGAAATCGACAATGACGATATAGAAGAATTAACAGGTGTAAAGAAACCGCGAGAGATTTGAGACTGTAAACGTCGCTCTCGAGGTCGAACTGTTGACCCTGCCAAATATCCTGATGACCGCGAAGATAGATTTCGCATCTCGTTTTGACCAACAACTGGGTCCGGCGCGGGAAACAATAGGAAATCACCATCCTCATCAAACAACATCGGCTTGAATTCCTCTGGCATCTCATTAACTGGGGAATTACGATAATGATCAATGTTCGCTTCACGTCCCTGAACACGTGCCCAGCACACTCTCAGTGGTTTGTCCCAGCCTGGTCTTGAAACAATGCGACGGCCGTCAAAATGACGGAAGAACTCTTTGGCTATATCAACCGAATGAAAATTAACAAATGCATATCCAAGATTGTTCTTTGACTTAAAATCTAGTGGGGCATAGAAAAAATCAAATTGACCTTTAAATCCCTCATCCTCAATCAACGACAGTACTCCACGCTGACGCGCATCATATGGAACATTACGCAACATAACTGTCGATGAAGTGCTCGTCTCCGTAGCGGTCTGACTCGACAATACAGACAAATTTGTCACAGATCGTTGAAACTCCGAAACCATAGGCACCGGTGCAGGAGTATCCGGATGACCCTCAGCAAGCGAGGCAGCTTCATCAAGAGATTCACGGACAGCTGGGTTGGATGATTCCTCGTCCGAAAGGATCGAATTCGACGCGTTACCCGTGATAGACCGGGAAAGCGAATCAACAAACATTCGTAGAATGTTTGGATCCAACAATGCAGCTGATGCACTTGTCAAATCACCCAGCCCAGTCGTATTTGCATGAGGCTCCGTGGGTGCGACCTCACAGGAATCGTCAAAATATGACTCGAAAATGTTTCCGTGTCCCTGAACTGATTCCGCATTGATTGAATCAGTCGAAAAGTCCAGGCTGTTGCCTGAGGAATCCATATCGAGAGTTGAAGGAGTAGCGATAGTCATAGGACCTGGCTGTTTCTCGTCGCTGCGTGACGGGGTCTTGCATCCATCATCAAATGCAAGTGATTGATCGTTCACTTGATCTGACATAGCGAAAAAATCGTGACGAAAATGTATTTTCATGTGGTATCAAGTCAAGAGTCCCATTGTTCCTTTTCCGCAGCTATTGAGTGCATCTCCTTGTGCTGTAACCATGAGAACATCCTTAGGTCATTAACTTATGACGGAGAAAATTGAAGCGGACGGATCCGACAACGAGCCCGTAAGCAAACGAACGAGGAGGGCAGGAATTGTCACTTCGGTGGGAGACCCGAACCTGAAAGATCGCTCCAAAGTTGCTCCTTTGTTCCTTACAAAGAAAGAGAAGCTGGACAAGCAATATAAGAAGGAAACCGAGAAGCTCGTGCAATCTACAAAGACTCGAATGAATGACTGGAAAAGTGTGATTGGGGTCGAGAAAGATGCATCTAAAGTGTGTCCTGTGTTTCAGAGAGCTAGTTTATCGTCTTCGTCACAATCTCAGACCCTCACCGGTTCGGCATCAGCGGATTCACGAAAAGGCAAGTCGGACTCAACATCTGTTAAAATGGGAGTTCCTCCATTAATTGATTGTTCCATAACACCTGATCCATACACCTCACTCTTCAGACTAAACGAAGAGGTCCCTATAACAAATCGCCTCCGATCCCTTCCTGACCCCTACTTGTCTCCAGCTGATTCGTATCGTGTCGCGCTTGATCTCCCATCCTCTCGTCCTGTTTCTGCTTCCCCTCTTGTTGATTTAAGGACTCCTTGTAAACCTCCCAATCCATCAGACAACTGTCAGCTTGTGGACGAGTTTCCGGATATTGATAAAAATCTCAAAAGCGCATGCATTTCCGCCATCCAAGCAATGTCCAGCCGTAAGCACCCCGATTCATCTTGTTCCCAGATATGTGATTGGTCAGCATCGAACACGAAAGATTGGAACTCAGCTCGACTTGAACCCCGAAAGCAGCATTTGTTGTCCAAATGGTTATCGAAATGGAAGGACGAGGATACTGCGGTCCGCCGCAACAGGGTGGCTCCTATCCTCCTTGTGTCGGGCCCTGTTGGTTCCGGGAAGACTTCACTAGTATACACAGCAGCCCTTGAGCTCAATATGCAAATCCTCGAAGTATCTCCGGCGGATTTCTCATGGCAATCGAGCGGGAAACGCCAGATCAGTGAAGCTATCCGGGAAGCACTTCAGAGCCGGCAAGTTCGCCAGGATTCCATGTCACAAATGGTTCTTATTGATGATGTTGATGTTTTAATCAAGGAAGATAAAACCGTTCTCAGCTCAATCGCTTCTATCACTGATGACTCAAAAAGACCTCTTGTCCTGACGTGTAATAATCCCCAAATCGTCACAGGACCCAACGTTATCGAGATATCTGAGTTTTACCACATTTTCCCACCCAATGATTCCCAAATGAGTTTCATCGCTTATACGTACCAACAGATCCTCGGTCGGACAGTTCCGCGTGTTGTAACGGACTCCTTGGCGAGGTACTGTATGGGTGATCTTCGGAAGCTGGCGTTGGCGAGTCAAATGCAGTACCTCGACAACAAGTATTCGGCTGTTGAATTGACACCAAGCCCAATCCCTCACGCACTTTTTCCTCTAGACTTACCCCAGGGTCCACTAACTCCTTTTCAAGTATCGGAACTTATGCGTATTATGTCATCTGTTGATGGTCTTCCACTTGGATACGAGACTCTTTTTGCGGCCCTCGTCGATGAGCTCGGACGGGCTGAAAATATTTCCATTTTTTCCACCATTCTGTCCAGCGCATGCATCTCGGACCTTCTCGGCGACCATCCAATAGCTCACCATCTGATGCTGAAATCACTGGCGACCTTCCAATCTGCCGATAACCACATTTCATGCGAGCAAATTCTAGGGTGTCAACAAGTCCGATCGGTCCCCAATCTAACTCTGGATTGGCGTGAAACTCTCCTTACCAGATTTGTTACCCGCGCAACTATTTCGAGTATTGGGGTGAACCCACTTCATGTTGGACACACTGTGTCGGCTCTTTCCGTGATGGCGCAGCTATCAAACTCAATGGAATTCAATTCTCGAAGATTGCGCTGTGTGCTCCACCAGTTTGGCCAGGACGTGCCCGAAATTGAACTTTTGCGAAACATGCTTAAACAGCTCTAATTAGTGTTTATATCATCGTATTAGTCATCACACTTATGTCGGGTTTAGTACGGTAGTTATGGGTAGACAGAGATACAATAGAGACTAAACTATAATGGGTCATCCGGAGCGACTCTTGTGGGTTGGGGGATAGTTGGAGACTCGAGGAGCAGCAGTTGATGAGGAGATTCGTCTTTGGTTATTGATCGGGATGGGTGCGTTCATAAATCCGGAACCACCTACGCAAAGGATACCGTCATCTCCGCCTCGACCGGACCGTTTAGGTCGACTTTTTACCGCAAATACGCATCCTCCTGAACCGGAGCTACCGTCACATGGGAACCCTACAGCGGATACTCGAAAGGGGATGGAATGCTCACCTATCCGTGTTGGCTGATTCGAGTCCCTGGTGAGATCATGTACACTTATTTGTGAGAATGCGTTTGAAGGTGTGCCGGTAAAACTCGCCACAACGTTACTAGTCACCGAGAGATGAGTCACTGGGAATTCTGTTGGAATAGACCATAAAAATTTACCCGTACGAATATCGACTCCACCACATTTGGTTGATGTCCCAATAACCACCATCGGGGATGACCAATCCGAGAATCCAAAAACGCAACTAGGGCCTGGAAGGATTGAGATTCTATCTTTGGCTCGAAGGTCCCAGAATGCGAGAGAATCAGAAGCAGAAGAAAATATATGGAGTCGTCCATCTGCCGTCCACATTTTCGATCCAGTGAGTCCGTCAACGTTTAGTGGGGACTGGAAATTCCCCGTCTCTATGTCAACTTTATACAGATCACCATCAGAGTATCCTATGAAGGCGGATTGCGCTGTTGCATCAAGAGAACAACAAGAACCCGCTGAATTGGGTGATGTAATTTTCTTCACCATTTTCAACCCTGGTTCGTCCATGTCCCGCAAAAATATATCCGAGTGACCCGCATGTAGTAGCCAATTGTTTCCACTAGTCGGTGGGACCATGGTGACTTTTTCGGCAGATAATCGATGCTTTGAGGAGGTAGATACTTTGACAAGATCACCTCGGCGGACGAGGGAAACCTCCGACCCGTTTGCTGTAGCGACCAGCGAGTCACTAAATCGAATATCAGTGACAGGAATCCCGTCATCCGATATAAGAATGGTTTTTCCAGGGAATGAGGTAGATTCGGTTGACTCGGTCAGACCGGGAATACCGGTGCATGGGTTGGGATCAGGTAAGGCATTTCCATGTGTAAACAAACCCGTGGTGGAAGAGGAGAGAAATGCATGGGCTTCAGAAGTGGACTGACTAAGAGACAAAAAGCTTTGAATCGGATTCTCATGATGCGTATACGGAACACACCACTTGTTACTGATCGCTGAGTCCCAAACTGTGTTGGATAACATACACGTTCGAGACTCGTGTCGAATATACGAACTGGATGCAAAAGCAACCAGCATATTGAACATATCTTTAACCGGGAGAAAACTGAACAACGAGTTGAAATTCTCCTCACGAAGAAGCTCAATCAATTTCACCGATTCCGGTGCAGAGTGGACACTCTCAGGACCGAGGCTGGACGCAATCGCTCGCAGCTCTCTGCGACGAGTAGCAATCTTGGACATGCATTTGTCCCAGAGATCTCGACTGTTCTTTCCTCCATCTCGAAACCAAACAATTCGACCTTGATATTCCAAAAACGCGATTGAATGAATTACCGCGTGGTCACTCAGATTCGATTGAAGGATATCAGCGAGGGAACTTCGTGACAGGCTTGGCATTGTGCTTTTCGGAACAAGCGGCCGATCATCAAGAACGCGGAGTTGCATGTTCGAATCATGTGAGTACCGACATTTTGAGCCGTATTTACAGACACCATTTTCCCAAGTGTAGAAAAAACAGAGCGGCTGCCGGTCGGAATGTTCCGATAGAGCTGAAAACCTTCGGACTGGAAATGCATCATCAAATTTAGCCCGATTCAAGATTTCATCAATGGTTATATTCCCTCCTGCCACTTCACGAAGCTCCTTGCGAGTTGTATTACCCACGGTAAGTCCATGAACTTCGCCGTTCATTCATTAAGAGGGAAACTGAAAAAATTTCCGTGTCCGGGGTTTAGTGAAGGATATACTGTACACGTCACGAATAAATTCGGGTGTCACTTGAAACTAGAATCTACAGTAATTCTTGAATGGCCTATATCGTGATGGGTCGGTAGCAAATCTCGCAACATATTTTGGATCGGTTTTCCCTAGACCCGATACCTCGTGGTATCTCCATGCTTTCTTCTTCATAAACGAGAGATTCTTCCTTCGAGTTGCCCAATAACCATGCCTGTGGTACCATTTCCAAAGACTGGGATTCAGTGTGTCACCCATTCGCCGCATTCTTTCCTTGCGGGAACCATATTGACCCGGTTGACAGACTGCGAACGCCCTAATTTGTAACCCAGTGACACTGGGTGCTCGTGGGAATGCTGAACCGAGTAAGCTGCCGCAAATACTCAAAAGCATTGTACTGATTCAGAATATAATTCGGGTGGTTGTCGTCCGGAGTTTATCTTCACTATCTTCTATCTATAAGCCTATGGACTCTAAGTATTCTTTTACTTTCCATGTATGAATCCCTCTTACTTCCACGCTTCCCATGTGGAGTTTCACCGGTGACTCACAAACGTTAGCCAAGGCTTTCCTGAATTCGTTTACGTCTCCGCGGATGTGTTTAATGACAGTATTAACCACCTTCCCATTATTCCTGTAGATTTTGTACACCGGGAGCTCGCCGTTGACTGTACGTATGACGGAAAAAGGTAATACTTCACCGGATAGAGAGCAAGCTCTTGCGATAGATGTAAATGTTCTCCGAGTGAGAGGTTCGACGTTCAAATACCTCATTCTCGAGACCTATATATTATTAGAGTTGATGCGGCGGAATTTTTTTTGCCACATGCGATTTATGCATTCGCGTCACTCATCAATTTATAGAGCAGCGGAGGAATGGTTGAACTCGTTCGACGATTCTGATTCCTCAGCCGAATTCTCGGATGATGATTCCTACTCCTTGGAATCCTCATTGGGGCCGGGGTACTTCTGCGACATGGTGCCCGAGAGGGACCTGAAATCACACCAACCGCATGCAGGTATGGATCTAACGGTTCCTCATTCTCTAGCAATCCTAGTACCAGAATCGGATCCTGGAGAAAGACAGGTGAGACGTCGACCTCAGCAGTCGATTACTATCAAGAAAGAAACTGTCGATAAGCGAATGAGTGGAGATGTATGTTACGAATTGTTTCCTCCTGTATGCCTCTCGCAGTACCGCTCGGGTTGTCGAGGTGTTTCATGGAATAGACGCATGAAGGCTTGGTTAGCGTTCTGGATGGATGGTAAAACGAGACGAAGCAAGACTTTCAGTTCGAAGGTTTATGGATTCGAAGAAGCTCGTCTGGCTGCCATCGATTTTCTGCAAGGTAGAAAGCGTGAATCTGGTGGTGATGTAACCTTTTTTTCCATCGACACATCGCCACCGGCAACCCCAATCCAGGATTCGGCACTTTCGGACGGAAATGTCTCTTCAAAGAGTAGCGGTGGTTCAACTACGGCAAGTCGAGCGGTTTCTATATCACCGGCTAACAAAATGATGAGCCTCAGTTCTGTCACCACTGGTGTTGTTGCAATTATGTCAGGCTAGCCCTGCCTGATATGTATTTGATATTATCAAAAAGAGAGTTATCTGTTCATTAGGCATACCACATAACTTTTTTCGATTGTTACTGAATCCGACTCATTCATTTCGTAGTCTAATAAGTTTCTTCTTCCGTTAATGATGTCTTGATGGGGGAGGAACGTAATGAGGGTGTGCGTGCTCTGCATGCTGTTGTTTGGATGGGAGACGTTCTTGAGCTGGGCTACCAAGAGCCCCCTCAGTGAATCTTGACATGGCGGCATTGTAATCACGTGGGCGCGGTGTCAAACTGCCGCTTCCTTCAGAATCACCATTTCCCCATAAACGGTGGATCGTTTTTAAGTAGGAGACAGCGGTGATAACTTCTCCTTCATGAAGTGATTCGTGAACTTTTCGGACTAAACCTTTTGCGTTCTCAATCAATTGAGCAAAATCAGAATCATCTATAACTGAACCTGCAATCTCCATCTCGCGATCTTGATCTACACGAGAGACTCCCTCGCCCAGCATGGCTAGAGCTGCTCGGATATATGATCGGCCAACTACCCGGTTTCTATGTACTTCAAGGGCCTCAATAGCTTCATAGCACCACTTGTTGATTTTCTCAATAATGTGCTTGTCGACGACAGTCTGCTTAGGACCAAGTGCTTCAATAGTAATCTTCGTCATTGACTGGGGGCAATTGTAACCAAACTATACAATTACATCTATGTATCACTATACTAGGAAACATTACTGAAATATCTACCTACAATATGTTCCAAAGTCGCTCAAAAGCGTCACAAATTTTCGAGCAACAAATTGCTGCACTGAGACCATAGTTTGATATAGCTACTTTGGACTCAATATACTCAGCTCCGAAATTTTGTTCCTCTGAAGGTTCGCCTGTTGACACTGCACCGATCGAGATAGTTACTGGAACAGTGATGTCCTTTCCAAATTCAGAAGCCAGATCGAAAACTGACTGCATCTTACCATTCACAGACAATGCGATCTTCTTTCCTCCCGCTGGTAGATACTGCGAAATAGGATTTGCAATAACCTTGAGTAGAATATCGCGCGAATTAGCAGCTCTAATCTTGTGCTTATCGACGAGCTCCGCCATCAATCCAGCGAATCGTTTATATGTTCGAGGAATACGCAAAGTCGGCGACACCTCAATCAGGATATTGTTTGCAGTATGAATATATATTTGAAGCTTTCCGGCTTTGTTCAGGGGGGAATCGAGCAACGTCTTCAAGCAATCATGAACAATATCGGGTCGGTATTGAGCAAAGTCTTTGCCTGACTTGACCAATTGATTCTTGTGATCGTCACAGTTCATAATCTCCTTTCCCTTCTTTCCATGATACAATTCTAGAGAAGCCTTCTCAAGAACAACTATAACTCGTTGTCCAGACAATTTATCTTCCAGAGTGGCTGGTACAAGCTTTCGAGCATCTTCGTCAGTATGTCCCACTGTGGCATCCCCTGGAGAGTGTTCCGTCTTCTGTTTCTTGAATGCGATCTCAATTGCCATAGTGCTACGAAAGATGGTTATATACAATCGACAGAGAAAAAGTGTTCTACAATGAACCGGATACTTTAATTAAATTCGCGATTGCAGCGTCATAATGTGTGATGGCTCGGTCAACATGCTGCATCGCAAAGAATCTACGGGAAGATTCCGTAACTATGGTTCCAGGGCGTGACTGTGGAGTACCGACGGACAAATATGATGCTAGACCGGTCTTCACCTCAGATCGGCTACTATACTCATGTAACGGAGGAAGCTGCTCCACGGAACGACCACAAGCGCACCGATGAGCGCACGGGCAGCAATGTTGCTGACCATATGGATTCAGGGGAACGTTGGGAAAATAATTGTAGGAAGCGGGCATATTATCACTCGGTGCTGTCCGGAACTGAGGGCCGTTGAACGACTGTGACATTTTAGGGACCGATCTAGGGATAAAAGTGGAGTAGTATCGGATTGGATTGATATGGAAGGATGAACTAGCACCTCACTAACTGGCGAGAAAAATTTTGTGAGCGCATGACGGTTCATACCGAGGAAGCCATTCCGAATCCCCTGGACTATGTCAAGTATCTGGTATACAATGAGAAGGTATACTCGTGTACTCTATAATATATATGAATCGCCCCTAGAATGAGCTAGCTTCGATGCATGCTGTTGATTTGCTCGCTAAGTCACAAGAATACGATGATAAAGAACTCAAGGCCTGGTATAATTTTTATGCTTCCTGCATTAGGTCGGATACGGACCCGAAAGGAGCGCTAAGATCTTTCCTTGCCCTCTATGAGGGTTCCAAAGTTGACGAATGTCTTGATGCTGAACTGCTTTTCCATACATGTTTTCTGGTGGCTATGATTCTATCGGATTTGCAACCTGAGGATAATATCATCGATTGGCCGTTTTATAAGGTCAGGAGTGCGTCTAATGGTTCTCTCCCGACGAATGCTCTGCAAATTGCAATGGTTCCACTACACGGCATGGGTGGTCACTCATACGACAGGGTTTCCCATCTTTTGAGATCGGCACCTGATCCGTGCGCGATCACCCTCCATAATCTCGCGCGTCGCCTACTGAATGTGTATTCGGCCAACAACGCCTCAGACCGTATCCAGTCTTCTCTCTCACACATTTGCGAACGACTAGACCTGGGCAAACGATTTACCAAGTGTTTCTGTTTGAATTCGACCACAATCATACTGAAAGATCCTTTGGATTCCGATTTCAAGCAAATCGACGCGCTTCTCGATTCGAGCCAAACCGCACCAACCTTCCTTAATGCGGTTTTGGCGCGACTGTTATCAACCGGTATCAAACGCAACGCAAACACTTGTGTATGGAAATCTCTGATTCGTATTTCCCGCCTCCGATTCAAGCAAGGTCTGTTTGCACAGGCGCTTCTGATACTTGATGATATAGAGGAGCATGTCTTCGCCAATTGCAATTTGGTAGACTGGGGACTCTTGTTTCAAACAAGAGCCGAGTGTTTCCTCAAACTTGCCGCACTAAGCCCCTCTCTCCCTGACCCATCCCCGTTACTTGTTGACGCTTTCCACAATATCCAGTTGTCGATCGCATGTTATGACCGCGCAGCTTCCATTACCCGTTTAACTCGTTGTGTTCTTATGGCATGTCTTTTGGCTCAGAAACTCAAAGCCAACCCATTCACGAATTTCTATGCAGTAAAGGCGGCTCAAATCCGTTCATCCATGGACTGTAGCGTTCGATTTTTCCCCATTGAAGTGCAGGAACAAGACGATATTCTCAACGTACTAGAGAACACTGGTCAACCGAAACTGCCGTTTGCAAACATGCACTATCCCAAAACTTCTGGACCTGTCCCTACTAGTCCTGTGGGTCGTGGTATGCAGACCTTGATAGCTTGGAGGCACTAGTTGAGAGGATAATTAACAAATCGATGTATAGTCTGTCTCTGTACAGTAGTCCAACTCTGTTCTTGTGTTTCAAACTAGAATGAATTTTGTTAGTTGCCGGAATCGTTCTAACGGGTTCGCCACGAGTTGTTTCGTACTCCAGGCAGTGACGCCACCATAGGCGATTGAGAACGCCTATACCCACTTGCACTTACCATACTCTTGACAGCGGGAGGGGGGACAGTAGGCCGAACATTAGACGGAATTTCATTGTTCAAAGACAAACCCCCTCCCGAATTTGGGGGAATCCGAGCTGGTGAAGGTGGCCTTATTTGAGATCTTTGGGACGGAGCCGGTGATGGGGGCCGAACTGCCGTTCGACCACTATGACTCACCATCGGTGATGGCGGTCTCACATAATGGTTCGATATCCGGCTTGGAAAATTCGCCGTACTCACTGAAGGTGAATTGGTGGGTGTTGTGGTACGTCCAACTCGAACAGGACCTGAGGAAACATTACCAAAACTACAGAGTCCGGAATTTATCCTACTAGCCTGTGAATTCAAAGACGAGAGAACGTTTGCACGATTCAACGAGATCGATGGAGGTCCTGGACCTCTCAATGGAAGCGGCGATGCAGGTCTTGTTCCTGGTGATACTTCGTATCCTCTTCGAAGAGGAGTTGATGGACGGTATGCTGTTTGCTCCGGTGTTGTGGCAGCAGTTGTTGCAGCCGACGGACTATCGAATTTCCTATACATTTCTGGTTTCTTCAAAATCGATTTCACACTCATACAATTTTTACCCAAATACATGTTCCCAGTTGAGTTTGATAGTTGCTCCAATTTCGATCGATCATCTGTGAAATGATCTCGCCATTCGATTCGCTGATTTCTCAATGATTCATTTTCTCGTCTCGGAGCAATTGAATCAGCCAACCGTTTGTTTTTACCAAATCGGCTATTCATAAACGTATTGAACAAAATAAGTTCATCGTTAGTGGACGAAAAACGTGGCGCATTGTCCCATCCATGAGACAATACGATTCCGCTCATACTGAGCCTTCTTTCAAACGACACAAGTTGTCGATGGAAAACGGGTTTCATTCGAACATCACCACGACGGCTCTGTATAAACTCCAACGCTTTGTTTAGCGACCAACTGTACTTTCGGATCAAATATGCCGCCAGCAAAGTTATACATCTACTTCGTCCACGGAACGAATGGATGAGCACGCTTTCTCCAAGTTCCAAACATTGGTCAATCAACTCCATCACCTCTGTTATCACAATATTACGAATATCCAAAATTATCTGTGATTCATTGTCAACCCAGTTGTATGTCAAGTACTCCACTCCAAGTGATTGAAAATGATTCGCAACTTCACGGCCACAGCAATTGATGATCCCCGCCACTTTGTTTGCGATAATGAAATCAACATCATTAGCCGCCGTATAATCCCCAAAGAACACTCCATCTTTGAGCTTCACTGCTCCATATGGTGATACATCATCCAAGATTTCCTCCAGTGTCGCCGCCATTAAAACTCAGCTAGGAAAATACGAGAAAAAAACACGAAAAAAAA
>Ga0214917_10005306_pt1 | contig 13828 bp, 12 predicted proteins | sample LL_1208_BB_MetaG_FD_177983 | JGI IMG/M metagenome (GOLD analysis project Ga0214917, IMG submission 177983) | Freshwater microbial communities from Lake Lanier, Atlanta, Georgia, United States - LL_1208_BB | ecosystem: Environmental > Aquatic > Freshwater > Lake | place: USA: Georgia | collected... | reverse complement strand
CAGGTAATTTGAAAAAATCGAAATTGTTATGATATCTTCCTTCTCTTAAGGTATCATTTTTTTCAAGATCAAATACCTTGCATAAAAATTCGAACATCTGTTGAGGCATTTCTCTGTCATAAACAAATCGAGAAGCAGGGCCTACTTGCCTTTTTGATAAACTTTCTTTTATTTTTTGAACAAGATCTCCAGAATATTCATCTTCAATATACAATTCTGCATCTCGGGTAAGTTTTACAGAAAATGTATCAATAATGGCATAACCTGGGAACATCCAGGAAACTGAATGTCTCACAATATCATCTAACATAATGAGTTCATGCTTACCGCTATTTGAGGGTAATTCAATGAATCTGGGTAAATGATCTGAGGGGATCTTAACTAATGCATATTCTTCTTCCGCCTCCATATCATTGATAGGCTTCATTTGTAAAGTCAAATATAATGCAGCATTATTTAAAAATGGCCTAACCTTTTCTCCGACCAATAACACAGGCTGCACAAAGGGTAACATATGGTCATGAAAATAATGTTCCACAAATTCTCTTTGCTTGCTGTTTAAATCTAACCTTCGCTTTAAATGAATATTATGTTTTTTTAATTCAGGAACTATTCGTTCTAAAAAAACACGGCTAAATTCCTCTTGTTGCAGATTAACTATTCTACGTATTTCTTTTATCGTCATTTTGGGGTCATGTTCGAGCTCTCGTTTAGCTTTTTTTCCAGCACGAACCAAATAACGGTGATAAGCCATCCTAACTTTAAAAAATTCATCGAGATTTGAACTGTAAATAGCTAAAAATTTAATTCTTTCAAATAAAGGAGCCGATAAATCCATCGCCTCTTGCAATACTCTGTAATTAAAACTTAACCAACTTATATCTCTATGAATAAATGGGATACCCGATTCTGTTTCCAATAATTCCTGAATGGGTTTGAATTGAAGTGTATTCACCTTTTTATTTTTTGACAATATAAAAGTTAATTAAGCATTTTTAGGTGCTTTTATCTTAATTTATCATTAAAAAATTTTTAATTGATTTCCGGAAGTTTCCTCTTTTTTGAAGTCAGCTTTCCTTTTATTTTCAAATATTTTATAAGCTATTTGACATTCTTTTATACATTGATACATAGGCAGAATTGCCTTTGCTTCGGGTTGGTGAAGAAAAAAGTAAACCTCGCGAATACCATATTTTACCCATGTTGATAAGGTGAAAATCCATTTTTGTATTCTCTCTCTGTCTGATTTATGTCCAAGGTTTCCAACAAAGCGGATGAATATAATTTCGTTTGTTGCTGGAAGGTTTAAGACGTCCCTTCTTCCAGCAACATCTGTCATTACAATTCCTTTATTTTTTTGCATCAATAAAGAACTGATTCTTTCATTCATTGGAGACAAAAACCAGTCTTCGTGACGAAATTCTAAATGCAAGGGAATTTCCTTTGGCCATACCTCAAGAAAATTTTCAAGAACAGAGAGATAATCTGAATTAAAATATGGAGGAAGTTGCATGAAACATGGGCCTAATTTTTCATTTAAACTCCTTATAGATTCACTGAATAAATGAATGAGTCCTGTTCCAACACCCAGGTTTCTGTGATGACTTATAGCTCGCGGTAATTTGGGGCAAAATTTGAAATCAGATTTACTTTTCTGATACCAGCGGCCAATTTTTTCTTTATCAGGTATTTGATAATGCGTCGTGTTGAGTTCAATAGTATCAAATACCTCTGAATATTTTGAAAGATAATCTGCTGTTTTAGTTCCTTTTGGGTATAAATTTCCTACCCAGTCTTTTTCCCCCCAACCCGTTGTTCCAATATGAAAGGCGATTGAATCTGGATTTTCCAGAAATACTGAAATAGGATCAGGGGGGACATTCCAATAAATATTTTCCAGTTGCGCTACCTTTCCAAATTCCATTTAATTCATTATGTTTTGTAAAATTAGTTTTGTTTTTATATTCTTTCCCTATTACCTTCGCACATTGAATATATTTTTTTCATTCTTAAAATATTACGTGCTATGGCAAGAAGGAATAAATGGGTGGCTGGAAACTGGAAAATGAATCTTGATTATTCTGGAGCATTAAAATTAACCAATGAACTGGTAGACCAATTACCCGAATTGAATGGTACTTCTGTAACAATTTGTGCACCCTCTATTTATCTGGATGCACTAAAACCCATTGTTCATAAATCAGGATTAATCAAATTGGCAGCTCAAAATTGTCATGCTGAAGATAAAGGTGCTTTTACAGGTGAAATATCAGCCGCTATGTTGAAAAGTATGGATATTTCTCAAGTGGTTCTTGGTCATTCTGAACGCAGAGAATATTTTAATGAATCAAATAAATGGCTGGGAGAAAAGGTATCTAAAGTGCTTAGCCATGGATTAACACCCATTTTTTGTTGTGGTGAACCGCTTTCTGTCAGAGAACAAAATAATCAGAATAGTTTTGTAACTAATCAGTTGGAAGAAAGTATTTTTCACCTTGACGCAGATCAGGTTTCAAATATTGTTTTTGCTTATGAACCTATTTGGGCTATTGGTACAGGACGCACTGCAAGTGCAGATCAGGCACAGGAGATGCATGTAGAGATTCGTAATTTCCTTACAAATAAATACGGAGAGGAACTTGGTCAAAAAATAATAATCCTTTACGGAGGTAGCGTAAATGCAGCCAATGCTGCTTCCTTGTTCGCTATGCCCGATGTGGACGGAGGACTGGTAGGAGGTGCCAGCTTATCAGCATCTGATTTCTTACAGATAATTTCAGCCGCAGCAAATAGCTAAATTTTATATGCAATTTTATTTTAATGTAAAATATGTTGATAAATAAATTTGAATAGTTGATAAATAATTTATATTTGTGTAGGAAAATGGGAAAACTACATGAATACAATTGTAACCAACAGGTTCATCTTGTGTCACGATGAATTAAAACGACTTAGAATAGTGCGGTCCAGCAGACAATTTGCTATGTCATTGGACTACCTCCCTCAGTCACTTAGTGAAATATTAAAGGGTAGAAGAGATGTTACCCTGGAACTTTTAAGGAAAGGGGTTGAAAAATATTCCATGAATCCTGTTTATTTATTAACTGGATCAGGTGATTTTTTTTCTAATTTGGATCATTCTCCTGCTGAAATGAAGGAAGAAACAGATCCTTTTTCCAATATTATTCATCTGGTTCCACATTTGCTGGGAAAAAAATATGCAACAGAACGAAGGAATAATCTTTTTTTATCGTCTTTGGAAAAAATAAAATTACCAGGAATAAATTCCTTGGGTATAAAGTTACGTGCTTTTGAAGTTCAATCTGAAAAATGGTATCCTTCTTTTTTACCTGGAGATATTTTAATTTCTGAGAAAATAGACCCTTCGAAGGGTGTAAAAACCATTTCCAACGATAAAGTTTATGTCATAGTAACAAAAAATGGGGTTAGGGTTAACAAAATTGATCTGAATGTTATTTCTAAGGGTATGCTTTCACTCTATTTTGAAGATAAAAAAGAAAAAAAAATTGAGTTGAAATTATCAGAAATGTTAGAACTTTGGGAGGTTAAATTAAAAATTACCAGGAATGTGGAAAATGAAAATATAACTTTCAATTCCTTATTGTCGGAAATTAAAGATATCAGACAATTATTGTATAACTCTGTAAATGCTTTGGTTTAAAACGATAATGGCAAAAAAGAAGTACCATAATCTTCATGTTAACCTTTGTTTTTTTGATTTTGAAGGTGGCTTCTGGGGGATGATTGATGAAGAAGGAAATAATTGGTTACCTGTAAACTTATCTGAATACTGGGTCTCCCAAGGGAATATTAAGGTTATAGTCTCATTTACAATCGATGAAAACATGGTTACGCTGGTAAATTGGGGAAAACCTGTGGTTATAACGGATATTAAAAATGCCTGATTTTTACTTTTGATTTGTCTTCTAAAAATAAAGCAAGGGCAATTTTTCCGGCTAGCATGGCATCTCTCTCCTCATATTCAAGGATATCTTCAACTTGAAAATAGTTCTCAATAAAATGGGTATCAAATTCGCCTGATTTAAATTTTGGGTGATCACAAACAAATTTTCCAAAAGGCAGGGTTGTTTCAATTCCTTTTATTTCAAATCTCTTAATGGCTTCAAGCAGATTTCTGATAGCATCTTGTCTGTTTACACCAAAAGCTATTAACTTTCCTATGAGTGGATCATAATAAACAGAAACTTCCATTCCTTTTAAAAAGGAATCATCCAATCGGATATTTTCCATTTTTGGGGGACTATATTGGGTTAACAATCCTGTACTGGGAAGAAACTGGTTGAAAGGATCTTCCGCACAAATTCTAAGTTCAATGGCATGTCCTTCTCTTTTAATTTCCTCCTGCGAGAATGGTAATTTTTCCCCTTCGGCAACAGCAATTTGAAGGGCTACTAAATCTAGCCCCGTAATTAATTCAGTCACAGGATGTTCCACTTGCAATCTTGTGTTCATTTCCAAGAAATAAAATTGATGATTTTCATCAAAAATAAATTCAACCGTACCTGCTCCCCGATAATTGCAACTTCTCGCTACTTGCACTGCCGCGTTCCCCATTTCATTTCTTAATCCTTCGGAAAGAACGGCACTGGGAGCTTCCTCAATAAGTTTTTGATGTCTTCTTTGGATACTGCACTCCCTCTCAAAAAGATGTACAATATTGCCATGATGATCGGCCATAATTTGAAATTCTATATGTCGTGGGGAGCTGACATATTTTTCTATGAATACTGCGTCATCACCGAACGAAGCCATAGCTTCGCTTTGAGCTCTTTGCATCTGACTTTCCAGTTCATCGTCATGCATTACTTTTCTCATGCCTTTGCCACCTCCTCCTGCTGCAGCTTTAATGAGAATGGGATAACCAATTTCAATGGCTACCTCTCTTGCTTGTTCAATCGTTGTAAGTTTATTTTTATTTCCGGGAACTAAGGGCACACCCTGCTTACTGACTGTCTCTCTGGCCGCAATTTTATTTCCCATTAAATCGATTGTTTCTGCTGAAGGACCAATAAATGTAATGCCAGCTTCTGCAACTTTCATAGCAAAATCAGCATTTTCACTTAAAAATCCATAACCTGGATGTATTCCATCCACACCGGCCTTTAAAGCTGTTTCTATTATTAAATCTCCTTTTAAATAGGATAAGGAAGATGGAGCAGGGCCAATACAGTAAGCTTCATCGGCAAATTGAACGTGCAAGCTATTAATATCCGCTTCAGAGTAAACAGCGATCGCTTTTTTACCCAGCTTTTTAATTGTTTTCATTATCCTTAGGGCGATTTCTCCTCGGTTGGCTACTAATATTTTTTCCATTTTTATTCATTATGTCTTCAAATATAAAAGTTTTGCACCCTACTTTTTATTAATTTTATGCATATATCTGTGATGACCAAAAAATGGGTGAATTGTTAAAAACAGACTTGAATTCAAAAATTTTTGAATTGAAAATTGAAGGAATGGATTGTGCTCAATGTGCAGTGGGCATTTCTCGGTTTCTTGAAAAGAAAGGGTTAGAAGAGGTTCAAGTGGACTTTCAGACCGGTGAAGCTCAATTTATCATAAATAGGGAGGAAGTTTCCATAGAGGATATAAAAAAGGGAATTCTAAAGCTTGGATACAAGATTAAAAAAGAAAATTCAGATCGGTTTCCAAATGCTTCTGTCAAACTATGGATTAGCATGTTATTTACAGCCCCTTTACTGTTTTTCCACGTGTTGATGATCTTTGGGATTCATTACCCTTTTATGCACAATTTATGGATTTCCTTTTTTCTTGCTTTACCTGCAATGATTATTGGTTTATCCCATTTTGGGAATTCTGCTTATCAATCTTTGAAACTAAGGGTTCCAAATATGGATGTTCTTATATTCACAGGTGGTGCTGCTGCAACTATTTACAGTTTAGTGGGTCTGGTTACGATGGATCAGAATTTAAATTTCTTTGAAACGGCTGCGGGTATTTTTACGCTTGTGTTACTTGGTAACTGGCTAGAAAAGAAAGCGGTAAATGAAACCACTTCTGCTATAAAAGATATGTCAGATCTTCAGAAAGTAAAGGCTAAAAGGCAAAATTTAAATAATAAAATAGAGATTATTGATTCCTCTCAAATCAAATTAAAAGATATATTGGTGGTTTCAATAGGTGAAATGGTTCCTGCCGATTTGCTCATTACTTCGGGTGAAGCATTATTTGATGAATCGCTGATTACTGGTGAATCTATACCAGTTCTTAAGAAAACAGGAGATTTAGCTATTGGTGGTACCCGATTATTTGACGGTAATATTTTAGGAGAGGTTAAAGCAAAAGGTAAGGATGCTGTAGTGGGAAATATGATTGCTTTGGTGAAAATGGCAAGAAATGATAAGCCAGCCCTTCAGAGACTGGCAGATAAAATAAGCGTAATATTTGTACCCCTAGTCCTGATCATTTCTTTTTTTACCTTTTTTTTTACTCTTCTTTTCTTAAATCTTTCATACCAGGATTCATTATTGAGATCCATTGCTGTTTTAGTTATTTCTTGCCCATGTGCTTTGGGTTTGGCAACTCCAACAGCAGTCATGGTTGGTGTAGGGCGATTGGCAAAAAATGGAATTATCATTAAAGGAGGGTCAACGCTTGAAGCCTTAGCTAAGTTAAAAACAATCGTTTTCGATAAAACGGGTACCCTGACCAATGGTGAGTTTTTCATTTCAGAACCTTTGTTTACGCCATTTGATGAAGTTCAATATGTTAAAACAGTTTCTTATGAATTAGAAAAAATTTCTTCTCATCCAATTGCAAAATCCATTTTAAGCGCTTTTGAACCTAATATAAACCCCTCCTTATTGCCATTTTTTACCAATATATGGGAAGAAAAAGGAAAAGGTGTGCATGCTAAAGATTCAGAGGGAAATCTTTTTTATCTGGGTAACTGGCCACAAATTAAATCAGATAAACCTGAAGGGGATTTATTCCTTATGATTAATGAGCAAGTAAGAGCAGCTTTTAATATTGCTGATAAAGTTAGAAATGAAGCAGAGACAACAATTCAAGGGCTGAAAAAAAGAAATATAGAAACTTGTCTGCTTTCAGGGGATGACGAAGCAAAAACCAGAAAAGTTGCTATAGATTTAGGTATCAATCATTACTTTTTTAAAAAATTACCTCAGGAAAAACTTGAAATTATTACAAGTATTTCCGAAAAGAACCCTACTGCCATGTTGGGTGATGGAGTTAATGATGCACCAGCTCTCAGCAGAGCCACCGTAGGTATATCAATAAGTAACGCATCCCAGATGGCAATTCAGTCAGCACAGGTAATATTAATGAATGACAATTTGAATAAGTTATTATTAGCCCTTGATATTTCGAAATTGACGGTAAAAACGTTGAAAAGTAGTATTATATGGGCCTTTTCTTATAACTTAGTTGCCATACCATTAGCCATTTTTGGTTTTCTTAATCCAACATGGGGTGCCCTTTTTATGGCTTTTTCAGATTTGATAGTTATTGGAAATGCCCTTTTACTAAATTATAGAAAACTTTATTAAACCTCTGTATTCCTTTTTTTGTTGCCTTATAAAATTTATTACAATGATGATGAGGCTACCACTTATGAGGGTTTATATTTTTCTTTTTTCCACTTTGTTTTTGATTTCCTCTTGCGAAGAACCATTCATACCTGAAAATTTACAACAAGAGCCGCAAATTGTAGTAGAAGGTTTCATTGAAGCGGGAGATGGCGCTAATCCTGCGTATCTGGTATTGACTAAAACCTTACCTTTTTTATCGAGTATATCATCTGAAACACTAAATAATAACTACATTTCAGGTGCAAAAGTTACCCTTTCTGATGGTTCAAAAACAATAAACCTTTCAGAACTTTGCTTTAAAGACCTTCCTCCAGCGTTGAAAGTAGAGGCCGCAAAGATTTTAGGCTTCAATGTCTCAGCAAATAATTTTATTCCAAATGTTTGTTTTTATGCGGACTTGAATTTTGCAATGCCGGGACAAGCAGGTAAAACCTATCAAATTGAAATTCTCACCGAGGGAAAAAAAATTACTGCTTCTACAACCATTCCAATACCAGTTCCTCTTGATTCTCTCAAGTTTATTCCAAATGCTGGAGCTAATCAGGATTCTTTTTTACTGCTGACTTCAAAACTTTCTGATCCAATAGCACAACAAAATTTTTACAGATATCAGGTAAAAATGGGAGATGGACCTTTTATTACTCCAGGAGGAGGTTCCCTTTTTGATGACAGATTGTTCAACGGACAAAATTTTAGATTAAATCTTCCACGACCTGGTGGCGATGGAGAATCGTTTAATATCTCTACTTTTGGCCTTTATCCCGTAGGAAAAGAAACAACCATTCGCTGGGTAAACATGGATCAGTCTTTATTTGATTTTTGGAATACCCTGGAATTTAGTATCAATAATCAAGGTCCGTTTTCAACTTATACAAGGGTGAAAACCAATGTGAAAGGGGCATTAGGTGTTTGGGGAGGACTTTATGCAAAAAATTATACAATAACCGTTAAAAAGTAACAATCTTAAATGGAAAATCCAAATATAGTTCATACCAATGAAATCATCATTAAGGTTGGACTTGATGAAAATAAAGTTCCTGTTGACATTTTATGGTCAGCTGATAGAAACGATGGGTCAACAGAGCATCAAAATTGTAAGGCTATTTTATTGTCTTTGTTTGATGGGATTCATCAGGAAACTCTTAAAATAGACCTTTGGACTAAAGACATGATGGTCAGCGAGATGGATCGTTTCATGTTCCAAACCCTAAGAGCCCTATCTGAAACTTATTTTAAAGCTTCACAAAATGCCGCATTGGCTAATGAAATGCAACGCTTTGTGCAATATTTCGGTGAAAAAACAGAGGTGATTGCACCAGAAAAACCATAGTTAATTATTGTTTTTCGGAATTTTAACTAACTTTGCAATCCGGTGGGCGCACTTGGTGCAGCTCCTTCTAATCCCCCAGGGTGGAAACGCAGCAAGGGTATGAAGTTGAGCGCTCGTTGTGTTGCTCACCTTATTTTTTTCCTTCTTCTTGATTCATAAGATCTCTATTTCAACCCTTTTTTATTGTTACTATTTTGCAAATAAATTTATTTGTTTAATATGTTGGTTATGTTTACTTTATGTATTATATAAGCAATTTATTGAAATATTTTTTTAATATATTAATTATATATAAGGATAGATTGTTATATTTGAGCTGTTTATAGAAAATAAGTGAAATATTTTGAGTAGAACTAAAGGGTCCTATTCAAAATAAGAAGGGTTTTGGTGCGTTTTAAAGTTGAGATTTTTTCATTCTATAAATTCATCCCATCGGAGAGAGGTTATCTAACATACCATTTAGTGGGACAAGGAGTCTGATTCTTGTCCCTTTTTTATTTTATGATATGCTCATTGCTCTAAGATTTGGGACAAAACGTGGTCAATAAGATTTTCTATCCTTTCATTTGCTTTTTTACTAAATGTATTTTGTGGCCTGTTTGCTAATATAACATTACAGCTAATTGCCTGATGATTCAATAAGGTACTAAGTCCATAAATTCCACTTGTTTCCATTTCGAAGTTTGTCAGACTTATTGATTCTCTTTCTGAAAGAGCAATGGTTTCTAATAAATTTCGCATTTGACTTCTCAGTCGAAGTTGTCGCCCTTGTGGACCATAAAATCCAGGAGCTGTCAGGGTTATTCCTTTTTGCATACTATGCTCAAATAATTTGACTAATTTTTCATTTCCTGCTGTTAAATAGGGTTTTACTGATAATGAATTCAACATGGGATACTTATTGTATATTTCTTTTTCAAATAACTTTAATGGCTTGTTTTCTTCAAAATCATAAAAGGATAACAAATTATCAAAACCTAAACTGTGTGTATTTACCAGAAAGCTATCTATTGGAACAGAAGGATGCAGAGAACCCGATGTACCGATTCTAATAAATGTTAGCGCAGTATGTTTTTCTTTTACTTTTCCTGTAGTTAAATCAATATTCACAAGAGCATCAAGTTCATTGATGACAATGTCAATATTATCGGTTCCAATGCCTGTGCTCACTACTGATAGAAGTTTTTTACCTATGATTCCAGTATGGGTAATAAATTCCCTGTGAGTATTTTGAAAAAGAATTTTGTCAAATCTTTTAGACACTTGATTTACACGACCTGGGTCACCAACCAGTATAATCGTTGTACTTATTTCCTCAGGTAATAAATCAAGATGATAAATTCTTCCTTTTGGACTTAAAATCAATTCAGCTGATTCCATTTTATTACTTTTGCAGGTAGGGAGGCAATTTACAAATTATCAGAACCATCCCTTAGTGATAAATCGCAAAAAGATGAATATTAGTGGTTATTTTAAATCTTTACAAGAGAATATTTGTAGTCAATTATCTCAGGAAGACAGTGGTATTCCCTTTTTAGAGGATAACTGGACACGCCCTGAAGGTGGAGGGGGAAGGAGTATGGTGCTAAATGGTAAGAAAATTGAAAAAGGTGGGGTGATGTTTTCTGCTGTTGAAGGTAGGCTCAATAAAAAAGCTTCCCAGGGTTTAAATATTCCGGAAGGTGATTTCTTCGCAACAGGTGTTTCCATTGTGTTGCATCCGTCTAATCCATTTTCACCTATTATCCACATGAACATTCGCTATTTTGAAATGTATAATGGATTATGGTGGTTCGGAGGTGGCATTGATCTTACACCTCATTACATTGATGTTAATGATGCTTCCTTTTTTCATAATGGTTTAAAACAAGTTTGCGACCATCATGATTCAAACTTTTATCCCAGATTTAAAACATGGGCAGATGATTATTTTTTCCTACCTCACAGAGGGGAAACTAGAGGGGTTGGAGGTATTTTTTTTGACCGCTTAATTGCTGCAAAAAATGAAACCAAAGAATCGACATTTGATTTTGTGAAAGAAGTAGGAGAGTCATTTTGTAAATTATATTTACCCATTCTTCAACGTACTTACAATCTTCCATTTACTGATAAAAATAAAGAATGGCAATATCTGAGAAGGGGAAGGTATGTAGAATTTAATCTTGTTTGGGATAAGGGCACAAAGTTTGGACTTGAAACGAATGGTAGAACAGAATCCATCCTTGTAAGTATGCCTCCAATGGCTTCATGGGTGTATAATTTCCAGGTTGATGAAAATTCTGAGGAGGAATTAACACTATTTAAATTAAGAAAAGGAATTGAGTGGATTTAATAATCTACTGGCAAAGTATAGTAATATTATCAGTTTTTATCGTATTACTCCAATTTCCTGCTCTGTCTTTTATTTTTATGCTATAATACAATGAATCTTTGGGATACGTTGTACTTGGAATACAAGTAAGTCTTGTGTTTGGAAAAGTGCAACAAAAATAACGTGTATCAGATCGGTTGGTAAGGGTTAGTTTTATGCTTCCCTGTATTCCTTTACCTGCTCCAAGCTGAGCAATTTCCCCAATTTTAAAAAGATGGTTAAATCCATCTCTGCTATCTGTGAGGATAATATTTACGCTATCTGCATTCCCTAAATTTCCATCTCCGTCGGTAAATTTAAAACTAATTTCAATGGTATCCTGTGGTAATTGACTACTTCTACTTTGAATTATTGTATTTTTGCTCAATCCAATGAATTCTATAATAGGTTCATTTGGAAATTCTGGTGGACGTGAACAGGTTATGAATAAAAATGAAGTGGCAACTGCAAACGTCCAAAATCTTAACGGCAAAACAGACATCTTATTCATATTATACAAATTCATAAAAAAAAGACCATTTAATGATGAATGATAACAAGAAAAATTATCATTTCGTTGATGAAAACTACGAAGATTTTAAAAATAAAGCCTGGGACTTATTTCAATTCCAGTCAAAAAATAATACTTTATACCATAATTACCTTGAACTTTTGCCAAATTGTTTTCCAAATCGAGAAAATTTATTTTCTATCCCTTTCTTACCTGTGCATTTTTTTAAAAACCAGTTCATCCAGTCTGGTGTTTGGGAACCAGAGATTATTTTTTCAAGCAGTGGAACCACAGGGTCTTCACAAAGTAAACATGCAGTTCGTCATTTGGATTATTATCTGGAAAATACAGAACATTGCTTTTCGGCTTGTTATGGAGATGTTCAAAATTATGCTTTTATGGCTCTTCTACCTCACTATCTCGATAGGAAGGGTTCCTCTTTAGTTGAAATGTCAGCACATTTTATTAAAAAAAGCAGATTTCCTTCTTATTGTGGTTTCTTTCTTAACCATAAGGATAAGCTCCTCGATTTGTTAATAAAAGCAAAAAATAAAGCAATTCCTGTTGTATTAATTGGTGTTACTTTTGCTTTGCTGGACTTAGCCAAAGATTTCCCATTTGAATTTCCTCAGTTAATTGTGATGGAAACGGGTGGAATGAAAGGGCAGGGAAGAGAACTCCCAAGAATGGAACTACATGAGATATTAAAAAAAGCTTTTGGCGTGCCGCAAATTCATTCTGAGTATGGAATGACAGAATTATTATCACAAGCTTATGCACCTTCTGACGGTTTATTTAGAGAATCTAAGGTACTGAAAATTTTAATCAGAGACATAACAGATCCATTTCATGAACTACCAGATGGTAAAGTTGGAGCTGTAAATATTATAGACCTGGCAAATAAAGACACCATTTCATTTATTGCAACGGATGATCTTGGGCGTAAATTACCAAATGGGTGTTTTGAAATTTTGGGCCGTCTGGATAATGCTGAGATAAGAGGTTGCAATCTGCTCTTACACGAAGTTTAAGGATTTATTTTATTTGCCTGAAAAGTTGGTTTGGCCCAGATAGGTGAGGATAAAACCAAAGAGGATAATAAATAGTTTGAGGACAAATCCTGTTAATGCGCCCCAGTTTTCGAGAAATAAAAGGAAGGAAAATTTTAGTCCTACCACGCTGACAATCATACTCAAGAATCCCGTTACAACCAGTAAAAATCCGATGATGGTTAAGAGATTTTTATATTTTTTCATTCTTTATATTTTTACACGCAATATAGGTACTTATGCGTTTTAATACTAATTTGATGCTTTTAAAAAAATCCAAATGAATGATATGGTGCGTTTAATCGAGTGTCCTAGAGATGCGATGCAAGGTTTAAAGCATTTTATACCTACAGAGAATAAAATTGAATTTCTGAACCTGCTCCTGGAAGTTGGTTTTGATACCTTAGATTTTGGGAGTTTTGTATCACCAAAAGCTATTCCTCAAATGGCTGATACAACGGAAATAGTTCCTTCTTTAATAAAAAATTCAACCAAGTTATTAGCCATAGTTGCCAATTATAAAGGAGCTGCCCAGGCATCAAATTTTGAAAAAATTGATCTGATCGGATTCCCGTTTTCTTTATCGGAAACTTTTCAGATCAGGAATACTCACGCTACCTTAAATGAAGCATTTGAGCGTGTCGCAGAAATTCAAAATCTATGTGAAGATTCTGGAAAAAAATTAGTATTATATCTTTCAATGGGTTTTGGAAATCCTTATAATGATCCTTGGAGTATTGATATTATAGACTTTTGGTTACAAAGAATGTTACCCCTTGGTATTCAATCTGTTCAACTTTCAGACACCATTGGAGTAGCTTCTCCAGAGAAAATAACTGAAGTTTTCGAATTTACTTTAAAACAATTTCCTTTTCTTGATGTGGGTGTTCATTTACATACTAAACCTGATGAATGGTACGCAAAAATGAATGCAGCATATACTGCAGGTTGCAGAAAATTTGATGGGGCTTTACT
>Ga0214917_10005305_pt1 | contig 13830 bp, 7 predicted proteins | sample LL_1208_BB_MetaG_FD_177983 | JGI IMG/M metagenome (GOLD analysis project Ga0214917, IMG submission 177983) | Freshwater microbial communities from Lake Lanier, Atlanta, Georgia, United States - LL_1208_BB | ecosystem: Environmental > Aquatic > Freshwater > Lake | place: USA: Georgia | collected... | reverse complement strand
TCCGGTGCCGGTCCGGGCATCGATTGGAGCAGCAGCCGGTAGTAGGCGTCGATCGCAGGACGGTAGGTCGGAGGCGTCGACTCCATGGCCGTGCGGGTGGCCTGGGATCGTTCGATCGTCTGCAGTCGGCTCCAGACTTGACCCAGCGGGGAAGACGGCCCCGCTGTCGCGGTGGTCGCCGCCGCCGGCGCCGTCGCGGCAGAGGACGTGCCGGCGGGCTGTGTCGCCGCGGTCGTCGTTCCCTCGCTGCCAGCGGCGTTGCCGCCGCTCGTGTGCGAGCTGGCGGCGGTCGGTCGGCCGCCAGCGGCAGGGTCGCGTTCGGGCCCGGTGGCGGCGTGGTCGGCACCGGCGGCGGCGTGGTCGGCAGCGGCGGCGATCCGGGCGAGCGTCGCCAGCGCGCGTGCGAGCGGCCGATCGGCGTCGGCTCGCAGTGTCGGATCCGCGTCAAGAGCCGCCCCGAAGTCGGCATCCCGCCCCGCGTCGCTCCGGTCGAGGGCCTCGCCGACCGGTGCCGCGCCGAGTTCCGTGGCGACCGCGGCGATCAGTTCCGAGACCTGGTCGGCCGCCGCCGCCGCCAGCTGCAGCCGATTGGCGGCGATCTGCGCGGCGGCCGCTTCTGCGTCGGCCACTTCGGGGCCGTCGAGCCGGCCGACGGCGGCCAGCAGACGGTCACGATGGCGGGCCGCCGCCGGCGGCAGCCGGCTGGCGGCGATCGTGCGGCGGGCGGCGGCGATCGTGCGCGAGCAGTCGGCCTGGATCGCGGCGAGCTCGTCGAGATCCTGCCGCCGCCGCCGCGGCAGCGCCGCCGCCGGCATGCCCGGCGCCTCCGCGAATCGGCCGGCGAGCAGATCGACGAGCCGGCGCTCCAATGCCGCCGTCAGCGCGAGCCGGTCCGCGGCCCGGCGGACCTCGGCCGGCAGGGCCGTCGCGGCCGCGTCGTCGGCGGCTGCCATGCCATCCGGTGAAGGCGGCGGCACTGCCGGCGCGGCGGCCCGGTCGGCGGTGCTGAAGAGCTGCCGGTGCACGGCGGTGGCCCAGCGGCCGGGCAGGCACGCGGTCGAGAACCAGAGGGCGATGGCCGTGGCGACGCCCGCCGCCGCCACCCGCAGGTCGACGTCGAGTCCGGGCAGCACCGGTCCGCCGACCTGCCGGGCCGCGGCAGCCGCCTGATCGATCGCCAGCCGCTGCAGTGCGACCGTCGCCGGGGACGGCGCGGCGGCACCGCCATGCCGGACCGACTCCGCGGGCTCGTCCACGAACCCGACCGCGCGCGAGAGCGTTTCACCGAGCGCGGGGTGCCGCACCTCGGTCGCGACCGCGATCCCCAGTCGATCCGGCCAGCCGTCGCGGAGCAGCCGCCGGCGGACGAGGGCGAGCACCGGGATGGCGGCGGCGAGCAGCAGGACCGCGCCGCGAGCGGCCGCCGGCATGACGGGGAGGCCGAGCCTGCCGGCGGAGCCGATGTCGACGGCGGCGAGGGCCGCGACGATGCCGCTGGCGGCCGCGACCCAGCAGCCGCACATGGCCAGCAGTCGGCCGCCCCGCGTGCGGCGCACCGCACGGTCGAGCGACCGACGCAGCTCGTCGGCTCCGTGGCCGGCGGCGGCCTGCGGTGGCGTCATGGTGTCGCTCCCGCGCGGGGCTGCCACCAGGCGGTGATCGCGACGGCGACGAGCGTTGCCAGCAGCAGGTGTGCCACGCCGCGCGATGACAGGCGGCCCGGCGGATCGGCCCGGCCCGCCGCCTCCGCCGCGGCGGCGTCGGCCCGCGACGCGACGGCCGCGAGCGTCTCCGGCAGCGAGTCGATCGCGTCGAGCGGCACGACCGCGCCGCCGCTGGCCCGAGCTGCCGCCGCGAACGCCGTGACGGCGGCGCCGCCGTCCGGATGCTCGACGGCCGGATCGGTGACGACGAGGTCGATCGCCGCGGAGGCCGCGGACCGAGCGTCGGCGGGAGGCACGAGCCGCGCGGTGTGCAGCCCGGCGGCGAGGCCGTCGATCAGGACCGTCGTCGTGCCGCCGAGTCCCGCGGCGAGCAACGGGATGCGACGCGGTTCGGCCGACGGCACGGCACCGCTTGCCGTCAGCTCCACCTGCCAGCCTGTGAGCGGCGCGGCGGTCCGGCTGGCCGCGACGTCGAGCCGCATCGGCTCCCCGGCGACCGGCGCGGCCGGATGCACCCTGAGCGTCACGGGGAACAGCCGGTCGAGCTGATGTGGCCCGGCCAGCCGCAGCAGGTTGCGTCGCCAGTACGCGGCGTAGCCGCGCGGATCGTCCCGCTGCCATCGCCAGGTCTCGCAGAGGTGGCCGAGGATGGTGGCCGCCCCGATCCTGTCCACGACGATCGCGGCAGCGGTGGCGGACTCCGGCCGCGGTCCGGCGACGGGGACGGAGGACGCGATGATCCGGGCGGTCGGTCGCAGCGCGGCTGCTCGGAGCACCTGGAAGATCTCCGGCTGGAACTCATCCGCGCCATCCGCTCCCGCGTTCACCCGCCCCGCGGCCGCCGGCAGCCAGCCATCGGCCGGCAGCCAGCCATCCGCGCGGCTTGCCGGCTCGGGCCGCAGGCGGTGCGATTCCGAGGCCGCCGTCATGCCCCCCGGCACCGCGGGCAGCCAGGCGAGGCCCGGGTCGGGATCGGTCCACCAGCGGCTGCCGGGAATCCAGGCGATGCCGATGCCGTCCTCGAAGGCGGCCTCCCGCAGACTCCGCCACGCGTCGGCTCGATCAGCGGCCGCGTCGGCGGCCACGTCGCCGAGGACCACGACGTCGTAGCGGGCCCACTCCGCGGTCGATCGCGGCAGCGTTGCCGACACGCCGCCGCCGCCGGGCCGCGGGTCGAGCAGGCAGGTCTCCGCCGCGAACGCCGCGTCGCGGGCGAGGAGGCGGGCGAGGAAGCGGTGCTCGAACCGCGGCGCCGATTCGATCAGCAGCACGCGGGTCGGCGCGTCGGTCACCGCGAGCGGGCAGGTCGCCAGCGGCGTCGGGACCGCGCCGGGGAGGCCGACGAGCACCACGGGCGACGCCAGCCGGGAGCCGGCGTCCGCGAACCCGGCCGGCACGGTGAGCCGGCCGGCGAAGCGGGCGAACATCCCGCCCGCCGCGGGCTGGGGAGCGAGCATGCCGCGCGCGAGCACCCGGCCCGATTCCGCGGCCGCGATCGCAACCTCGAGCGGCCCGTCCGCCGCCGTCGCTTCGGCGCGGACGTCGATCGCGAAAGGCTCCGCCGCGTGGCACAGCCGCGGCGGTTCGATCTTCGTGAGGCGAAATCCCGGGGGCAGCGGGCCCGCGCCGCCATCCGCGTGGGCTACGGGAATCGCGACGAGCGGCACGCCGCGGCCCGCCGCCGCGCGCGCGGCCGTCGCCCACGAGTGACCGGCGGTGATCGCGCCATCGCTGGCGATCATGATCGCGGCCGGCAGGCGGTCGGCCGCGCCACCCTCGTCCGCGGTCGCCAGCAGCGACTCCACGGCGTCGCCGATGCGGCTCGAGGCGGAGGCCGCCGGGGCGGGGACGAGTTCACGCAGCGCGACGGCCGCCCGCGGATACGTGCCGATGGTGGCGATCTGCGTCGCCGCCGTGAACATCTCGACCGTCCGTTCACCGGCGATGCGGTCGAGGGGACCGGGGCCGTCGCCGGCTCTCGCCAGCGTCCCGAGCGCCTGCGCAAGCCTCGTCGGTCCGGCCGTGGCCGTCGTCGCCGACCCCATGCTCGGCGACGTGTCGACGAGGAGCGCGACGGGCCGCCGTGCCGACGGTGGCGACGTCGCCGCCGGCAGCCGCGCCCACGCCGCCGCCATCGTCGCCAGGATCACGAGCGCGGCAGCGCGGCCGAGTGTCGGTAGCCTCGCCGGCCGGTCGGTCGCAGCCCCGGCCATGCTGCGCGACAGCCACCAGTCCGCGAGCAGCGCGGCGATGGCCACGCCGATCAACGCGGGCGCCAGCGGCAGGATCGCGGCGGTCGTTCTCGCGGCGTCGGGCGGGGCGGGCCGGCGGGCCGCGCCGAGCAGGCGAGAGACGAGGCGATCGACGAACGGCACGAATACCGGCCAGGCCGCGATGTCGCTCCAGTCGTCGTCGGCCCGTCCGGTCGCGGGCAGCGACAGGGGCAGCGCCGACACGCAGATCGTGCCGAGGCCGTGACGGGCCTCGACGACCAGCGGCAGCGGCTCGGCCGCCGCGCGGGCGAGGATCGTCGCCGCTCGGCCGGCGAGGGCCGCCGCCGTCCACACGCGGGGGCCGGGCAGCGTGGCGAAGCCGTCCGATCGATCGCCGGGCCGCGGGTCGGTGGCCAGGGCGTCGGCCACGTCGACGCCCGAGCCTGGGAGCGACGTGCGGCCGTCGACCGTGATGCCGGCCATCTCCTCGAGCCATGCCGACGTGCGTTGCCGGCCGTCCTCGTCGCCGATCGACTGCGGACCGAGGCAGACGAGCAGGCTGTCGCCCGCCGCGACCGCGGCGGCGAGCCGGCGGGCGTCGGATGGCGCGGGGGGCGGCTGGTCGCCGAGCACCAGGAGCGTCTGTACCGCGGCGGGCAGCCTGTCCAGGTCGGCAAGATCGAGGGCCACGACCTCGGGCCCCGGGCCGGTGCCGGCGTCTGCTGCCGCGGCGGGCGCGGCCGCCAACGACTCGACGGCGGCCGCGAGCGCCGGCAGCGCCGCGTCATCCCGCAGGAGGCCGGTCGCGGGACCCGCGAGGAGCACGATCCTCGTGTCGCCGGCGGCCGTCCCGATCCGCCGGCCGGCGTCGCCGCCCGTGGCCCGCAACGCCGCGGGTTCCGACCGGTGGCCGTCGGTGGCGGGGCCTGCCAGGAATGGCCGGGCCGCGGCAGCCGCCGCCGATGCGAGCACGAGTCCGCGAACCAGCAGGAGCGGCCACTGCAGGCCGCCGCGGGTGAGGTGCCGCGAACGTGCGGCCGCGGCCAGCAGATCGGTCGGTCCCCAGCGGATGAGCCGCGGCCGCCGCAGCGCATGGCGGGCCAGCACGAGCGGGATGGCCGCCGTCGCCAGCCAGCAGAGCATCCACGGCAGCGAGAGGCCCAGGCCCATCAGCGGCTCCCCGGGTCGGGCCGTCGCGGCGGGGACGGCGATCGCCAGCCGGCGTCCTCGCCGAGCAGCCGGGCGACGATCGCGTCGGGACGGATTCCTTCGCTCTCCGCCTCGAACGTGGTGACGAGCCGGTGGCGGAGCACGGCGGTGGCCGCGCCGTGGACGTCGCGGACCTCCGCGCAGGGACGGCCGTCGAGCGCGGCGGACGCCTTGGCCGCCAGCACGATGAACTGCGCGGCCCGCGGCCCGGCGCCGTAGCGGACGAGGCTCCGCAGCCACGCTGGCGACTCGGCACACCCCGGCCTCGTCGCGCGCACCAGGCCGACCGCCTTCCGCATGACGTGGTCCGCGACCGGGATCGCCCGCACGGTGGCCGACACCGCGGCGAGCGTGCCGCGATCGGCCACCGCCGTGACCGTCGGCACGTCCGGGGAGGTGGTCCGCCGGACGATCTCCAACTCCTCGTCGCCATCCGGGTAGTCGACCGCCACGAGGAACATGAAGCGATCGAGCTGCCCCTCGGGCAGCGGGTAGGTGCCCTCCTGATCGATCGGGTTGCGGGTCGCGAGCACGAGGAATGGCCGCGGCAATTCGTGGGTCGCACCGCCCGCGGTGACGCGGCTCTCCTGCATCGCCTCGAGCAGGGCGGACTGCGTCTTCGGCGGCGCGCGGTTGATCTCGTCGGCGAGGATGAGGTTGCGGAAGATCGGGCCGGGGATGAACCGCGGCCGCCGGCGGCCGTCGGCGGGATCCTCGTCGAGCACCTCGGTGCCGGTGATGTCGGCCGGCATGAGGTCGGGCGTGAACTGGATTCGGCCGAAGTCGACCGCGAGCGCCCGCGCCAGCGACCTGACGAGCAGCGTCTTGGCGAGTCCGGGCACACCCTCGAGCAGGCAGTGGCCGCCGCAGACGACGGCGACGAGCAGTTCGTCGATCACGTGCCGCTGTCCGACGATGATCGGTGCCAGTGCCTCGCGGACGCGGTCGCGGAAGTCGGCCGCCTGACGCAGCGCTGTCGGGGCGAATGGCTGGGAATCTGTCATGGGAGCGTCACCGGGAGGGAGCGTCGGGGCTGCGATCGGATGCGGGCCGCAGGCAGGTGATGGCGTCGTCCGCGAGCAGGAGGCCGTCGTCGGCGACCGCGAGCCGCACGGGGGGCATGACGTGGGCGTGGGGCGAGGTGCCGCGGTGGACCAGCGTCGTCGGCCCGCAGTCGATCGGCGGCCGACGGCGTTCGAGCGTGCCGGCGTCGAGCAGTTCGACGTGCAGGGTGTCGTGTCCGGACGGCGACCGCCGGCCGACCGGCCAGTACACGGTGCCATCCGCCAGCGTGCCGCCCCCCACGGCCGTCCCGTCCACCGTCCATGCCGCCGTCCGCCGCCCGTCGTCGCACGCGAGCCGCAGGAGCGTGGACGCCCCGGGGCCGTCGTCCCCTCCTCCCGTCGCGATGACGAGGCCGGAGTCGCATGCGCCCAGCACCGCTTCCACCCGCGCGTCGTCGGCCTGCCACGTCCAGATCGGGCTGCCGTGCCGCGGCTCGATCGCGGTGATCGCGGAGCCGTCCGCGGCGCGGATCATGAGCCGGCCCGCGGCGAAGACCGCGGGGGGGCCGCCGGCGGATGGCTCGCCGTCGGCGGCCAGCGGCGGCGTCTTCAAGGTCCAGATCGCCGCGCCGTCCCGATCGAACCCGCGGAGCGTGCCGGCGAGCGTGTCGACCACGATCCGATCCTCCGCGAGGCAGGGCCGGCGGCAGCGGCGCGGACCGCGGGTGTCGTCCTCGGCGGCCGAGGGGCCGAGATCGTGCGACCAGCGCAGACTGCCGTCACGGGCGTCGAACACCGCGAGCGTCAGACCGCCGCGGCCGTCGTCGGTCCGGAGCACGACGGCGCAGATCTCGTCGTCGACCGCCGGCGGCCCGACGAACGTCGCCGGTGATCGGGACGTGCCGCGGGACGGCGAGTGGGAGGGGAGGTTCGGCACGTCTGCTGCGCTCGTCGACCATGCGAGCCGGCCCTGCGCGCGGTCCGTGAGATCGAGGCAGACGAGCCGTGTCCCGTCGCGGCCGAGGTCGAGCACCGCGAAGCCGCGGCGGGCCGTGGAGAGCACCACGGGCAGCGGTTCGCCGGCCGAAGCGTCCGGGCCGCGGCCGATTTCGGCGAAGGGGGGGCCGCCGCGGGGAAACACGAGCGTGTCCGCGGGAGCTCCGGCAGGCCAGGCCGGCCCGCCGTCGGCGAGCGACACGGCGTGCACCGCGTGCGCGGTGCTCCAGACGACGAGCCCGCCCCCGACCGTCGGCGGTCCCGCCGCCGTCGACCGCCCTGCCACGGCCACCCGCCACGATGGCCGCCAGTCGGCTGTGGACCAAGCGGCATCGCCGCGGTGGCCGGTGCGGAGTCGGTCGGGCGGCGGTTCGCGGGCGACGGCGTCGAGCGTGTTCATGCGTGCGACCGCCAGTGCCCGTGCGGCCGAGTCGCCCGCCCGCGCAGCGGCGTCGGCCGCGGCCATCCAGTGATCCCGGGCCGTGACGAGCCAGCCGCGCTCCGCGGCCTCCTCGCCCGCCGCGAGCAGCCGGCCTGCGGTCGAAGGCGGCGGCACCGCATCGGCGGCGTCGCCGGTCCCGCCGGCGATGGCCGCGGCGGCCAGCCACACAGGACACCACGGAAGCCGCACGTCACGACGGGACGTGCCGGTGATCGCGGTGGCGACGGTGGTGCGGAATCGGCGGCGTGCGACCGGCATGGGCACCATCCGAGAAGCGGCGTCTTTCCCCGGCAGAGAAGCCGTTTTTGGAGTATAAGTCGGGGGGCGGTCGGCGGTCATCACGCGGCTGCTCCCGGTGCCGCGACGAGTGGCTTCGGCCGCCGCATCCCAGACGAGACATCCCGAGCACGCACCGCGGCCGCGACGGCCGACGGGCGGATCCAGCCACCATGCCGCGCACGTCGGACGAGGACCTGTTCCAGAGCTCGACGATGACGTTCGGCGAGCACCTCGAGGAACTGCGGGTCTGCCTGATCCGGGCGGCCATCGGGCTGCTGGTGGCGGTGCTGGTGGGATTCTTCGTGGCCCGGCCGGTCGTGCACCTCATCGAGCAGCCCCTGCGGCGCGCCCTGGGGAAGTACTACACCGCACGGGCGATCGAGACCTTCGACACCTGGCAGCCGCGTCGCGCCGGCGGCCCCCCCCTCCCCTATTCCCGTGACGAGATCGTCGACGCCGTCGAGCGGCACGGGATGTCGTTCGAGCTGCGCGAGGTGCATCCGGATCGCCTGCGCATGGTGCTCGAACCGGCCGCCGCGGCGGGGGGGGCCGCCAGCCCGGCCGTCGCCCGTCCGGCGGCAGCCGCATCGCCGGACGGCAATCCGGCATTTACGCTCGACGCGCTCGTGCCGATGCTGCTCTGGCAGCCGCTGACCCGCGACCCGCGGGTCAGCATCACGACCCTCAGCGCCCAGGAGGCCTTCGGCATCTACGTGAAGGCGGCGCTGCTCACCGGCGTGGTGCTGGCCAGCCCCTGGATCTTCTACCAGCTCTGGACGTTCGTGGCCGCCGGTCTCTACAGGCACGAGAAGCGGCTGGTCTGGGTCTTCCTCCCGATCAGCGTGGGGCTGTTCCTGGCGGGCGTGGCCCTGGCCTTCTTCTTCGTCTTCGATTTCGTGCTCGACTACCTCCTCGAGTTCAACGAGTGGCTCGGCCTCGACCCCGATCCGCGAATCAGCGAGTGGCTGGGGTTCGTGCTCATCCTGCCGATCGGCTTCGGCCTCGGCTTCCAGCTGCCGCTCGTCATGCTGTTCCTGGAGCGGATCGGCATCTTCGACGCGGCGACCTATGCCGCCCAGTGGCGGATCGCGGTGATCGTGATCTTTGTCGTGTCGGCCATTCTCACGCCCGCCGATCCCTACAGCCTTCTCTTCCTGGCGATCCCGCTGTGCCTGCTCTACTTCGGCGGGCTGGCCATCTGCCGTTGGGTCGCGGCGACCGACGGCGGTCAGGTCGCCACGAAGGCGAGCCAGTAGAAGACGGTGCCCGTCACCGCCGTGAGCACCAGGTCGGCGGCCGCGAGCCGGGCCATCCGCCGGTGCCGCGGCCCGTGGGTGCCGGGCGCGGGGGGGGACGGGAACCGCACGACCGCTTCCCACAGCACCCACGCCCACAGCACGAGAGACGACACCGCGAACACCAGGTGGATACCCAGCGACGTCAGCACGCCGGCAGGCCACCAGGGGCTCGGCGCCGCGCGGAGCTTCCAGTCGCTCACGAGCCGGATGTCGATCTCGAACACCACGATGGCCGCGAGCAGCGCGAGGGCGATGAAGATCTGCAGCCGCCGGTGGGCCGCGTAGTTCCGCCGCCGGCTCACCAGGTGGATGCTCCAGGCGAGCACCGGCAGGAGGGCGATCAGCCCCACCAGCACCACGTCCATCCCGAACGAGGCCCGCGAGCCGAGAAAGCCGTCGATGCCCGGCAGCGGGACGGCGGAGTGGCTGGATGGGGGCACGGTCTGTCCGGTGCGGGATGTGGGGCGGCGGGTTCAACCCGGCGCGGCGGCCGGGATCGAGCCGCCGCTCGACGCTCCGGGACCGCGGGACGACCGTCGGCTGACCGCCGATCGATGACCGCCGAACTGGTCGATCGCCGGCCGGCGGGATTGTAGCCGCTGCGTCCTGCATCGTCGGTTGGGAGGCATGATTTGCAGCGTGCGTCGGGCCGGCGATACGATCGCCCGCTCACGACCGGTGGCCCGGACCCGGCGGCGGCCGAGTGGCGAAACAGGCAGACGCACGGGACTTAAAATCCTGTGGAGAGCGATCTCCGTGCGGGTTCGACCCCCGCCTCGGCCAGTGGGCAACGGTCGGCGCGGTCACCCGGGAAACTGGCGGCGGCTCCGGCCGCACACTAGCCTTGCTGCTGCGGGTCGGTGCCACGCGCCCGCGGAGCCACTCCATGTCCCTGCGCTCGCGGATCGCCCTCGCCGCCGCCCTGCTCGTCCTGGCCGCGGTGCTCGTCAACACCCTCCTGCACACGTTCGCGGCGCGGCGGGGGCTCGTGAACGAGGCCCGTGCGAACGGCGACCGGCTCGCCGAGATCCTGGCGCGGACCGTCGCCTTCGCGGAGGGCGTCCCGGGCCAGGTCGAGGAGGAAATCGGCGGCCAGATGCTCACGCAGGCGCGGCTGGTCGCCCAGTTCGTCGCCGCCGCCGAGAAGGCGGGCTGGACCGGCGACGAGATCGCGGCGCGGCTGCGGGACGCCGGCGGGCACGGGGCCGTGGAGTTCCTGGCCACAGACGCCGACGGCCGTGCCTACATCGACACCGACGGTGCGCGTGCCGACGGCGGGCGGCGGCCGTTCGTGTTCTCGCCCGATGCGACACGCCAGCCGCAGGCGCACGTCTTCTGGAGGCTGCTTGAGGACGGCGGTGCCGCCGTCGTGCAGGAAGCGCGGAAGCGCGAGGTGGACGACCGCATCTTCAAGTACGTCGGCGTGGGCGGCGTCGATGGTCCGCGGATCGTGCAGGTCGGCCGCGAGGCGACGTTTCTCGGCAGGCTCGACCGCGAACTCGGGGTGGTGCGGCTCGTCGACGACCTCGTGGCCGGCGGCGCCGCGGCCCGCGACGCGTCTTCCGCGGGCGGGCCACGCGAGGGCGGGCCCGGGCGGCGGACGGAGGGCGACATTCTCGCCGTGCGGATCCTCGACTCGCGACTGACGACCGTCGTGGGCAGGCAGCGCGGGATCGCCGGCGCGGTGGCGGACCTGCCCGGGAAGGTCGACAGCGGCGACGCCGCGCTCGCCCGTGACTGCATCGCCTCCGCCCGCGCCGTCGGCCGGCTCGACGGCGGCATCTACCGTGTGGCCGCACCGGTGCGGCGGCGGGACGGACGGTCCGCCGGCGCCGTGCTGCTGACGATCTCCGCCGCGTCGAGCCGGGACGCACTCTGGTGGCAGGCGGTGTCCGCGGTCGTCGCGGCGACGGTGGTGGGCCTGCCCGGGATCTGCGGGGCGATCTGGCTGGCGACGTCGCTCGTGCGACCCGTGCGGCAGGCGCTGGCCGCGGCGGAAGCGATCGCCGCGGGCGACCTCACGACACGGGTGGCGGCCACGGGCGGGCACGAGGTGGGCCGGCTGCTGGCGGCGCTCGGCCGCATGACGAACGCGCTCGGCAGCCTCATCGGCCGGATCCAGGCCGCCGGCACGCGGCTGGCCGGCGTGGAGGCCGATACGGCGGCCGCCCTCGCCCGGCAAGAGCGTGCGGTCCGGAGGTTCAGCGGCTCCGCACAGGACGTCTCGAACGCGGTCGCGCAGATCTCGGCCACCAGCGAGCATCTGCTCGCGGCGACCGGCGACGTCACCGCCGTGGCGCGTGAGGCGGCCCGCGTGGCGGACGAGGGCCGCGGTGGACTCGAAGGGATGACCGCGTCGATGCGGCAGCTCGACGAGGCGCTCGACGCCTTCTCCCGCAAGCTCGCCACCATCAGCCAGCGTGCCGCCGGCATCACGTCGGTGGTCACGGCGATCGCCAAGGTGGCCGACCAGACCAACCTGTTGTCGGTCAACGCCACGATCGAGGCCGAGAAGGCGGGCGAGTCGGGGCGGGGATTTCGCATCGTCGCCCAGGAGATCCGCCGGCTCGCCGATCAGACGGCGCTGGCCACCAGGGACATCGAACGCATGGTGCGGGACATGCAGGCGGCGGTGTCGAGCGGCACGATGGAGATGGACCGATTCCGCAACGAGGTCAGCGGGCGGATCGGCGAAGTGGCGGCCGTGAGCGAGAGTCTGGGGCGGATCATCGATCCGGTCGAGGAGGTCACCCGGTCGCTCGACGGCGTGCTCGAGGGGATGCAGGCCCAGTCACGCGGCGCGCGGCAGATCCGCGACGCCATGGACTCGCTCCGCGACGGGGCCGGGGAGTCGGCCGCCGCGGTGGCCGTGTTTGCCGCCGCCCTCGACGAACTGCGACTGTCCATCGACGCGCTCAACGTCGAGGCCGGGACGTTTCGCACGTCCACCGCGGCCGCTCGCTGACTGTGGAAAAAGCCATCCATGACCTGTTTCCACGAAGTCGACCGCAGGAAACGCCGAGGGTTTCCTGGGTCGACTGCCGCCGCCTCCAGCGGCGGTCGACTTGATCCACGGGCTGCTCGCTGTCTGTGGAAAAAGTCATCCATGCCCTTTTTCCACGAAGTCGACCGCAGGAAACGCCGAGGGTTTCCTGGGTCGACTGCCGCCGCCTCCAGCGGCGGTCGACTTGATCCACGGGCTGCTAGCGGCGCTGGCTGACGGCGCGGGCCGACTGCCGGGCCGCCAGAAAGCGGCGGAGGCCGCTCACGATCCGCTGGGGCGGCTGGGAGGCGGACTGGCTGAAGAGCGGCGTCTGCCCGTCGTCGGTGACGATGAGTTCCACCGCCTCGGGGGCGAGTTCGACCCCTCCGAGCAGCAGTTCCATGGTCTGGTCCGCCTGGGAGCCGCTGTCGTCGGTGGGCGGCACGCTCGCCACGACGAAATTGTCATGGGCGAACGACTCGAATTCGGGGTCGTTGATCAGCGACGCCACCCTGGACGAGGCGGTGGAATCCCCTGATTTCGAGACCAGGAGCAGGATCGGCCGCTTGGCTGTCTTGGCCGTTTCCACGGCCTTGTCGAGTGACGGCAGCACCCGGCTCACCCTGTTGGTGTCGGGCTGGACGTGGGTGGGAAGCTGGCTGTCAAAATGGGCAATCCAGGTCTCCGGGGAGGCGCCTGCATACCCTGTCTGCAGGGCGAGTTTCTCGCCGTCCGGCCCGATCAGCAGGCCGCTCGGGAATGTCCGCACCCCGTACTTGATGCAGACCTGCGACCGCTCCGACCGAACTGCCTGGGAGATCCCGTGTTGTGGCAGATCGATCATGAGCAGGACCACCCGGCCGTCGGCCCACGCCCGGAAGGCGTCGCTGGCCAGCACGTTGTCTTCGAGCGTGCGGCAGTGGGGGCACCAGTCGCTGCCGGTGAAGATCGTGAGGACGGGCCGGCCCGTCTCCCGGGCCGATTCCATGGCGGCCTCGTAGCTCGTGAGCCAGCGTTCGGCGGCTGACGGCCGCCCGGCCATGCCCCAGGCGACCACGGCAAGGGAGAACACCAAAGTCAGCACAGGCCGGCGGCAATCCCGGCCCATGGGCCGCGGTGTGCGGTGGCGGGCCTGGTCGTGAGCCGGCAGGTCGCGAGCACTCAGGCAGCGAAACAGAGGGCCAAGGCGGCCGGCTGTGCGGTCGGTCGTCATTGTGTTCTCCCCGCGAACGAACCCCTTTGTCATCGGGCAGAGGGTGTCGTCCTCAAGAGGTTTCGTGGCACTTGCAGGCCAGGAATCGTGGAAATCCAGCCATGGAACCTAGCGGCACCGAAAAATTCCGTACAGCTACCCGGAATGCCCATCTTCCCTGCCTTGCCGAATAAGCCTGGTTGCGACCGTTTTTATGGACTTACGACGAATCTTCGGACTGATGCGGCCGCGGGTCCCGGCCTCGAGCCGCCCCGCGTGACATCCACGCCCTGCGTCCCCGGGGCGGTCCAAAAAGTGGCGGGGCCCACCGTTTCCGGTGGGCCCCGCTTGATCTCACCCTGTGCTGGCGAGCTGGAGGCTCGCCGCGTGTGAGGCGGGGCACGGACGGATCCGTGCCCTGCCGGAGCCTGCGGGGGCCATGGATGGCCCCGCAGGCGGGACAACTGGAGGCTCGCCGCGTGTGAGGCGGGGCACGGACGGGTCCGTGCCCTGCCGGAGCCTGCGGGGGCCATGGATAAAGCGGCGAGGC
>Ga0214917_10005304_pt1 | contig 13832 bp, 17 predicted proteins | sample LL_1208_BB_MetaG_FD_177983 | JGI IMG/M metagenome (GOLD analysis project Ga0214917, IMG submission 177983) | Freshwater microbial communities from Lake Lanier, Atlanta, Georgia, United States - LL_1208_BB | ecosystem: Environmental > Aquatic > Freshwater > Lake | place: USA: Georgia | collected... | reverse complement strand
GGGAATGTCATAGGGACTTACGCAAACGTACTCGGTGTCATCGCAGCGGCTGGGAACATTGGAAACGTGCTTATTGATAGCGAAAACATCCGCCTTAACGGACAAATTAACGCCCTAGGAAATGTCGTGGCGCCGTTCTTCATAGGCAACGGTTCGCAGCTCACCGGTATTACAGCATCTGGTGTGCAAAACATTGACATCCGCGGGAACGTCATAGGGTCTTACGCCAACGTGTCGAATGTCATAGCGACATTCGGAAACGTGGGAAACGCCATATTCTCCGGAGGCAACGTGGCCGTCAGCGGGCAAATTAACGCCCTAGGAAATGTCGTGGCACCGTTCTTCATCGGCAACGGCTCGCAGCTCACCGGTATTACAGCATCTGGTGTGCAAAACATTGACATCCGCGGGAATGTCATAGGGACTTACGCAAACGTACTCGGTGTCATCGCAGCGGCTGGGAACATTGGAAACGTGCTTATTGATAGCGAAAACATCCGCCTTAACGGACAAATTAACGCCCTAGGAAATGTCGCGGCGCCGTTCTTCATAGGCAACGGTTCGCAGCTCACTGGTATTACAGCATCTGGTGTGCAAAACATTGACATCCGCGGGAACGTCATAGGGTCTTACGCCAACGTATCGAATGTCATAGCGACCTTCGGAAACGTGGGGAACGCCATATTCTCCGGAGGCAACGTGGCCGTCAGCGGGCAAATTAACGCCCTAGGAAATGTCGTGGCACCGTTCTTCATAGGCAACGGCTCGCAGCTCACCGGTATTACAGCATCTGGTGTGCAAAACATTGACATCCGCGGGAACGTCATAGGGTCTTACGCCAACGTATCGAATGTCATAGCGACATTCGGAAACGTGGGGAACGCCAGGTTCTCCGGAGGCAACGTGGCCGTCAGCGGGCAAATTAACGCCCTCGGAAATGTCGTGGCGCCATTCTTCATCGGTAGCGGCTCGCAGATAACCGGTATTGGTTCTGATTGGACTGCATATACCCCTACTATAACGGCACCTACTGGTGCTCCATGGGTTAACCCTACACTTCCTGCTCCTGGAAATTATGATTTTAAATGTTCATACACTGTTGTTGGCAAAACTATGGTGATTAATTTTAATTTGAGGTTAGATGCTATTGGGTCAGCTGGTTACGGGTTATATTGTTTTTCTATTCCTAGCGGTTATACAATAGATCAATCGGTATATAGTTACGACACGTCTATTACAACAAGAAATGCTTCTACTACTGGCACCGGTCTTACAACAGATGGTTACATATCAATTTTGTATCAATCTCAAGTGGGAACAGGGGTAGTAAGGCAAGGCAATACATATAGCACAGGTGTTTTGGTAAGTCCTGTGTATAATGAAAATAAGTTATGCTTATTTGGAAATTTCCTTACCATAGCAGGACAAAACCTTATTTCGGTAAGAAATGCTTATGTTAACTCAGACTATTTCTTTTTGGCTGGAGACATGCCTGCCGTTTATAAATTTAATGCAGTTATAAAAATACTATAAATACTTCGTATTTTTTCATATCTTTTTTTCGTCTAGTGTAGTAGCATGCGGTCTTACGCCAGATTTATAGCCATCGGATATCCGTGCACCCTGAACAGACAGTTCCCACGTGCTGCTCCAACTCTGCGTGTGTCGTATAACAACGCGGGAGATCCCTTCGCGCCAGAAGGGACATTCGATAGACACGCCCACCCCGAAGAACTAAAGATGATCGAAAACGTGGCACATCTGTGGAACGTGGACATAAACGAGGTGTGGGGATACACGACGTCCGGGGGGTCCGAGGGAAATATGCAAGGTCTCTGGATCGCCCGCGAGAAATACCCCGACGCAGTGTTGTATTATTCCGACCAGAGCCACTATTCCATCAAGAAAATCGCAAACATTCTCAAGCTGGTTTCCGTCGTCGTGCCCACTACGGAAACGGGCCAGCTCGATGCCCGAAAACTCGGGTGCATCGTTGACCACTCAAGACCCGCGATTATCCTCGCGAATATCGGGTCCACGTTCCTTGGCGCGGTAGACGACGTGGCCCACATAAAAATTGCCCTCGCTGGAAAACAAGACGTGTATATTCACGCGGACGCGGCGTTCTTCGGGTTCGTGATGCCTTTCCTCCGCCCCGGGTATGACCAATACAAGCTCTTTGATTCCATTTCGGTCTCCTGCCACAAGTGGCCCGGCGTCAAGTTCCCGAGTGGGGTGTTTGTTTCCGTGAAGGACCACCCGACCAGCGTGGAAAACTTTGAAGAAGTCATCGCACAGAAAGACGTGACGGTGTCCGGGAGCAGAAACGGCCATGCACCCTTTTTCATGAACGAGTTCTTCGACACCATCGACCTCGAGAAAGAAGTGGCAGAGTGCCTCCAGATGACTGATTATCTTTACAATCGCCTTTGGGAATGCGCCCCCGGGAGCGCCCCCTGGAAAAACGATAACACTCCCATTATCGTATTTAATTCGCCTTCCAAGGAAATAATTAAAAAATGGTCTCTTGCCACCGTCGGGAAAAAATCCCACGTGTGTGTGCTTTCGCACGTGACCAAGGAAATTGCGGACAATTTTGTCCACGATATGGCCATTTACTTTGGGAGGCGGGCAAATTTAAAATAATTCCGTACTAAAATGGACACCAAGATACTGATTGCAATTCTTATAGTTATTCCGGCGTTGATAGCGTTCGTCGTTTACAAAATTAAAAACCCATCGGTCGACTGCGCGGCATTGCCACCGGCAACGCGGAAACATTGTAAATAGCTTAACAAGAGTTCACCATTCCGAAAAATCTCTCAGGATTTTCCACGATATGTGTAATGGTGTATAAACATCACTTGATTATAGTGTTTTTTCTGTAAACAAGGGTTTTCAAAAAAAAAAAAAAAAAAAAAAAAAATGAAAGACCTACACTTAGTTAAAAACTACATTGCCGTGTTTAGGAACTACCCTTACTATCCTTACTACCCTTACTACACTTGCTACACTTAGATTGTATCGTAAAAACAATTTAAGAATTATGTATTAATACCATTAGAATGAAAGATTACAAATTTCAATTGTATGTATGTGGTTGTGGTTATGAGACTGTAAATTCAGGAAACGCATCAAAGCATAGAAAAACCTCTTGCGGTCATTCTATATCATCTGAAACCATAGAATTTGTTAGAAAAAGTGACCACCTTGATGCTCTTTCTAAGGCAGGGTCTACCATTACATACAATGCGGAAACAATAAACAACACTAATAACACCAACACGAATAACATTCACATCAACCTGGTGGTTCCCGAGCAGTCCGTGGTGGCGAGCATTCAAGACGCTATACAGAGCGACGAGTGTATCCGGGAAATCCGCGCCGCTGCTCCCAACGAAATTCCCGCGATTTTGTTCAAGTATACTCGCGGCACGATGGCGGGGAAGTCCCTCATCAAATACGACCCCAAGAAAGACGCGGTAGAGAGCAAGGACCCCATCACCGGTGAAAGTGTCTCAAAGAAGCTCAAGAAGTTTCGGAACGAATACCTCGCTGAACAAACCGACATTTACGACGAGACCTATCAAATTCCATATCTGCCCCAACCTGTGAAGAGGGATATGCTGTCTATGACGACCCCGCAGTTTCCCACCGGGAACAAGAAAGACACCCCGGTGTCCCCCGCCGAAGTCATCAGGATATGTGCTACTGGTGACCACCGGATGTATAAACTTCCCCACGATACGAAACGTTTTTTCACGGACGTTGCTAAGAATGTCGATATCGAGATAAAATCGTGTGCACCAAGCGGCGCCCCCGTTGACGCGTGATCACGTCTCAAAAGTCGGCATTTGGGTCGTCCGTTATACTTTGGTTTATCGGGTCTTCTAATATACCGGAACCACCAAGTTTTCTGTCAATTTTGTAAAAGCCGCTGTCTATCGAGAAGTCTCCCACGAATTTTTCTTTCTTCATGAACCAACCGATGAGCATTACTACGACAATGATGGCGATTATCGCGATTACCACTTTGGTATTCATCGCGAACGTGTCTAGGATGTTCAAATATTTTAATTTCTACGTGGACACCCGGTTGTCATTTGACCCCGGTGTCTCTTTGTGTATAAGACACGCCCCCCGTGTAGGACCGATACCTATTTCCACAACTTCCCCGCATATCAACATACTCCTCCTCTTTACAACTTCGGTTGCCTTTGTTCCAAAATAACAATGGCTTTCCGCGCCAAGCTCATTGAGATGATTGAGACCCACGTGGAGAGCCTGAAGTCCACCAAGTATGTTATTACCGACACGATGCAGGCGAACTTCGTGAGCTTCGTGAACGGCTTCTTCAAGCACCACACGAACTTCAACGCGGTCGAGTTCAAGCTGTCTTCCAACATTCTATTCGCCCAGATGGATAACATTCGGGTTATCATCGCCGCGGACGAGACGAAGGAGTATTATATCCCGGGGAGCGACAGGAGTGTCAGCATGCGAGAGCCGGTGGAGGCGTTCATCCTCATCGGCGACCACATGTGTTATGACTCGGTTCTCATGCGAACTTTCTTTTCCAACACTACTGCTGCGGCCGTGAGCGATACGCCTTACACTCCTATTCAAAACGCTCTAACTGCTCCAAGTGCTCAGAACACCCCTTCCGCCCCTCCCGCTCCCGCTCCTGCTTCTACCACCGCCACTAACGTCTTCTCGCAGGCCCCTGCTCCCGTTTCTACCACTGCCACTAATGTCTTCTTCTCGCAGGCCCCCGCTCCCGTTTCTACCACTGCCACTAATGTCTTCTCGCAGCCCCCCACTCCAGTTTCCACTGCTGCCACTAACGTCTTCTCGCAGCCCCCCGTGGCAGACAAGTCCGCGACAAGCTTCTTCTCGAAGCCCCCTGCGGCAGACAAGCCCGTGTCAAGCTTCTTCTCGCAGCCCCCCGCTCCCGCTTCTACCACCGCCACTAACGTCTTTTCGCAGACCCCTGCGGCAGACAAGCCCGCGTCAAGCTTTTTCTCACAGCCCCCTGCTTCTACGAGTATTTTCTCTCAAAATGCTACGTCTAGCTTCTCGGGACTTTCAAAGCCTGCCTCGTCGCTGACTTTCGGCTCCATGAGCCGGACTAGCTCGTTGAACTAAAATAATATTTGTGTAATCTATAAATGAAGCAAGTTATCCGAAGAGACGTCAAAGGGAGAGGAAGGGTGTCAGCAACGGAAGCACAGCGTTTGGAACGCGAGCGTATTTACAAGATGATGCGCGATAAACGTATGTCCGGCAAGAACCAAGCTTCTCCTATGAACATCAACAGAAGAAGCACTCCATCTGTGACATCTCGTAATGCGAGGTCTCCTGCGATGTCTCCTGCGAGGTCTCCTGCGAGGTCTCCTGCGAGGTCTCCTGCGATGCCTCAAAGACAGCCCAAGGGTTTATTTTCCAGAATGCGTAGGTCACTTTCGCCTCCTCAGCGGCGCGACGGTGTCACTAAGATCAAGCGTTCTACTATTAAAAATTCTACGGGAAAGACCTACGCACTCCAGAAAAAGGCTGTCGTTCAGGGGAGAGCGAAAAGTTGTTCAATGGTATATACCGCGCCTCAGCAAGGAGCCGTTTGTTGGTTTGCTGCAATATTCACGAGTCTGTTTTTCAGCCAGTATATAAGACCGTGCATCAAGAGTCACGCTCTCGCGCTATCTCGAACTTCGAATGCCCGTGCAGTCGACGCTGCCCGCGCGATAATAGAAATCTTGAAAGGCTATGAGGTTGGTAAAGTGAGTCCGCGCGTCGTTCAATATATGCAGCCGCGAGAGTTTTTAGACAGTTTGAGAAAGGTGAATCCAACATATTTTACAAAAAATCCGAGCGGAAGAGAAGAAGCGCATTACGGGCCGTATGAGCACGCAATGTTTGCCTTTTTGAAGATACCCCATATATCTATTGGTTACGTAAATGGCAAGCTTGTGTATTCCGGTTTCAACGTGAATCTCCCTCTGGCCGGCGAGAACTGGGGCGCCGCTATGAAAAGTTCCAAGCCGGTTGGCGACTACGTGAACATATCAAACCCTAAGATTATCATGATTCACCGGGATAGCGGCGAAGACTGGCTCCAGGGTCAATGGCAGACCCCCCCTCCGCAGATTGGCAGCGTCGCTGGGTACAATTCTACGCAACACATGCCCAAGATCACTTATAACGGACGCGTGTACATTCTAGATTCGTGCATAATCGGCGCCGAGTTGAAGACTAACACGTGCAGCATGGGCCACGCAGTTGCGGGCGTGACTTGCAACGGGCAAAGATACGTGTACAATGGCTGGACGGCTCGTTCGGCAGACCCTGCGATGAAAGGAAGCTCTTCCTCGGCCGTTAGCGACATGCCATGCGCGCTGGGGAGATACGAATGGGACAAGAACAAGTCGTTCTGTATAAATACATCTGCGTGCAGGTTCCAGAACGCCAGACCTAATCAAATCGGCAAAGAACTTTGTTTCAACGCTGTCCAGAGGTCTACCGTGATGTACGTGAGGGCGGACATTGCCCAAGGTTCGTATAAAGTTGGCAGGTTGGTAAAGCCACAGAAAGCGCGTCCTATTCGCAAGTAGTTGTCATTTGACCCCGGGGCGTTTTTGGGCATATAAACGGAATATCTCAGCGTAAAAAGTAAAATGACTTCTTTCTACAAGTGCTGCTGCGGCTACACCACCAAGAACAAGGAATACGCGACGTTCCACGCCAACCACGCGAATGACTGCGATGTCCGGGAGTTCCAGTCGGCGTTCCCCGACTCGGGTGGTCTCATCGCGATGGTAAAGCACGCGAAGACCACTACTTTTATCAAGTGGTACGGAAGCGAGGAGTCGCTCGTTGCCGCGCACGGCAATGTGAAATACAAGTTCGCGAAGAACTGCGACCTCGACTACGTCCGGCTGAGGACGGAAGCGGTCCACGATGGCATCATCATGACCTACGACGCGGACGCGCCCATCATCCGGAACGATTCTGCCGAACGTCTCTTTACCATGGTAGACTAAAAACAAATCATCACAATATAACTACAAAATTGTTGGCGAGCCTCCCAAATTTCGCAGTGCAGATAAGATTTTGTCATTTGTCCCCGGGGCGTTTTTGGGCATATAAACCACAATCTCGAGTGGTCTTGTATTTACAAAATGACTCGCATCAACCTGGTCCCAGTCGCTGAGCTGGCAAACCAGCATCTTATGGCAGGTGCGTAGCGTGTTTGATATGCAATTGTTTTGAAGCAATCTTAAAAATGACTCATAATCTCACGAGTTCTCCTTCTTTCCCTTTACAGAGTGGCGCGAGATTAAGATGGTTCCAAAGGCGTTGGCCAGGTCTCTGAAGACCCAGAGCGCGGAAAAGGTGGCGAAGAAAATCCCAGCGACATTCACTCTGAATGCAGGTTAGTATATACTCTTCCACACACGTTTATATGCAGTTTTAAATCTTCCGTTATTGCATTTCTTATTTATGGCTTGTAGTATACAAGTATGTTTTGCTTTAGGATGACCGTGTTCTCGTAGATAATCTACAGCACCTGAAAGACTATCGTGGGTCTTTTCAAAGACCCCGTTTATATACGAAGCACATTTTTTAGCAGCTCTTTGTGTGTCATCATACTTACCATTGGTATACGCATCTTTTGCGTTGTCAGATGCAGACCCAATACGAAGTTTATGAGGGCGAAAGTCTAGTTTGTTATCATCTTCGTGGAGTATAATCTCGTCCGGTTTCATTTCCGCGTATAGCTCAGGATACCACGTTCTGAATACTATTATATGACATGGTTCATTCTTTCCGTTTATATTTATTTTGGGATACCCACCTGTAGTCAAACCAAGGCGTTCGCCACTAAAAACGTTTTCTGCACATTTTCTGATATATTTCATCCTGCACATATTAGATACATACCATTCGCCCCTTGTGTTTTTAGAGTTCTTGACCACTTTCCATTCTTCTCCATCCAAGTCAGGATACTCCTTGAAAGAAAACCCGTGTTGTTTTCTTTTGGCAAAATTTAGTATAGATACATTAGTATATGCATTCCCATCTTGTCTTTTATAAACAGCAATCCATTCTTTCACGGTCATTTCCTTACCTCCTTTGAGTATGATTAACGCATCCTTGCGTGTATCCGACCTGTCTTGATTTTTACGTTGTCCCGGCCTATCAAGCCAGCGAATGTTGTCAACGCGGTTGTCGTGTCGTTGTCTATGTTTGTGGTCAGCGGTATACGTTGGCCCTGGAGGTGGCCCTATGAACGTTGATGCTACAATTCTTCCGACGTGTAGACTGTATCTTTTTTTGTTATGGCTTAATTTTATATAGGCATAGTTAGCCACTATAATTAGTTTGGGTCCGTCGTCCCGACCTCTATATCTCACGACACCAAGAGTGTCTACTGTGTAGTTTTCAAACACAATCACCCGACCATCATAAAAGAAATACTTTAGTGTTCGTATTTCATACATTATGCCATTATCTTTATAATAAGTAGTCATTTATAACACATTAACTAACGATATGCGACCCCTCCCCCTCCCGTGTTATTCAGGTCACGTTCTGTTCTTCTACAACAAGGGCGGGTATCTGCACAAGCGGTACGCCGAGCTCACCGCGGAACTCGTGCGCAGGGGCTTCAAGATCAACGTGAACGCCCCGTTCGACCCCGAGGGGACGATGGACGCCGCGCCTTGGAACGGTGATTACGAGCCTACCGAGGAAGCGCTCGCGATCATCCGCCAGCGCATCGCGGAGAAGATCGCGATGAAACCGTCGTTTTATCGTTTCTTTGACGAATCGAGCATTGTGCCAGCGATGTGAAAACGTCGATATAAAATAATATCGACGTTTTCGCCCCGGAAAAATTACCTGCGTATAAATAAATGACTATTTTGACTGCGCAAGACGCCCAGCAAATCCGCCTTGCCAAGAAGAGTGTAAACCACGAGACCTACAAGATGCTTTTTCACACCGCCATCCAGCGGATAAAGTCCCGGTGCGAGATGAATCAGACCAAGCTCCAGTACAGGATCCCTAACTTTATCCTCGGGAGGCCGGCGATAAACACGAAGCACGCGGCCAGGTACGTTTCGGAGAAGCTTAAGATTTACGGGTACAAGTCGGCGTTCTACTCGATCCACGGGCATTGGTACATAGACGCGGACTGGTCTATCGAGCCCGTGAAGGTCCACAAGAAGCCGAGGGACATAAGGCGGGCGAAGGTCGTGGATACGAACATCCAGTCCAACCCCCAGGAGGCCATCCGGCGCATGGAGCTCATAAAGATGCAGCTCAAAAACTCGATGGGTCGGCGTTAAAAAAAACGATTAAAAATGTTTTTATATCGTAAAACATGTCTGCTAATCAGAAACTGTCTCCGCTGCTCGTCGAAGCGAAAAACTCATACGTGTTCCAGATTGCCGACATCATGGCCCCGTTCGTGGTGAACACCGTGAACATGCTGTACGCCGCCGCGAAGAAGGACGCGGGCTTCAGCAAGCCGACCAAGAAATTCCAGATGAAGCTGCGCGAAATCCCGCTCTGGAACCAGGCGATGATTGACGCGCAGGTCACCGCCATCACGAACAAGTACAAATTTTTCCCCGAGCTCGTGGCCGCGGCGTTCGTGTCTTACGTGAAGATCTTGTCTTCCGTGAAGATCCACAGCAAGCGTCCCCACATCCAGCTGAAGCTCCCTGCCGACGACGTGTTCGTGCACAAGGTGTTTGTGAACGCCGCGAAGAGCTTTTACCTCGATCCCGCGCTGGTCAAGTCCCCCAGGGATGTGCGCCTCGCCCTCGTGAGGAGCGCCGTCGAGACCTCCGTGAGGGAACTCCTCCCCACTGAGGACATCCTGCGCGCCTACTTGGGCGGGTCCGTAGACGCGGACGGCGTCCAGACGGACCAGATCGACGAAGAGGAAATTGACCTGTCTCCTTCCCCCGAGGAGGCGGTCGAGTCGAGTCAAGAGGACAGCCCTGTTGAGCAGGCCCCCGGCATCCACATCGGCGAATCCGTGAGCCCCGTGGAACCCCTCGGCGCCATCCCCGTCGCCCCCAGCCCCGCGCCGTCGGCTGCCCCGCACATCCCAGACGCGCAGACCAATGCTGCCGCGGTCGCGCAGCTTCAGCACGTCATCAACCAGTCGACGAGCTTCCCGGTTCCGAGCAGCAACCCTCAGGTGCCCCAGAGCGTGTCCCCGTCCCCGATGGCCGGCGCTCCTCAGGTGATCACGGTCCCCAAGAGCACCGGTGCGTTCGTGAGCCCGGCGCCCCGCCAATTCATCAACCCCGACGCGTCCGGAAACGACTTTTTTTCGTAAAATTTTGAAATAAAAAACTGCGTATACTATAAACAATGTTTGACAACCCGTATATCTCCGCTGTGTGCACCGCCCTGCTGACCGCCGTGCTATACTCTCTGTACCTGAAGGCAACTGACAAGGACGAAAAGAAACCGACTGCGAGGTTTTTACAGGTGTTTGGGGCGGCGCTCGTGGCAGGCATCGTGTTTACGTTCATGACGAACGGCGTAGGAGGCGAGGATACCATGAACGAGCCGTTCATCTCCGGCGGGCTAGCTGACTTTTAGTTGGTAGACACGATGTCGTTCATTCTGAACACCCTGGTTTTATTATGATCATCTACCAGCACGACGCAGTGAAACTCTTTGACGTCGTGGTATGGGAACATGTCGCTGGCAAAGAGCAGCAACCCCGCGTGTGCGTTGAAGTCGCCGTTCTGGCCCGCGTATTTCCTCACGCGAGTGGTGACGTCCATGTGGCGGCCGTCTTTGGCGAACACGAACGCGCGAGCCATGTCGAAGGTCGGGACCAGGCCGAGCTCTTTCCGGATGGGGAATTTCACGTCGTCGTCCTTCCGGACAATTGCTCGGAATTTCTTGCCGTTCACCGTGTACCGAAACTCGATCTTGTACTCGTCGAGCGCGATGAGTTCTTTCAGCTCCTTCAGAGAGAGCTTCGTGCTCGCGCATTCTGAGTATGTATCGGCGGTACCGGTTTCGTCAAAGACGATGACCTTTTCAATGGTGAGGCCTTTGTTCATTGCTTTGTTCGCCGCGTATCTTGCGAGGAAACGGAACGCGTTGCTGATGGTAGAGAACGTCGTCATCTTATGACATGGTGCTAAATTTTTTTAAGTTATTGAAAACAACTTAAAAAACATTTCCGCCACTATCGTATGAACGGTCAATACGATCTTCCCAGGTACACTTCGAAAGAAACCAAAGACTTCGCTAAGCTTCGGTTCAAGGTAAAGGAGTATAAGACAGCAGCCAACAAGAAGCAGGAGGATGTGTCGGAGTTCACTACGTTGGAAGAGGCGATCGACAAGAACCTCAAGGCGTTCGAGACCAAGATCGCGAAGAAGCCGAAGAAGGCCCAGGAGATAATGGAGGAAGAAATAGAGTACCTCCTGGATACGATGCCCTTCATCAAGGAGATGTATTCTGAGACCAACTCGATTGATGATACGTACCCCGAAACTGACGTGAACAAGATGTTCAAGGTAAAGTCGGTCAAGAACAATAACACGATTTTTCAAAAGTACCTGTACGACGTTGAGAAGGTAATGAACAAGACCACGATGAGCGCGCTTATTTCGTCCACGGAGCAGGAGACGGTTAAGCAAACGTACACGTGCAAGTGCGGCGGGCGTCGCGATATCAACGTCGCGGAAAACATGCTCGTGTGCTCGTCGTGCGGGGAGACCGAGGTTTACACGGAATCCTACTCTTTCCACGAACAGAATGATTCTATGGCCTACAAGCGCTCTAGCCACTTTACCGAGTGTCTCAACGCGCTCCAGGGGAAAGAGGGGACTACCGTTCCCGACGAAGTCGTGGAGGCCGTCCGCGCGGAGTTCAAGAAGAATAGGATCTCTACGAGCAGTGAAATAAAGCCGTCAAAGGTGAAGCAGTTTTTGAAGAAGCTGGGCTACTCCGCGTACTATGATAACATTTATTCGATCACCAACAGGGTCACCGGCCTACCGTCGATCAAGCTCAGTCCCGCGCTCGAGAAGAAGCTCAAAGACATGTTCACGGAAATTCAGGCCCCGTTCGACCGCCACAAGCCCCCGGAACGCAAGAACTTTCTCTCCTATAATTACGTGGTTTACAAGTTTTCAGAGCTACTCGGCGAAGACGAACTGCTTCCGTACCTTCCGCTCCTGAAATGCCGGCAAAACCTTCACGCCCAAGATAAAATTTGGAAAGGGATTTGCAACGATTTGAAATGGGAGTTCATTGCGACTGTCTAGTGCAATTTTTCATAACGTAAAAAATTTAATATTTACAAGTAGTACCAATATGCTACTGGAACCCGCTGTGATGAACACCTACGAACCGTTCTCCCTGGGAAAAATTACAAACCCGATTAAAGACATCGGCAATAAGGTGGTAGACACCGGCAAGGACGTTGGAGGAAAGGTCTCAGACGTGGGCAAGGACGTTGGAGGAAAGGTCGCAGACGTGGGCAAGGACATTGGAGGAAAGGTCGCAGACGTGGGCAAGGACATTGGAGGAAAGGTCGCAGGTGTAGGGAAGAAGATCGGGGGCGCGCTCGCGACGTTTGGAAAGTCCATTGGCGCAGTTTTTAGCAAGGTGTTCAAGGGTCTGCTCAGCTTCTTCATGATGATTTTCAAGAATTGGAAGCTTGCTCTTTCCCTAGCACTATCGTGTCTGGTGTGCTACATCTCTATGCCTATCATGATGCCCCTCATGAGAATCATGTCGTGAGAATGCGAGCGGATGTATACGGGTTTTTTACACACGTGGTTTCGTATGTAAAAAACTTCTGTAAACTTTTCTGTAAAAAATTTTATACTACAACAAAAGCGGGTTTCAACACCTCGTACTGCTTGGCGATGTCGTTTACGTTCGCCTTGAAACCAGATTCTGCCCACTTGAGGAACGTGGTCATGTAGCAGCTGACAGCGTCATGAACCGCGTACGCCGTCATCATCTCTTGGACGATGCCAGAGTCCCAGAACTTTTCAGAAGTTTCTGGTATTTTTACGTCTTTCTGGAGCTTGCTGTACCACTCGCGAGGATTCTTGGGATCCTTCACGATATTACCACCGGCATCAATGAGACCGCTCGACCTGAGAGAAGTCGCGATCCTTTTGGAATTTTCCAGGGAAATGCTCGCAAACTGGTTGTAGAAAAAGTCGGGGGTTATGACGCGTTTTCCCGACACGAGGACCGCGGCGGGCTTGCCGAAGTGCCGCAGCTCCTGCGCGTGTCCGTCCGCGGCCGCCTTTTCTTTCGCGGTCGAAAGCACCGTCCAGAGGCTTGCGGGTGTCTTGTTGGATGGGACGCCTGATGTAGAGGACTCGTTGAACATACCGTCGCACCGTATAGACCCGCTCGCCACAAGCCGCTGGATGAGACCGCCTCCCGCGCTGCAACCGCCGAGGTAAAGGGGCTTTCCCTGGAGACCGAGCGAAGATCTCACTTGGTTTATAGACTTTACCACATTATCGCCGTCCGTGTGCGAGAAGCACCCGGAGGACGCCTTAGGAGATAGGTACAGAATCGCGTATCCGCTCGCGAGGCATTGCTTGGTCCTCCCGACGTCTTCTGGCATGCCTAGGAACTTGTTCCCCGCGGACTTGGGCCAGCCGCCAAACGCGCTTCTAGAGCACCCGTGCAGAAAAACTACCAACCCTTTAGCGTTTTTGGGAGATTGGTATATCTGAGGAAGTCCGCCAATGTTCACGACCACGGGGTTCAGTCCAGCGTCTGAACGGGTGTCCGAAGGAGGTGTGGGGGGGTCAGGTGTG
>Ga0214917_10005303_pt1 | contig 13833 bp, 28 predicted proteins | sample LL_1208_BB_MetaG_FD_177983 | JGI IMG/M metagenome (GOLD analysis project Ga0214917, IMG submission 177983) | Freshwater microbial communities from Lake Lanier, Atlanta, Georgia, United States - LL_1208_BB | ecosystem: Environmental > Aquatic > Freshwater > Lake | place: USA: Georgia | collected... | reverse complement strand
TATTTAAATTAGCTAATAAATTTCAAGATGATTATGATGTTGGTAGTGAATCTACTCAACAAGAACCATCTATTCAAGAAGCGGGAGGCGAAGAAATCGTTAGAGGAGAGGATGTATTAGATAGAGTAAATGCCGCCCTATCTGCAATTAATGATAGTGATTCAGATAGTGGATTTGCTCTAGTTTTAGCAGATGATGCTTTTGGTAGGCGCAATAGTCGGGTTCTTCATTTTGATACCATTGATGAGGCTAAAGCGTTTATTATTAATGAATTGAATGAATATATTAAGTGTGCTAAAAAAGGCACATGGCATGCTATTGTTTATATGGCGCTTTGTTCTAATCCTGGTGAAAGAAAGCGTTGGTATCCTTATTATAATTTAGATAATACTGTTTTTGATTTACAAGATTATGCTCCTCATACTCAATATTCAATCACATTAGATAATACAATTAAAATGTCTCCTGAACAAGCCGCAAGAAACTCAGATACAATGCAAAACTTATTTAATTGGAAAAGTAGACTTGGCAAAAGTTACTGATATTTTAAATATCATCTAGCTATATTTAGGCTGAGCCAATAATAAAGCTCAGCCTAAATTATTTTTAATTACACCTTCATTCCATCCGTAAATGGCTGAACGATATTTCCATCCATCTGATGCAAATACCAATCACCACGATGCTGATATACGCTAAGACCAGTTTCCTTTAGCCCTTGGTTAATCCTAGCCTTGGTAGTATAAGTATAATACCCACCACTACTAAGAGTAACTCCATCCGGTTCCCAAATTACCACAGGAGTATTGTGATAGTACATAGCAATTTTATGCTCACCAATACGGTTAATGCTAGTCCCACGAACCCCTGAAACATTACGGGAATCGCGAGAATTGAGAAACTCTGCTGCTCGGTTATAACTATTGGGAATATCTCGTCGGCTCATAATTATTTCTCCTGAGTTAATAAAAACCGCTGCTATTTCCATTCGTCAAAGCTATAGAGGCTAGAATGAAAATAACTTAAAGCCAGCGGTCATGGCTTACCGAAAAGCTCGGTTAACACTCCTTTTTATGGGAGCAACCCCATTTCATCATTAGGTTGGTCCTAACTAGCCGATAGCTAATCGGCGTGTCTTTAATGCCTAGTATTCAAACTATAAAGGTATGTATTTCTTTTCCGTAGATGCTTTCTTACATAGATTATAAAACAAATCTGCTAGTTTTAATAATTTAAAGTTATTCATAATCTAATGTTAAATTATTGCTATGTCTCACCGTCAGGAATTTCCATGGTTTCCATAAAAGCCATGGCTTGATCTAAATTAGATATAGCTTCAATATCCATTTCGGGAATATCATAAATTCCCCAATTCCAATCTAAAATCATTTTACATTCACCAAGGATTAAACAATATCCAGATGACCAGCAACCAAAGCCATTTCGGCTCCCATCACCTTCTTTAATCCGCAACTCTCACATTCATAATTCCTAGCATCCGGCTCGCATCCACCAAAACTCCATTCACCACAATGAAGGCAAATTCCATCATAGCTTTCAGTGTGCTCCAGATACTCTTCCTCAGAAATCTCAATAGGATTGAACTGTGACATATTAATTCTCCAATCTAGGAATAAATTAGTAATAATAGTGTAGATTTTTTATGAGGAAATTATGCATTATACTAAACAAGTAATTAAACTAGCTAATAAATTTGCTTCAGAGCTTGAATCAAGTCCATCAGAAATCAATCCTAAAAACTTACTTACTAACTTTGATGAAACTTTTCAAGCTATGAAATTAATAGAAGGTGATAAGTGGGCGAAGTTTCAAGAACATAATCAACATCATCCACAAACTATTTACGGCGCTAAAGCTGCATTAGAATCAAAACTAGAAGATCCTTATTATTCTTCAGAGGAAGAACAAAATAAACCTTCTGGTATAGTTATTTATGGAGAAGGCGGATTTACCAGATATCCAGTATTATATAGCGGAGAAGTATGCTTCTCTGAATATCATGCCAAACATCATCAAAATAAGCTTGAAGAAGCTGAGAGATCTGGATTCAGAATCTGGAAATAATAATATGCACTACATTAATTACATATTTAAATTAGCCAATAAATTTGAAGAATCCGCAACTAGTGAACAAGAAACTAATAAGCCTGTTGCTTTGAGCAATACAATTTATGTGATTACATCCGAAGATACGAATTATGGTATTGGTGGTGGATTGCAACTTCACGGATATTGTATTAACAAAAAAGAAGCAGAAGATGCTTTAAATAGCATTAAAGAATCCGATGCTGCTAAGGGACTTAAAGGAATTTATTATTCTATTGAAGAAGTTAGTAAATTTACTTTTTAATTAGGCAGTTTATCTACTTGCCCAGGTGTCATTCTCACTTCCCGTTCACCAGATACAATTCCTTCTTCGCCCTAGTGTAAGCAACATAAGCTAAATTGCTTTCCTCCACACTCTTACCGGGCTTATATGTATCCTTCAACATAAAAACCCGATCCCGCTCCAATCCCTTTGCCTTATGGGTACTAGAGAGAATTACCCGATCCTTATCATCACCATCCTTAAATAGACGGTCAATGTTTTCCTTTACCTCGGCAATACTCTTAACCCCATCACACAATACGCGAATACACTCCATCTTATCGTGAATTACTCCACTATCAAGATTTCGCTTTAGCATCCGCTCACTTTCCATAGCCTCATACTCATCCAGCCAAACCAACAGGTCGTCTACAGTATTACACTTACTCTTCTTAATCAATGCCGTCATGCTCTTTCCCATATCCCGACCTTGAATATTGGCAGGAACCTTATTCTTAAGCAAAATCAAACACCACTTAATCAGTGGAGCATTGACTCGACTCAGAATAAAATCTCCAGGCTTAACCAAATTTTCCATCTGATTCAAGCCAATCTCCTCCACCATTCCATTTTCGGCATCAGGAGCAGCTTCAATCTCTGGAACAATAGTCTTAGCCAGTTCCACGATATTCTTGGCACAACGATAAGTAACGCTCAACGGCATACGCTTACTGCCAAGACGATCCACGATATTCTGAATGGCATTACTATCCGCACCACGGAAACCGTAGATTGCCTGATGCTCATCTCCCACAGAGATAATCCGACCAGTACCATTAACACTAGTCAATGCCAGATTAATCTGAGCAGTATTCAGATCCTGAGCTTCGTCAATGAAAACATAATCATACTTATCCATTTTCAGATTAAGCACGTTGGGAAGCCAAATCATATCATCGAAATCCACCCTAGCCGTATCTCGCTTAGTGGCTTCCATAATACGCATAGCCGCGTCAATAAACTTTTCTCGAGAATCGCCACAAGTATCAATCTCATGACGATCCATGATTTCATCCATTTGCTGAGCATTATCAGCAAGATAACCCTTGCTTAGACTAACCAGCTTACCCAGATTAGTCCTAATCTCATAGCTTTCCTTATCATCTCCCTTTTCTGCCTTGAGATAACCATCCAGCTTATAACTATCAGGAGATCCCAGCTTGGGAAATGCCTTGCGGCAAGCAGCATATCCAAGGCTATGAAGGGTGCGAACGGTTACAGAATTGGGAGCACGAGTTTCCAGTTCAGTCTGAATACTCTTATTGAAAGCACACATCAGGCTATTGCTATGACGCGGAAGATGATAAAAACCTTCCACAATGGTACTAGTCTTGCCCGTACCAGCCAAAGCGTCAACTTGAGTATTGCCAACTCCGTTACTAATATCAGAAAAGATATTCTTCTGATACTCACTCCATTCACGAACCACACGAGACTGCTTTACCGTATTAGCATAATTGTTCTTCTTGTAATTCTGCTTATACATTTTGATACAATTCCTGTATTTGGTTACAAGTTAAATGATAACACTAATTGGACCTATTACCTTGATAAGTAATCTCTGGTAATAGGCATTAGGCAGTTTATTCACATACCCAGGTGACTTTCACATAATCGACAGGCGGCGTTTGCCGTACAAATTCAGCTACAATTACTTGGATACGCCATTCAATCCAAACTTACGCTGATGCACATTATACCCAGCAAGATTAGCCTTCCGCTGCTGCGTCTTACTATTAGGAGTAGGGGCAGTACGCTTCATACCATTACCCGAACGCAGCTTCTTCAGACCCGGCTTGTCATTATCCATTTGAGTTAATCTCCTTATAAATTAATAGTGATTATGAAAAGCAGCGTGCCAGAGTTTTCTGATTAGTTTGATCCACCAGTCTCTTTTTGTATCCATATCCCACATTAATGCATTGATAATAGAAAACTGCCTTCTTAAAATCAGTGAAAGTATAACGAGTATGATACTTACTCTTATTCTTGCCAACCTGAACCAGATAAGAATTATTTTCCATACTTACTCCTGCTCATACTTGTAAATTCGTTTCTTACCATTAGCAATCCACTTCTGATAATGCGACTCAGGAGTATCACCGTTAGCCGAACTCCACATCTCACGTTCACGCTTAGTCAATTCATAACCAACCGAAAACACTTCCACGTTCTCCTCAGAATGATAAATCTCCAAGGAAAAATCATTCTCCCAACCACAATCGCAAATATCAAACATCTCAAAGCCAATCTGACCGCACGCCTGACATTTAGCTTCCATCTGTTTCCTCAATAAGCAATCTCTTGGTCAGTTATCCCTGATAATTATTCCAAGCCACAAGAACTTCCTGCTTTTCCCGATCCATATTTGCCAGTTCAGCAATATACTGATCAGTATACTTCCAAACTCGCCAAGTAGTATACTCATACTCGCTTACGCCATTTTCAGCTGCACAAAAACCCCAACCATCACCATCAGGATCTTCATTATAGGCTTTGCGAATTCTATCTACATGCATAGCTGCAAGCGTATTAGCGACTGACTCAAGCTGATCATGAAAAGAAGTTTCACTATCTACCCTACCAGTACCGCAACAATGATAACAGGCATCCCTAACCATCCTACCATCATCCTCATAAGTTTCAACACCAAAACCATAACAACGAATGCACTTGCTCATTTATCTGCGCCCTTATGATAATATTTTATTTAGTTAGACCAGTTACTCACAATCTCCTTATGGTATAGCTCCAACTCATCATCCTTAACATCACTAGGATGATCAATTACATCTTCCAGACAATAATCATCGTCCTTCACGCTATACACTTCAGTACAGGTATAATCATTGCCTCCATGATAACAACTCTTGGTGACAATATAAGCAACTCCACAACTAACCTTATTGGTATTGATAGTAGTGCTAAAAATATCCATCTCAGCCGACATAGTGATTCTCCTATTTACAAGTTAGGCGTAAATGTTACGACCATTCTCCATAAACACTCGATCAATTGCGTCCTTGGCTTCCTTCAATCCATAACCCATAATCCCACGAACCTCTTTGATCATATCAATCTTATTCATATCAGGATTATCCTGATACACCCTACGAGCAGTAATGACAAACCTATCCGTATCAGGATTATTTCCCTGATCCATCTTCTGCTTCAGATACAGCAGTTTCTCTCGCAACTTAGTCACTTCCACATTGAGAGTATTATACTTCTGCAGATACGTATTCTTCTCCGCTTCCAGACGAACATTGTCACGAATCAGATTTTCGTATCGGTTCATGAAAGTATCGAAATCCCAAGCCATAATCATTCTCCTATAGTAAATTAATTAGTGATTTACTAGTTAGACCTAATCCCTTGATAAGTAATCGCTAGGATTAGGAAAAGGTAGTTTATTCACATACCTAGGTGAATGTAGTTACATGAATACCTTGAGATCCACCGGAGAAGCATTAGAAACATCAGAATGAATCTCTCGAACAATCCCAGTCTCGAAAGGATTGTAATAATACTCTCCACGCTCCTCTACATCTTCATTATCTTCTCCAATACGGCAAAAGTGGTATTGGTCATTATCCAGACTATTAAGAAGCCGATACACCGCATTGATTTCAGGATAATAACTATCCTCGACCCACTTGATGTAGTTCCAACGAAACAGAAAAGCATTCTCCTTCTGGAGAAAGTCATCCGTCATTTCTACCAGCTTATTCAGATGCTCAGGAATGGTTTTACACATTTCTGCGAAAGCATCACGAGTAAGAACCAGAGAAACATTGCTACGATAACCCATTATGAAATCTCCTTTTCCTATTAAAAGTGACCCATGTATCCAAAATTTGGATAGGCAATAGGAGTAATCTTACTATGCTCTACCCACTTCTCTGCCTTCATAGCTCTCATCTCATCTTCTTCATTACCACTACGAAGCAGACTATAATAAGTCTCTACTGACATAATAGAGGTATCTACCTCTTTCTCACAAGCATAACTATGCCTGTACAGATTATCATTGGCATCTACGCCCAGATAAAACTGGTGAGAACTATTATGTCCCACCAGAAACCAAGGAATAGGGCTATGCTCATAAGTAATAGGGGCAATCTGATCCATACTAACCTGATCCAGATCAGTAGGATTAGTGCTCTTGCAATAATAAGACTTAGCCAGACGAATACAGATTTCTTGATTGGTCATAGTGCCTCCTTGAACTGGAATAAACAATTTCCTAACCTAGAATAGAGAAACAAGGTTGAGGGATTATATATAAAATAATCTACCCTCTTTCCCCGGCAAGGGCGAACGATTATGCTCACAAGTAGTTGCCGCTACTTATTAGATTATCGTTCCTTTAATAATCCCTTGTTTCCCTATTTTAGTTTAGGAAAAGGCAGTTTAGACACTTGCCTAGGTGTACAAAGCTACAACGCTACTATTTATATATAACAGGCAGTTTATAGACTTGCCTAGGTCTATCTGTCAAGACTTATTACGCCTTGAACAGACCGCCATTCCGACCACGCTTACCCACGAACTTGTTAGTCCGATCCAGATAATCGTTGACATGACCCGTCCAATCCGCCATAGCCACCAGATTATCCGTATTGCCCAGAACCTTACTCACCGTGAGAGAAACCGCAATAGGACGGGGCAGAGAACCACCATCGGGCAGCTTATTGAAAAGATCCATCAGGGTTGCCTCAATCACGCTATCCCGCTCTGCCGCCTCGGCAATCTCGCTTTCCACCTTATTCTGAACGGTGGAGAGAGTAGTCTCCCAATCCACCTCGCCCTGAGCGGTAAAAGCAATAACCTCAGCCGTCTTAAGGAAACCAAAAATCGACTTGCTCATAATGTACCTCATTCCTTCTGGGGCTATTCCCCGTTATCGTCACCTTTCCCATAATCACACCATGTGATTATCAGGAAACTTTTTTCGTTCTCGCCGTGTCACCGACACCGTTTGCCGGTAGCGTTTGCCATTGATCCGGCGATCCCGTTCACCTTGCGACGTTCGCACCGTTGCGTCGTCGCGTCGTCGTCTCCACGTCAACCGCCATTCTCGTTTGCCATTGATCCGGGCATTTTCCGACCCCATAGCAACTACCATGCCATGACCCAGGTGCATCTGGCTACCGGGTAGGGTTTTGCCCTATTCCCAATAGCCATTTGCAACCCAGTTGCATTTATTACTCAATCACACTTCCATCCACCCAATCAGGCGGATCATCCTCTGGAGTAATCACAGTTTCATAACCGTCATTATCCTCAATGTAATACTGACGATTGATTTCCCTGATTACCAAGTTACTATACCTACTATTAGCCTCTTTACCTAGAGTCTCCACACACTCAATCAGAATAGGGTGATGCCTAGGCAGACTATGGTAGTTATCATAACCACGAGTCTTGAACCACAGTTTAGCATAATTGCTAAAACCATAACCACCATAACAAGCATTATACACTACCTTAACCATGTGCGTATACCTTTCTAGGTGATAAGAAAAAGGGCAGTTTAATTCAACTTACCCAGGTTGCCCGTGTTCCTCATTACTCTTTACCGAACACGGAACGGTAAAGGTAGGGAACGGTATGGTTATCCGCCAACCTATTCCTGTGCATTACCCTAACCTACGATTTAGGGTTTTAGGGCGCAGGAATACACGCCTCTAAACTTTTACTAAGCAACTGGATAGTCTACAAACCATTCGCTAATGTAAAGATACTGCTGGCTAATACCTTCGTCAGCATCTTTGTTTTTCCAGATGGTATTATCTACTTGCTCCCAATCCTTATTGGAAAGAGCAATAGCGGTATGAATACCTCCCTTTGCCTTATCCATAGTGGAATGGATGGAAACTACCTTTGCGTCTTTTCCACCATGCGTACTACCACGCATTACCAGATAAACCTTATTCATACTAGCCTCCCTGCGTGTGGAAATAAAGATTTAGTTGATAGATGATTATCTGATTAGGAAATACTATTAGCAACTCCAGCCATAGTATTTCCTAATCCATCCCATTACAACTTCCTCAACTTGATCCTGATAAGCAGGACTACTATAACGACACTTACAACCCATTACCAATGGCTTATAGTAATCAAAGTTATCTTCACTTGATTCACCATTATTGCAGTTCATCTTATTCCTTTATTGGTTCATCTACACGCTTATTACTGCATAGGCAATGTATTGTTATCTACCCAATCAGAAACAATCTCTACCATCTCATTATAGTCAACTGGTTTATCCTGATGACATTGGCAATCCAATACCAGATAGGTATTGCCACCAATGCTAGAAGTGCTGCAACGAAGATTATGATTATTCCAGCTAGGATCATCATAACCAGAAACGATAATAGAAACCAGTCCCTTATCCATACAATGAATGCAGTTCATAGATGTCTCCATTTACATACTTACTCAGGGCTAGAAGCTCCGGTATACAGAATAAGCTGACCGTCGTTATCGTAACCTACACCCCAACCAATCAGATTAGCATAAGTCACAATCTCCTCATAGCCCTTCGGCATCACCGGAACGCTAATAGGATCTCCATTGACACACGGATTGTTATCTGCATTATCCGATCCGGAAACCAGCAATGCCTCATCCGCAGAAGCATAAGTAGGATCAACCTTGCTATCATTGAAAGAAACGTAAAGAGCCATGTTTATCTCCGTGTTGGTGAAAATGATTAGATTATATGTCAATAATAATGTATAAATAAGGATATGTTTCTTTAGTTACATATCCTTACATATAGGAGAGTATAAATGTCTAGAGCAGTTAGCCCAATCAACAAAATGGAAAAAGAAGAGTTTCAAAAACTAGTTTATCAGTTTCAAAGTTTAGCCGATATCATTAGATATTTTAACTTACTGCCAGGGGCAGGTAACTATACTACTTTGAAAAAAAGAATAGTGAGAGATAATATTGACATTTCTCACATTAAACTTGGAATAGATTCCAACAGAAATAGACAGATGCGTAAGAAAGTTACCTCTAAAGAAGTACTTGCTAATGGAAAGTTTATTTCTGGTTCTACTCTAAAAAAAGTTATCTTTAGAGAAGGATTGTTGGAAGAACAATGTTTCAAATGCGGATTAGGTAATCTATGGCAAGGAGAAAAAATCAACTTGACAATAGATCATATAGACGGAAACAGGCATAATAACTTATTAGAAAACTTAAGAATACTATGCCCTAACTGCCACAGTCAGACTCCTACCTTTAGTGGTAGAAATATTAAAAACAAGAAAACTTGGAAAAATAACTGTCAACTATGTAACAAGAAGTTACATAATAAAAAAAGCATACGCTGTCGCAGATGCACAAATCTAAACAATAGAACTAAAATCACATGGCCAGAAAATAATCAACTTTTAGAGCTGTTACGATCAACTACTATGGAAAGCTTGGCTAAATCCTTAGGAGTTTCTAGCAATGCTATTAGAACAAGATTGAAAAGAAGAGGTCTTTCATTTAAGCGTATACATAAAGATTAGCGATCCCTGGGCACTCGAAACCCTATTACTAGGTTGAGCCTAGTGTCCTGACCGTTAGACGAAGGGACCAATAACAATAACATAGATACACACTTATTGATATTTATCCACTTAGCCCTAATAGATTGAAGTCATCGCACTATTAGGAAACGAGCAGTTTAGACACTTGCTCAGGTGTTTTTGTGTTTAGGTATTACACCTTGAACAGACCGCCGTTGCGACCACGCTTGCCAATAAACTTAGTAGTACGGTCAAGGTAATCGTTGACGTGTCCCGTCCAATCCGCCATAGCCACCAGATTATCCGTATTGCCCAGAACCTTACTCACCGTGAGAGAAACCGCAATAGGACGGGGCAGAGAACCACCCTCCGGCAGCTTATTGAAAAGCTCAGTCAGAGTTGCCTCAATCACATAATCCCGCTCTGCCGACTCGGCAATCTCACTCTCCACCTTGTTCTGAATGGTGGAAAGCGTAGTCTCCCAATCCACGCTGCCGTCAGCGCAGAACGAAACAACCTCAGCCGTCTTGAGAAAACCGAAAATGCTCTTGCTCATAATGTACCTCATTCCTTCTGGGGTTATTCCCCGTTATCGTAACTTGAGATAACTGTTACACCATGTAACCTTTATCTCTAACCTATTCCATCATCGTTACCTTGCGGCGTCCCCCGACACGGTTAGCCGCGACCGTTTGCCATTGATCCGTGACGCTTGCACGTTGCTACGCTCACCGCTTGACGGCTTCACCGCTTGACGGCTTCACCCTCGCACCGTCGCGTCGTCGTCTCTACACTAACCGTCACTACCGTTTGCCATTGATCCCAAGGTTTTCCGACCCCATAGCAACTACCATGCCACAACCCACCCGCACTCGGCTACCGGGATAAGGGATTTATGCCTTATCCCAATAGCCATTTTAACCCCTGTAACATGGGCAGTTTATCCACTTACCCAGGTGCAAGCTTTAGTTAATAATCATACTCCGCATCATCATAGCGGTTTTCCATGTATTCCATGTACCGCTCATCCTCATTCCAATGCTCATACGGGCGCATCATTCTAGCTCCAAGATCAGCCAGAAGTTCCTCAATCACATCTCGACGCAGGTAAATCTCATTCTCCTGAGCCTGTACCTGCTTATAATAAGCATCAATGGCATCTTGCTTAATCTTATTCTTCTCCTCCTCAGAGAGATTAGGATTAGCCTCTTCTGCCTGGCTTACAGCATCATAACCATTCTCTGCCGCCATTTCGGAATGATAATCATCCTCATCCAGACGCTCATCCCTACTACGCCAAGAACGCTCTTCAATACGGCGATTGATAACATTCCATTCACTCGCCAAGTTCTGAACCATTTCCTCACGGATTTTGCTCTTCAGAGTAGGCTCACCGTCATCATCATAATCCAGATCAATCTCAAAGGTGTATCCGCGCATAGTTATTGCTCCTATTAGTTACTTACGAATCACCCGAGCAGGCTTGCCCAGAATAGTAAAGTTATCCTTGTTTAGCTCAATCTTGGCACGATTAGGATCGTTGATTACTCCTAGATCAGACCAGTGATTATCCTCACAGATCTGAACCACATCGCCCTTATGGATCTGAAACACATTATCAATAACCTGCATCTGTGTATTCCTTTCTATCCTTGATTAGATCATTCCGAAAGCACGTCCCCACCTAAGGGCGGCTGCCATGTTGGTTCCGAAGTTTTCCTTAGCCACCTTATCCGAAAGAGCTTCCAGCTCCTGATGATAAGGATCTCCCATAATACACCATCCAGCAGCCATAGGCATAGTTACATCTACGCCACCATGAAATCGTGCCAGTCGCCAGACATAATACGCCCTAGCCTTAGTGACCCCATCATTACGCAAGGGAGATACCATACTGGCTCTCAGCTTACCCTTATTCTTACCCTGAGTAGCCATAATCAATCCACGGATAATGCCCTCATCCAGATCAGGAAAAGTGCCCGTACCTCCACAAGCATTACAATCCTTAATCTTGCCAAAGAAATCACACTTACCATTCCCATTACAACGAGTACAGTTACGCATTTGCATTCTCCTGTGATGGTGGAAACAGGCAGTTTTACTACTTGCCTAGGTAGGAGGTTATTTAGTAGAAGGTTCTCCAACCTTTAAGTTTTATCCAGCCTTTGGAGTATTAGCAATCTCAGTCAACTGACGGCGATACTTCACCATCATCTTCCGAGCATTGTTTAGATGCTTTCCAGAAAGGTTCCTTCCAGAAATAATCCACCGAGCATAATAACTGCCCAGCTTAGCATCGGGACCAGAGAACTCTACCCCATTATCCTTTAGGGTAGCCTGACGATTATAAATCGCCAACACTCCGCGCTCTACTGCCTTGTCACTATTAAGCAGTAGATTCACAATCTCTGCCTCATTCCATACCTTCGGAACAATGTTTTCCATTGGCACCTCCTAACCTAGCAGTTGCGTTTGCTATTGATCCGCATCGTTACGTCAACGTCAGTACGTCAACCAATGCCACCGTTTGCCATTGATCCGTGCGACCTTCACCGCTTGGCGGCTTCACCGTCGCACCGTCGCATCATCGTCTCCGCTACACCAATCTCCATTACCGTTTGCTATTGATCCGAGGGCGGTTCGACCCCATAGCAACTACCATGCCACAACTCCCTTGCACTTGGCTGAGAACGGGTGTCTAACCACACTCTCAACCAAGCCTTTAGCTATTGTGGTATTGCTCTACCAGATTACCTACTCCCATCATCAATAACCCGCTGGCTAAGTATACATTCAGCCAGATCATGTTATCGTTATGGGCAATAGACTTGTCCACACACTCCATGACAAGCGTACCAATAGAACCACCTGAAAGAAACATAATAGTATAATAGGTCACGATATATCTCCTATTCCTTAATCAGCGGCGGTCGGGTCAAAATGTTATTATAAGCGATAAATCCTATTATCGCCTTGACCCGTATGAATAGCTTGTTCCTCAATAATACGATTGCGTACACTAATAGTCATTCGCAATCGTGCAATAGCTTCACTTACTGGATAACTATGCACTCGCTCATGTTCGGGCAAACTTTCTAGCATTGCCAATACTTCTTCTGGGGAGCCGCCAACGCTCCATTGGTATTGTTCCATTTCCCGCTCCAGGGCAGTTTAAAGACAGGATTTCCTTACGGAAATGCATACCCAGGTCTACTTTTCTACCTACCAAGAACAGACTTTAGATCATTCACCATTTCTTGAATGATCATCTTTTTACTGATCGTAGTATTTAGATCGGCAAGAATGCTTCTACGCTCATCTGCATCGTCATTAGACTGATGCTCATCCCGAAGCAACATTATCTGTTGCTGATACTCAAGTAGTTGGTTTTCCCACTTGATCACAACTTTTTCAAAAGAAGTTTCCATCTCCCGCTCCAGGGCAGTTTAGAGACGTGCCCAGGTCTATTTATTTAGGTAGATCTAAATACCTCTATCATTGAGATGATAAAGATAGTTAGATAACTAGTAAATAAGAATACAGAAAAGAGAAACTGTACTACATCCATTACCATTGCTCATTCTGCCAAGACTTACGAGCATCCTTGCTTCGACGATCACGCCTATCTCGCATTACCTGCGTCACCTTTCCAGAAAGGATCATGCCCAGCACAATCCCACTTCGCTCCTTACGATACTGACGTTCCTGCTTATGTGTCTTGCTCACTTTACTTTCTCCTGTATAAGTAACCACTAATGTACATACCTCTGAATAAGCTATCCGCATAGCATCACGGGGATTTGCCCGCGCAGGGAGTTGAACCCATAGGTTATGGTATCCTGGGATTAGCCAAATCCTACTTTCCCTAAACCTTTATTCCATCAGCACTGGCTAGGCGCCAATGTGAGG
>Ga0214917_10005302_pt1 | contig 13834 bp, 7 predicted proteins | sample LL_1208_BB_MetaG_FD_177983 | JGI IMG/M metagenome (GOLD analysis project Ga0214917, IMG submission 177983) | Freshwater microbial communities from Lake Lanier, Atlanta, Georgia, United States - LL_1208_BB | ecosystem: Environmental > Aquatic > Freshwater > Lake | place: USA: Georgia | collected... | reverse complement strand
ACCTGGAGTTGGATTTGTACTTGGAAGTATGGCTGGTGGATTTTTAGGTGGTTATGCTGCTGATAGAGTATATGAAGGCGGAAGTTCTATAAAGAAAAAATTAGACGAAAGACTAAAAAAACAAGAAACAAAACAAAAAGGAGCAGCAGCTAATAGTGGTAATTTTGGTGATATGGTAAGCAAATTTAGTTCTGCTGTAAGTAAATTTGAACAAGGTGTTGCACTGGGATTGTTTGGAACGGTAGAACAGAGTGGAAATCAACCAATGGAAGATGTATCTGATTCTGTTGATACTTCTTACGATGTGCAACAGAAAGACCAACAACAAACCGAAGCAGAAGAAACATATTCTGCGGAAGGTGGGGATAAACCATCATCAAATTTTACCTCAGGTTATGGTTGGCGTCGGGGAAGACAGCATAATGGAGTAGATTTTGCAAGTCCATCTGCATCTGCTCCTGTATCAGTCATACAACCAGGAATTATTGATACTGGTTATGAAAGTGGGTATGGAAATTGGGTTGCCGTTAAACACGATAATGGAGCAGAAACTTTTTACGGTCATTTGAGTAAAGTAAATGTAGTAAAAGGACAGAGAATAGAAGCAGGAACAGTCATTGGAAATCAGGGAAAAACAGGACGTTCTACAGGACCACACGTTCACTTTGAATATAGGCCAAAAGGACCAGGAACAAATGCAGTAGATGGTCGTGGAATTGCTGATAATTATTTCAGATTTGGTGGAAATATAAAAGTAAAGAAAAGTCAAGAGAAAAAAACAAAAACAGATGCAGATAAAAAACTAGGGGAAGTTTCTACTGATTATCAACAAAAACCAAAAACAGGACAACAATTTTTTGCAGAACAAAAACAAATTACAGGAATTAAACCAGAACTTCAACCATCGGAACTTTATAAAGACACTAAAATACAAGAAATGGTAAAAAATCCAGAAAAATATAAAGAGGGGATTGGTAATATTCAAGGTGATAAAAAAATGGTTGTTGGGAAAATGTATGATGATTACCAAAGATATATAAAACAACAAAAAATAATACCACCGCAAGTAGTTCCTACACCACAACAATCAATACAGCAATATCCAACATACAATCAACAACAATCAAGTGTAACCATAATGCCTATAATGATGGGAGGAGGTCAAGGTGGTGGAGGTGGACAACAACAAAAACCAGTATTTATTCCTGTTGGTGGTGGCGGAGGAGGCGGAACTGTAATTTTTCCTGGACCAAGTGAAGGTGCTATATTAAATAGTTTATGGAAGACAATGCTTCTTACTAATCTCTCGGCAGCATAATGGCTATAGCAGTATCCGGTTTAAGATATCAGTCAGTTACTATTGCATCTTTGGATGGAACTAAAAGAATTGATATAACAAATTCAATTCTTGGAATTGATTATTATGAGGATATATTATCTCCTTGTATAACAATGACGATTGATTTGATGAATACTTATTCTATTTTTAATGGACTTCCAATTCGTGGTGGAGAAAGTGTTGCGATGGAAATTGAAACGGTTTTTGGTAATTTTAGATTAGATGGTGAAAAAGCAATGTTTGTGACTAAACTGAGTGGTTTAGATGCACAAAGAACAAATGAAAGTTTTACTTTACACTTAACATCAAAAGAAGCATTACAAAATGAAACTGTAAGATGTTGTACAAAATATAATAATGCAAATATTAATACTCACGTTGAGGATATTTTAAAAAAGGTTTTACAAACATCTAAAATAGGACAAATTGAAAAAACATCAAATACTTATAGTTTTATTGGAAATAACAAAAAACCATTTCACATTTTAACTTGGTTGGGTCCAAAATCAATTTCGGCATATTCAAAAAGTGGAAATTCGGGAAAAGAAGCAAAGGGGACATCTGGATTTTTGTTTTATGAAAATATTGATGGGTTTAATTTTAGAAGTATTGATAGTTTAGTTTCAAATACTCAAATACAAAACTCAAGTTCAGATAAAGAAAATATTTTTAAATATACTTTTGATGGTATTGGTGCAATACAAGCAAATGATTTGAGTAATAATTTTAAAATTTTAAATTATAATTACGAAAAGAATATTGATTTGATGAAATCATTAAGAGTTGGAATGTACGTAAATAAAACTTATTTTTATGATATGTACAATCAAGAATTAAAGATTTACAAATATAGTCTAAAGGAAGAACTTAAAAATGCAACAAAACTTGGAGCTAATGAAAGCATCGCAGCATCAGAACAATTTGGAAACTCAATTACTCGTATAATGACGAGAGCATCCGATCACGGAATTTTAGATTCGAAAGGAACTTTTGCCGAAAGTGGAAGAGATAATGCAGATATGTCTAAATCTTTTTCAAGATATAATTTGCTATTTACACAAGCACTAAATATCAATATCCCGTGTAATGTAAAATTGAAAGCAGGTGATATCATTTATGCACAATTTCCACAAATGGAATCCGCACAAACGGGAGAAGTGGATAAAGAACAAAGTGGAAATTATTTAATTAAAGAATTGAGACATCATTTTTCGCCAAATGAAATGCTTACATCTTTACGATTAGTTAGGGACAGTTATGGATTATATGGACCAAATCAATGATTGAAGAAAGTTTATTAAAATCCGGCATTCTCGGTAAAGATGGTTTTGTTTGGTGGATTGGTAGAGTTGCTAAACGAGATACTTGGTTTCGGGAAAATTTAGGAAATGCTTTTAGTGGAGAGCAAGGATTTAGATGTAAAGTAAGAATTATTGGTTATCATCCATTTGATGATAAATTAAAGGAAGAAGATTTACCTTGGGCTCAAGTGATGTTGGATGCTGCTTCGGGAAATGCAGCAAATGGAAGCACAATGTTACTTCAGGGTGGAGAAACTTGTGTTGGTTTCTTTTTAGATGGAGAAGATGCACAACAACCAGTTGTTATTGGTCTTCTTCACCGAAATGCAAATGTAAAAGAAAGTGTAACTGATGAATTAAAAAGAGCAGAGGGAGAAACCGAATTTAAAAATGCTCCTCTTTATACAGGAAATAAAATACCATCTACTAATATACCAAAAACAGAACCAAAATCATTACCACAAACTCCTCCATTACCAGGAACATCAACTGTAGAAGGAACTACAAATAAAGCATTTTGTCTTTGGTCAGATCGCCCATCTTCAGCTGCGGCTGCATTTGAAATTAAAAATACCAAATATGTTCGTATTCCAAGTCGTTGTAGTAATGATTTGATAGGAGGAATTGCAAGAATTATTCAAGATTTTATTGCTATTGTGAATACATTAGAAAAATCAATTGGACAATTTATAGACCCATTATTGAATGAAATTGTAGATATTGCAAATACTATTAAAAATATTGCTGGACAGATTGGTGGTATAGTTAAACAAATTATTAATAGCATAAGAGATGCTATTATTAAATGTTTGATTAGTTTATTTAAAAAGTTTTTGGGATTACAGAAAAAAACCGACCCAACGCATTCACTTACCGGACCAGTATTGCAGAAAGCAACAAAAACTCTATTACAACAAATTTTTTGTATTTTTGAAAAATTAATTGATGTAATGATAGATTTTGCAATTAAAATGTTAGAAAATATGATTAATGGCGTAATAAATCCAACAACTTGTGCAGCAGAACAGGCAGTATCTGGTATTCTTGCAAAATTGATGAGTTTGATTGAAGAAGCACTTGAACCTATTCTTTCTGGTGTTCAATGGTTAACTGGTGGACTGGGAACTATTAGTGGAATTTTAAATCAGGCATCCACATTAGCAACAGAAATTTATAATTTTATTAGTTGTGATGAAATCAAATGCAATAAACCAAGTGAATGGATATCTTCTACGTCTGCTGCATTGCAAAGAGGTTCTGATGATTGGTCTAAACAACTTGTGGGAGTCAATGTATTAAAAGGTATTAGTAAAGATTTGACTCAAATATCTTCAGGCATTTCTACTGGTGGCCTTGAAGGTTATGATTATAATGGGTCTAACTTATCTGGATTAAATAAAATTGCAAGAGGTTTGGGTGGTGATTTGTCTTCTATTGAAGGTGCTATTGCTTCAATTAGTTTATTTGGAAGTAATAATAGTTCTTTTGGTGAATGTAATAAAAAAACTTCAAATCCACAAACACAATACGATTTATCACCTGTTCCTTTTGGATACAAATATTCATATTGTATTCCACCAATTGCTGTAGCTTTTGGTGATGGTAATGGAGCACAACTTATACCTATAGTATCAAATGGTTCTATATTTTCAGTGGAAGTGATTGCTGGTGGTTCTGGTTATAGTTCACCATTATCTATTGCGATTATTGATAATAGTGGTTATGGGCAAGGAGCACAAGTAGATGCTATTGTTGGTGTTGGTGGTTCAATTACGGGAGCAATTGTGATTTCTGGTGGTTCTGGTTATTGTCCTGGAAATTATAATAATGTAGGAATAGATACAAATATAACAGACGTAAATACATTACCAATAACTGGTATATCAACATCTGTTGTTGGTAATGTAGATTCTGTTTATATTATAGCACCTGGTATTGGTTATACATCTGGAGATACGATTAGTATTGGAACTACAACAATATCACCAATTATAACACCAAATGGTTCGGTTGTTAAAGTAAAACTTCCAAATAATTTTAATCAATCGTTTGCAAGAACTCCAATAATCACTATAAATACCAATACAGGAGTTGGGGCAGAGATTATTCCAGTAATGAAATATACTCAACAGGGAATTTTCGTGAATAAAGATTCAAAATCAGTTATTGACCAAAAACAAGTTATTAATGTGGTGGATTGCGTATGACGGAACAAGAACTTCAACAAAAAATAAACGAAATAGTTGAAAAAAAACTAGAAAATTATTTTCGTCAACATATTAATGGTGTTGAGATTTCAATGAATGCCCCTACTGTAGGACACGGTATTGGAGAGTATTGTTTAACTACGGACACTAACCAGGGAATACAAATATACAAACAAGGAAATATGAAAATTGGAGCAAATAAATCAATTGAAATTAGATCTGGCACAAAAGCAAAAAATACTGATACCTCAATCATATTAACATCAGAAAATGGAAACATAGTAATTGAAGCAAAAAATGGAGATGTTGTATTAAAAGGAAAAAATGTACAGATTGAAGCAACAGATGCAGCTGGAGTTGTTTTTATGAAATCAGCAAAAACTATTAAAACCGATGCACCGAGAGTAGATATTCAAGGAACAACTGTAAATGTATTGGGTTCTTTAGATACAAAAATAGTTGGTGGTAGCACTACAATACACGGAGAACTTGGTATGGAAATGACCGAAGGACACGAAACAATCTTAAATGGTAGTTTACTTTCAAAAATCATAAATGGTCTTGATGAAATTAAAAAATTCTTCAAATCCCCTTGTGGAGGTTGATTTAAATGTCTAAAATACCATATGGGGAATTTGCAAAAGTTTTAATTGGTGATATTGATACTTCTGTTGCAACTGTTGGTAGTGCATTTGGTCTTGTATCTGGAACATTAATTAATTCTGGTGTTTCTTTTTTTGGCGGAACACCTCAAGGTGGTGTTGCACGAGCAGCAGTTATGATTGGACCACCATTAGCAGTTCCTGGATTAGGGGCACTTCCTGCTTCACTTGAAGTTTCTGGAATGTCTAATCATCTCGGAAATCATAATATTTTTGGAGTTGCAACGAATAATGGGTTATCTGTAAATAATGGTGCATCGCTTAATAATGGTGCATCGCTTAATAATGGTTTCGTTCAAAGTCTTGGTGTTGATATTGACCAAGGTGTTAAAATTCAAAATGGATTAAATTTTAGTGCAGATGTTGGATTTAATGTTGGAGCATTTACTGGTGGTTCAATTATTTCTGCTCCGGTTGGAACTTTTGGTGTAAAACCATTTGATATTCAACATCCAACAAAAGAAGGTCAAAGACTTCGTTATGTTTCACTTGAAGGTCCAGAATGTGGTGTTTATGTTCGTGGAAAACAAAAGGAAAAAATCATTTTACTTCCAGATTATTGGACGGGATTGGTACACGAAGAAACAATTACGGCACATTTAACACCATATGGAAAAACAAAATGTTTATATGTTTTAGAAATTAAAGATAATCAAATATATGTAGAATATGAAGAAGATGAATTGGAATTTTCTTACTATATAACAGCAGAAAGAAAAGATGTAAATAGATTAGTAGTCGAATATGAAGGTCTTTCTTTACACGATTATCCAGAGGAATTTGAAGACTAATGGCTAAAAAAGATATTATTGATAAGTATCAAGCAGAAATTGTTAATATAGATAAACAAATCATAACTCTTGGTGATTTTAAAACTGCAATACAATCAAATATTAATCAATTAATTTCTCCAACTGCACAATTGGACGAACAAATTGCACAATTAACTGTTGATATTAATAAAAAAATATATGAATTGGCTGGTATTTCTTCGTCTGCTATTGCTTGTGGATGTGGTACTTATATAACGGATGAGTATAGCAATCAAATAAGTATTGGTAGTATTTACTATTATGAACAAGCTAAAGCACATCGTATGAATATTGAAGATACGACTTATACTGATACAAACCCATTTGGAAAATTAAATAAAACTGATGGTTCAGTAGCATTCAATAGTGGAATTGGTAGTACTACTATTGTTGTTGGTGCAGATCAAAATTCTATTTTAGAACTTATTGTATCAAATCCTGGTTCTGGTTTTATATCTTCTACCTATTATGGAAGAACATTGGTTGGTGGTGCTGGAACTGGAGCAAAGGCAGATATTGTGGTTTCTGCTGGTGGATCGGTTTCAAGTGTGATTATAAATAACGGTGGAACTGGTTATGCAATTAATAATATACTGACCATATCTTCATTTGCTGGTGCTACTTTTACTGTTACAAATGTTGGTTCACCTATTCTTGGAATTGGTGTTGATACTTATATTGTTGCAAGTTCTGGAATTGGAAGTGAATTTATACCAAATATTGATAGTACACGAACAAGTAGTTGCCCAGCAACTACTTGTGTTTCTTATGCTGCCTCATTTAGTTTAGTTCAAAATCAAATTATTGCATTAAGATTACAAAGAGATGAATTATTTAATGGGACAAATACATTTAAAGCAGAAAATAAAAAAAAATATACAGAAAGATATGGTTATATTTTTGCTGAAGCAAATATAAATGAAAGAAAAAATGTTGTAAATAATGTTATAAACACTTTGAATAATTCTACTTATAATCAATATTTTCTATGAGTATTCTTCTTGTTGATAGTAGAACTGGTATAAGAACATCTACTGAACTTTCTGGAGTTGCATTAGATTTATATCTTCGTGAAAATCCAGATATCAAGAAAGTTGGTATTGGAACCACTGCAAATCAACCATATTATATTTTATTAAATGAAACAACAGAAGAATTTAGACCTCCTTATGTAGATAATAAATTTGTATATAATCCAGGTTTAATAAGACTCGGAATTGGAACACCAGACCCTCAAGCAACATTAGATGTTGCTGGTGATATAAGATTTAATGGTAATTTTACTAATACTGGTGTTAGTACATTTCTAGGACCTGCATTTTTCTATAATGATGTAACTTTTGAACGTTTTGTAGTTGGTGTTGCAACAATTACAAAAAAACTTGATATTGGTATTGGCGGAACCGTACTTACTGCAATAGCATCTACTAATCCAAGTATTGTTGGAGCAGCATCAACTTATTATGGAAATATTGGAATTGGTTCTACCATTCCACAGCAAAAGTTAGATATTGCTGGAAGTATTAAGATTAATAAGAATATATTTGATTCAAATAATGAACAAGGGGCCACTGGATATTTTCTTTCAAGGGATATTGAAGGTATAACTTGGGTAGAAGTTAATCCTTTAGAAAATCAAGGTATTATTGCATATAATGAAGAAGTATTGATAGGAGCAGGACAATCATTTTTTGCAATTAATTTAAGAACTGGAGATGGATTAGGAATTACTACAGATACCGTACAAGGATTTGTAAATTTAAATACTTCAAGTATTTTGGATTTATATGTTTATGATTACTGGAGTGTTGGTTCCAATGGAAGTGTTTATAGAAATACAAATGTTGGTATTGGTAATAGTAATCCCACATTTGCTTTAGATGTAACTGGAACCGCAAATATCACTCAAACACTAAATGTTGCTGGTATTGTAAATTTTAGTTCAAGTGAACAATCAACGACTAAGGATACTGGTGCATTAATAATTTCAAATGGTGGATTAGGAGTAGAAGGTAATATAAATCTTGGTGGTGATTTGAAAATTGGAGGTGCAACACAATCAACGACTAAGGATACTGGTGCATTAATAATTTCAAATGGTGGATTAGGAGTAGAAGGTAATATAAATCTTGGTGGTGATTTGAAAATTGGAGGTGCAACACAATCAACGACTAAAGATACTGGTGCATTGATAATTGAAACTGGTGGATTAGGAGTAGAAGGTAATATAAATCTTGGTGGTGATTTGAAAATTGGAGGTGCAACACAATCAACGACTAAAGATACTGGTGCATTGATAATTGAAACTGGTGGATTAGGAGTAGAAGGTAATATAAATCTTGGTGGTGATTTGAAGGTTGGAATTGCTGGAACAGTCATTACAACCACCGGAATTGGTTCGGTTGGTATTGGAACCAATCTTCCATCTAAAGGTTTGGATATTGCAAAGCAAGTATTAATACAGAAAGCAGTATATGACTCAAATCGAAATGTAGGATATAAAACAGAATTTTATAAAACTCCAAGAACAGTATTAGGTCAAGTTGCAGTTGGTGCTACTGGTGAAGTTATTAGTGATAGATTTTTTGATGCAGCAAATTTAATAAGACTCAATCTTGACTTTATTGCAGCAGAAGCAGTTGGATTTATTACAAGCACCGATTATTTGAGTGGAACATTTTCGGTTCCTGGAGTTAGTTCTTGTAGAGATGATATTAAAAAAATATTAAAATCAATCACACTCGACATTACAAAGGGTGGAAACTCACAATCTGTAGGTGCGGGTCTTTCTTATTATAATGGTGGGTCACTTATCCATATTACATCTGGTGCTCAACAAACAGCAACTGTCGTTGCGATTACAACTGCCGCACAAATTTCACAAAAAGTAATTAATAACGTTTTACTAACAAAATCATATCAAAGTGGTGTGAGTAGTATTCGTCAAATTAGAGATTTAACAATACAAGATGATGCTTCGGTTAATTCTAATGCAAATATTGGTGGATGTTCAAATGTAGTCTCTGCAATTTATACTTGTGCCGGTATTGTAACTGCAATTATTGGAGGTGGATCCGGTTCTGCTCCTGCTATTACTCAACCAGATGGTAAGGTAGTATGGGTTCCACCAGGAACTGATGTAAGAAATCTAGTTTGGGTCAATAAGTATGGTAATGATGATAATGGTGGAAAAACAGAAGGAGATGCAAAATTAACGATTGCAGCAGCTGCGGCAGTTGCTCAACCCGGTGATACGATTATGGTTCGTTCCGGTGTTTATTATGAGAATAATCCAATTGGTTTGAGAACTGATGTTTCTGTTACTGGTCAGGATTTGAGATTAGTAACAGTGGTTCCTCAAAATAGTGGTAAGGATGTATTCCACGTCAGAAGAGGATGTTTGGTTGAGAATATGAACTTTGCCTGTGATACTGGACAATCTAATCCGGGCGGTGGTGCAGTTGCATTTCCTCCTACAGACTCCACAAAATTTGCAGTATCAGGATTTATTGCTTCTGGACCTGCAACTGAAGGTCCATCAGGAAGATGGAGAAGTCCCTATATTAGGAACTGTACCAATTTTATGCCCTTAAGCATTGGTATGAAGATTGACGGAAATCATGCAACCGCATCTACAATCGGTGCTGATTTGAAATCAATGGTATGTGACTCATTTACACAATATAATGAAGCAGGTATTGGAGTTTCAATTACAAATAATGGATATGCCCAGTTAGTTTCTATTTTTACAATTAACTGTGATAAAGCAATTTATTGTGATACTGGTGGACAGTGTGACCTCACTAACTCTAACTCGTCATTTGGTAATTTTGGTCTTGTTGCAGTTGGTCTGGGTGCAACTGAATTTACATCTCAAGTGAATACTACAACCGATGCTGAAGTAGATAGAGTTGTATTTAAGAATGTAACTGATAATGTTGGGATTTCATCAAGACGACCATATGATGGTCAGGCACTATGGTTTAAAATAAATCTTTCAAATTATAATACTGGTCAAGTTGGAATTATTACTTCACCTTTACAAAGATTAAAATCTATTACTGTCGTAAATGGTGGTTCTGGTTATAGTGAGGCATCTCCTCCTGATATTACTATTTTTGATACTGCAACAAATGATATTTTCCCATTAGGTCCTGAAGGTATTATTGCCGAAGTATCGCCAACAATTAGTGGTTTGGGTTCAATTACTTCTGTTGATATTGTAGATAGCGGAAGAAATTATCTTCCTAGTCAAAATATAGGAGTTCGAATTAATGGCACTTCAACAAATGATTTGACGGCTCAGATGGAACCAATTTATTTTACGGTAAGTGAGGCAACACTTCCAACATTTACGGTTGGTATTGGAACTACAACGACAGTTGTTTTGAATGAATTTATTCCTTATATTGTATATGCAAATGATGCTGTCGAAATGCGTAGAATTAGTCGTATTCTAACAAGTGGACATTCATTTGAATATATTGGTTCTGGTACTGATATAAATATCTCAACACCTTTAAAGGGTGCCGTACCCATTAAAGCAAATGAGGTTGTTGCAATTGATGGTGGACAAGTACCATTTACAAGCACCGACCAACAAGGCAATTTCAATATTGGTGAAGGTATTCAAATTAACCAGGCTACGGCAACAATTACTGGAAGAGATTTTAGTAAAGCAATTCAAGCAGAAGTTACACCTTTAATACTTGCACTGAGATAAAAAAATGGCAATTGCACCAGTCAATAAATTTATTACAATTGCAGTTCCGGTTGCTCCTGGAGAACAAGTAATATATGCAACTCCAACCGGAAGATCATCAATCATTCTTTATGCGCAAGTATCAAATGTTGCAGTAGCATCTACTTTTCCAAAAGTTTCATTTACACATCGAAGAAAAACAAATAAGACTGGATATATTAGAAATAATCGAATTATAAAAGAAGCAAAAATACCTCCAAATGATAGTTTGATTATTATTGATGGAAGATTAGTCCTACAAAGAGATGCTGTAATTTCAGATTCAGTTGTAATCGTAGGAGTTCAATCTGGTATTACTAGTATTACTAACTGTTTATATGATTTTAATACTGGTATTACTACTGTTACGACACTAACCAATCATAATTTTTCAGTTGGTAGTGAAATCACGATGAGTGGTCTTGCTTTTAATTGCTCTCCAGGAAGTAGTGGAATTACAACAACTATTTTCCCATCTCCGCAATCTGCATTTACAGTAACTGGCGTTGTTGGTTTAACTACTTTTGTTACAAATACTGGACCAATTGGATTTGCTCATACTTATGTAAGTGGTGGATTAGTTGGACCACTTCAAATGGAATTTATTTGTAGTATTTTAGAAAATAATATTGCAGTATAATTATGTCTAAAAAATATTTAAGCGGAAGAGTCGAAAGAACATCACAAACAGAGTTAACGACTGATAGGTATGAATATCTTGGTTTAGAACAGGCAGAACCAAATCTTGGAGATCCTCTGGTTGGACCTTCTTCTATAACGGCAAAACCTGTTCCTCCAGGTCAACAATATATTGTAGTTTCAACCGGAATTGCCGGAGAACGTTATTGGATTCCAAATCAAGGTGGTATTATACCAGGATCCATTAGTGTTTTTAATGAAAATACTGCAGGACCTGCGCCGGAGGGATTGGTTGGTGGGCTTAGTAGCACAACACAATTAGTTTTTATTGGAAATGCAATTAATGTAACGGCACCATATGCCGGGCCACCATATCCACCAAATGTTGATATAACAATATCACCTCCTGGAAATAATGGAGATGTATTATTTAAAGAATTAAATGATTTTGCAACATCAACAAAATTAGTTTTTAATAGTTCTGTTGGAATATTAACGATTGGGAATGGACTAAATGTTGGAAGTGGCGGAACAATATTTACCATTAAACCAATTGGATTGGTTGGTATAGGAACATCTTCTCCAACACAAGAACTGGATGTAAATGGTGATATAAGATTAAGAGGAACGATATATGATTATAATAATCAACCAGGAGAAAATCTGCAACTTTTAATTAAAAATAATTTTGGCGGATTGGAATGGAATAATCAAAGCGCTATTCGTGCTGGTGCTGGTGGAACTTATACTCAAGTGCAATATCATGGTGCATCTAGTTTAGTTGATGGTGCAATTGGTTTTGTTTATAACCCAGATAATAACAGAGTTGGTATTGGAAGTACATTACCCAGATATATTCTAGATGTTATTGGAACTGTTAATATAAGCGGATTAGCCACAATCACAAATCTTTATGTTTCTGGTATTGGTACATTTAATAATATTGTATATGTTATTTCAACAGAGCAATCCACAAGCACAAGCACTGGAGCACTTGTAGTCTCTGGTGGAGTTGGAATTGGAAAAAACTTAAATGTTGGCGGAGTTGCTGGAATTTCATCACTAAATGTTACTAATCATACTACTTCAGGGTCATTATATGTAAGTGGTATAAGCACTTTAGGTGTTACTAGTACAACTAATCTTACTTCACAACAACTTAATGTATCAGGTATAAGCACTTTAGGAGTTACTAGTACAACTAATCTTACTGCCCAAACTTTAAATGTAAGTGGTATAAGTACTTTAGGTGTTACATCAGCAACTAATCTTACTTCACAAACTTTAAATGTAAGTGGTATAAGCACTTTAGGTGTTACTAGTATAACTAATCTTACTTCACAAACTTTAAATGTAAGTGGTATAAGTACTTTAGGTGTTACATCAGCAACTAATCTTACTTCACACACTTTAAATGTAAGTGGTATAAGCACTTTAGGTGTTACATCAGCAACTAATCTTACTTCACAAACACTAAAGGTTTCTGGTATAAGCACTTTAGGTGTTACTAGTACAACTAATCTTACTTCACAAAGCTTTGTTGTAAGTGGTATTAGTACATTTTACGGAAATATACTTCCTGGCAGTAATGGTTTTTATGATATTGGAAATGTTTTATACAAATTTAATGAGGTGTATGCGGATACCTTTATAGGTCAATTTATTGGTAATGCAGATACTGCTACTGTTGCTACAAATGTAAATGGCGGAACTGGAAATTTAACAGCATTAAATGTAAGTGGTATAAGCACTTTAGGTGTTACATCAGCAACTAATCTTACTTCACAAAGCCTTGTTGTGAGTGGTAATGGAACTATAACAACTCTTACTGGTACTGGTGTTACTTATACGAATGGGACTATAACAAATCTTAATTCCACTAATGGAACTATAACAACTCTTAATTCCACTAATGGAACTATAACAAATCTTACTGGTACTGCTGGAACTATAACAACTCTTAATTCCACTAATGGAACTATAACAACTCTTAATAGTACTAATGGAACTATAACAACTCTTAATAGTACTAATGGAACCATAACAAACTTAACTGGTACTGCTGGAACTATAACAACTCTTAATAGTACTAATGGAACTATAACAAACTTAACTGGAACTGCTGGAACTATA
>Ga0214917_10005301_pt1 | contig 13839 bp, 11 predicted proteins | sample LL_1208_BB_MetaG_FD_177983 | JGI IMG/M metagenome (GOLD analysis project Ga0214917, IMG submission 177983) | Freshwater microbial communities from Lake Lanier, Atlanta, Georgia, United States - LL_1208_BB | ecosystem: Environmental > Aquatic > Freshwater > Lake | place: USA: Georgia | collected... | reverse complement strand
AATAATCTCCATTTTTATTAAACATATTTCTATTATAAAATAATTATTTATCTTTTGCAAATGGTGGTTTGAGCTTAAAGATTATTTTTATAAGAAGTAATTTTTAAGCTCAAGCGAGCGTCGCACTATAATTCATCTTCATCGCTTCTTGTTGATTCATTTTCAGTTTCAGTTGGGTCTGCCTGCAGGGCAATAACCACAACTTTTTTGCCAGGATGTTTTTGCCTGATGTGTGTAGTGACGTTGTTTTTTTGTGCCTCCCTGTAATCACAGTAAGGGCATCCAAAAGGTTTTTCGCCAGTATGAGTTCTTATGTGTTTGTCAAGCGTAGATTGATTTATGCATAATTGTTCACATCCCTCATAAGGACAAGGTAAGCATTGTTCAGGGTCGTGTTTCTTTTTATGTGAATTTAGAGCATGCTTATGAGCAAACCTTTTTTCGCAACCTGGAAATGTACAAGGGTGATTTCTTTCAGAGGAATGCTTTTGTGCAATATGTTGTTGTAATAATGCTGGCCAACGAAAACTCTTTCCGCATTCACCGCAAACATTTTCATAATGAATAGTGCTTGATTTCTTCTTAGTGAGCGTAGCTGCAGATCCAGCTATTAATCCTTCTGCATAATCTGTATGAGTAGGTGCTAAAGCCAAAGCTTCAGGATTAGTAGGTAGAATTAGTGGTGGTAGCCCTTGAACTGTTTGTCCTTGGTGCGTATCTGTGAAACCTTGACCAGGATTACTATTAAAATCTCCTTGAAATGTTGAATTGATCAGAGAGGGTTGACTCATTGTTAAGCTTGAAGTTTCATCTGCAGAAGAGTCTTTGGTAAGAACTTCAGCATTTCCACCGTTGTGGTGTTTTTGTATGTGTTTTAAACAACCACTATTCTGAGTAAAAAATTTCTTACATTCAGAACATTGAAAATTTTTTGTACCAGTATGTACTGGTAAATGTTGTATTATACGAGTCAAAAACTGATTTCTGTAAGGACATTTTTCTAAAGGATTTTCTCTATCCGGATAGGGGCAATCCCATGATCCATTTTCATTTTTTAGAGGCTGTAATGTCTCTGATGGTACTTGATTACCATCATATAAAGTCTTTCCATGGGTTTTCCGCTGATGTTGTTCAAGACCAAATTGTGAAGGAAAAGATCTTGTACATTTAGGGAAAAGGCATTGATGTGTTGATGAGGTGGTTTTTCCGATCTCTATTACTTGTGCGTTGCCATCGTGCTGATTTCTGATGTGTCTTAAGCAAATACAACTCTGAGTAAAAGTTTCTTTACATGTAGAACATTTAAAAGATGCTTTATTAGTAGTATCTTTTGCGGAGGCTATTGATTGATCATCATCATCCTGATATTCAGGATCAGCAGAATAACTTTCATCATCACCAGTCTCTTCTTCTTCTTCTTCTTCTTCTTCTTCGATTATATCGTTTTGAGAAGGAATCATAGCCATAGTTGCAGATAAAGCAGCAGCTCTTTTTTCTTGAGATCTTTCTTTCTGAGCTCTTCTTGCATCGGCTTCAATTTTTCTAAATTGTTCTTCAACGGTTAGTTTTTTCATGTGATCTGTATTAATAGGTGCTAACTGAAAAGATTGAGATTTATATACAGTTGGTAGTAGTAATTGATTTTTTTGCGGTTCAATACTTCCTTTAGTTATTGTTTGATCAATGACAGGAATTTGAGCCGTAGGAGATGCATGAGCTGGAGCGGCAGGAGATGCAAAAACTTGATGGGCAGAAACTGAATTATTAAAACTTGATAATGGTTTATCAAAGGCTGAAAGATCAATATCATCAATATCAAGACCTGCAAACAATAGATGATCTCTTTCGTGTTGATCAAGCTCGTTTTGGGTGTTAAATATTTGAAAACATTGATGACACTGATACAGGATAGCATTTGCTTCAGTAGTACCAGAAGTATCAGATGGAGCAGATGCAGCAGCAACAGCAGATGGATCGAATTTATCTGTTTCAAGATTGTACCCAGCATTTGTAAGCTCTTCAAGATCAGCAGCAGAAAGAGGATAAGCAGAAACAATATCTCTAAGGCCAAAAGGATAAAATTCTTGACCTTTTATGCCAGGAATTAGGGACAATAAGCTTAAAAATAATAATAGTCTTTTCATAATAATCTCCATTTTTATTAAACATATTTCTATTATAAAATAATTATTTATCTTTTGCAAATGGTGGTTTGAGCTTAAAGATTATTTTTATAAGAAGTAATTTTTAAGCTCCCTGAAACAATGAGTTGATTACATGATTTTTGTGTAAAACCTGAAAACTAAGCCCCTATTTTAACGCCAATGCTTCTGCGTGTCCCTGCTGTTATTGTTGAAATGTTGTTGTATTGTACATCTTGGACTACTTTTGAATCGTTATACAGTAAAACATAATTTTTATCAGAAGGGGTTAAGCTGGAATCTCTATTGCCAAAGGCAAAATTGTCAATAAGCGTACTGGTTCCTGTTGCATGTTGGTCTCTGATTCCAATCGCTTGATCTCTTGTAAGGCTTCTGTTACTTATTACGTGGCATTCTTTAACCAAACATAAACCACAATCAGCAGCTAGATTGATCCCGATACCAAACCCAGCAGTTCCGCCATTTGCTTGAGATAAACAGTTTGCAAGAATGCAGTGTGTTGCAGTTGCAAGTGAAAACCCAGCGCACAGTGATAAAGCATTGGTGCTGCCTTGATTGCCAGATGCTATGCACTGTTCAAAACGGTGCCCAATGCTTCCAGTTGTATCAACCATAAAACCATGAGCTTTATCACTGGCGCCTGATCCAGTAATAAAATTACTTTGTGCTACACACTCAGATAGATGGTTATATCTTGATGCTTTCATTCTAAATCCTGCTGCAGTGTTGATTGCACTATTTTGTGCAGCATGACAATTTTTTAATGTTACTGCTTTTGCGTTGTCCATAAAAAAACCATAACTTTCTGATACTGCTGTATCAGTTGCATTATTTTCTTGAGCTATGCAGTTTTGAAATTCAAGACTGGTGCAATTAAAAGCATAAAAACCAGTAGCTATAGTTTCTCCTTGGTTGCCTGAAGCAACACAATTGCTCAAGTTGACATCGCTATTATTTTGCCCAAAAAATCCATAAGCATTAAACGTATTAATGGTTGTTTTACTGGTATTAAATGCTGAATTAATTATTTTAAACAGTGTGCAATACGTAAGATTAAGCCCAATAGCGTGGGATGTAGTGCTGCTTGTACCACTGACTAAACATTCTTTAAGAGTACTATTTTTAATCAATGCTTGCGCTGATCCATTAAATAAGATCCCTGTTCTGTTGCATTCTATAACTGTTATATCTTCAAGGCTTATGTTGCTGCAGCCTGAGCTAACTTCCACACCATTTCCAGTTGTTTTGCGAATAGTTCCATGCTTGATAACAATATTGGTAAGATTGTTGTTGATAAAGATTCCATCAACGTTAGTTACATCACTGCTTTGAGTAATAGTATTGCCATGTAGATCAAGAATGACATCATTACTGGCAATAACAACAATTGCACCATTTCGGGTTTCTGAAATAATAGTTTCGGTTAAAAGATAATACCCAGGTTTTGCGATAGTATAGCTGAGTGTAAGGTTATTGGTTCCTTTTTCTCTAAAATCACTGATGCCAATATAATTTACTAGACGTGCATCTTGAAGTTGCTTACGAAACAGTTCCTCTTTTGCGGTGCAAAGATTTGTTGCAACTGCTATAAAGACACAAGCAATAAATTTCATAGCGATGGTTCCTTAAGTATTAAAATGTACACAGACACTTGCGCTTAATAAAAATGCAGTTTGATTGCCTAATCTGATGTTATATTTTTCTGCATTGTCTTCAATGCCTGTTGAATCGGTTCCAGCATATTTTACTTGAAAAGCAAGTGGAACATATTTTCCTTGTGCATCGTGATAATAGTTGCCCGGTATAAACAATGCGCAAACACCAGATAACTTTATATCTTCAGAAAGTGTAATATGGCATGAACTATTCAGTTCTACCCCTAAGTAAGGGTCGAGTTTTTTCTGTGCATCAAGAGTATGGGCTGTACTATATGAAACATTCAGAGCATCTTTTAGGTGATAATTATAATCTTTTTTAGTTTTTGTATATTGAAAAAAAGTAATTAGATGAGCCCGCAGTTCATAATTTTTATGATGCAAAGTATGCAGAAATTTACTACTCAAGCCAATAAAAACAAGATTAGAACAGCTTGGGCTTGTTAATTTATTGGTTAAAAACAAAGGACGATTGAGTTTGCGCGCTTCATATAAAAAGTATGATTGCATCGAATCAGTGGTAAATAGTTCTTGTACTCCAACAAACCCTTTATAATGTTTGTTGCTATCTTGGTAAGCTATTCCTGGCGTTAAACGGGTAATCATAATCTTTTCATAAGAATCGTTGGGATTATTGTCTCCTGAAGCACATCCAACGGTAATTGCATTGTTCAGCTGTTTGTAATCATGCTGCATACTTGCGTACAGCATCCAACCTTTATACTTATTTTTATAGTTTTTTCTGAATCGATTATAAGAATTTTTAAAAAAGTTATAATTGGCTCCAGTTGAAGGTAAAGCAAAATTTTGACCGTTAGCATAATTGCGTGATTGGTCAGATGGATTAGTAAAAATAGTAGCAAATTCAAAATCATCAGGATCTGTTACTCCATTGGTTGCAAAATCTGGATCAGTAAAATCAATCCCAACCGTATCTGTTGGAACAAAAAAAAGATGATTTTGATACGTAGTTCCTGAGTCACATACAATGTTTCGGTCCCAGGCTTTAACCTTCTGGCAACCATGGTTTGCGGCATATTCAATATTAAACCTAAGGTTATTTTTTTCATACGTTAGCATACATCCGGTAGTTATTAATTTTTGTTGTGCATCACTCATAAATTCAACAGCTGCATCATTGTCATGATTAAGTAAAAGATAAGGATTAATGTTAATGTGTGGTTTTTCATCATGATTACGATAAGGCTTGTAATTCAGTTGTGCAGCAAGTAAAAAATTCTTTTTAAAGGCGCCACGTTCGGGGTTATTATTTTTTTCAAGATCTTGTGCATGGGTAAATGAACTTGCAGTTTCAAAGGTGTCATTTCTTGTTTTTATCAGGCCATAATATGCCTCATACTGTACTTTTTTTTCAAATGCTGTTCCGGAAAGTAAAAGTCCAGCTCTAAACTGATCAACTGCTTGATACGATAATTGTCCAGGAATAGTTTGCCCAACAAGATGCGCGTTTCCGAGTGCAAAACCATTGCCCAAATGATAAGGAAATATCCCAAATTTAAAAAACTGCTGTGAATCTTCAGAAAAAAAATATTGTGCCCACAATTCTCTTGCCCATAACAAAAGCCTTGGAACTGAATGACTATGCTCTGATTCTATCAAAGCGCGGCCAATTTTTAAGGTTGTTTCTGTTGATTGATTAAATTTACCAGTGCTGCCCATAATACCTTTAAATCTACTTGTTACATGGAACACAAGAGGTTCGTAATCATACTGTTTGTTATATCGTTTGAGTGTTAATGAACCGTCACAGGTGTAATTAATTAAACTAAAATTGTCAGCTTGGTTGTTACTGTTAAGTAGCTCCAAATTTGATCCATACCAAATTTCTGGCCAGAAATGCACAGAAAGATTCAGTTGTGTAGTTTTATCAGGAATTAACGTTATTTTGTTATCAGCAGGATTACTGATTGATGCTGTAGCAGTTGCTCCGCAAAAAAAGAGTAAGAATTTTTTAAGTTTCATCTACTAGCCTTGTAATTAATCGGTACGAATGCTGACATTATCAAATTGAGAAACTACATTGCCTTCTCTTAAAAATTCTGTATTCAATCGTGTGCTGTTAAAGGGAATGCTGTAAGGCCGTATAAAATCTTGAACAGTGTTTTGACGCGCAATATTTCCGGTAAAAATAGTAGTATGGTTATTATTGGTTTCGTCAGTATAAAAACCATAATCATTTCTGTCCGCTTCATTATTGAGTAAAAAACAATCAACCGTAGTGTTGAGTTTAAAACCATACGATTTTTTTGCTGTCAGTGCTACGTGGTTATTAATCGCTTTGCATGATTCAATAATAACTTGAGAAGATGCTTTTACTAAAAATCCTTGACTGTCTTCTGTCAGCGATATGCTTGAGTAGGCTTTGCAGTATTCAAGTATATTGTAACCGTTGCAATTTTTGATATAAAAACCTGTTGTTTCTAGGAACCCTTTATTTGAGGTAGTGGTGCATGAAGAAAGGGTACAATCTGAACAGTTACTGAGTGAAAAACCGTACGATATCCCATTATGAGCTACTGTTGCAGCTACAATAATATTATTAAGAGTAATAAAAAAACAATCAGTAAGGTTTATGCCAGAAACTGTAAGATGATAAGACTCTGTTTTATAGATTTTTATTTCTGAAAAAAGAGCATTAACTGTTGAATAACAATTGATTCCATTGTCGCATCCAGTAATTGAAATATTTTTGATTCTCAGGTCTTGAATAGGTTTTTCAGTTGTTCCTAAAGCTACAATGCCAGAACCCGGAAAATCTGCAATGGTACCGTTCTTAATCAGTGTGTTTTTTACCCCTGATGCAATCCTAATTCCTTGGACCGTTAACGCTCTGTTGCCTGTATATCTAATGGTTCTTCCATCAAGGTCAAGCGTAGTATTGTCAACATTAATAACAATTGCTGCATCAGATCCCCCTGAATAATCGATGCACCCACTTACTTTGGTATTAGTTCCTTCGCTTGAAATTCTTATCCCCGCAGTATTAGCGTCAGCAGGTTTTATGGTTGTATCAATAGTAGAACTTTCTCCAGCTCCTGTTATTTGGTTTGTACTGCTACTTGATCCAGCCATAGTTACTACAAGAGGAGTTTGTGCTATAGATGCAGTTGTTCCCCGAGTTCTTTCTGGATTAATCGATAAAAGAGTAACAGTGCAGAGTAATAAAAAGGGAGCAAGTACAGATGAATGCATAAATTATTTATACCTTTTTACTTAAGAAGAAATACCAATATTGTAGTAAGGTGGCTGATTTGCAAGGTCTAAAAGTCCGCCAATATCAGCTGAAAGTTCAGGGAACGTTCCAACAGCAATTGCAACATTATAATTATCAGTATTAGCATTTGCATCAGTATTGCCAAAAGCAAAATTATCAAGAAACATATTAGTTGTTTGCCGTTCAGAAATATCTCTAAATCCATAGGCTGCATTTGCTGTACTACTGCAATTTGCAATTGCTTGGCAATGTTGGATTTGGCAATAATCAACGGTGTTTGCGTGACTGATATAAAATCCATGTGCAGCTGCAGCTGAATTTGTTAAAGATCCATTAGCGCGCGCTGTGCATGACAACCAAGCACTCTGTTTTTCAGTTCCAGAGAGTTGGAACCCTGCAACAGTTCCAGTTGCAATATTTGCACCTTGGTGGCCAATACTTTCACAATGTTTCCAGGAGTTACCTAATCCGTTAAGAGAATAAAATCCTGCAGTTACATTTGAAGCAGTCAATCCTGTATCGCGGCAGTAAGCACTATAACAGTTGGTTAATGTGTTGTAATAAGAAGCATTCATATAAAAACCAAAAGCGCTTTTAACACTTTCATGCCCCATTGATTTACAATCATTAAAAAGGTTGCTGTGTGAGCTGTCACTATAAAATCCAACAGCGATTCCTGTTGTTGCGCTGCAACCAGAGGCGGTGCAATTTTCAAATAAGCAAGCACGGCTATTGCCTTCTAGGTAATAACCAAAACTGCGCGATCCTTCGTGTCCTGCTGAATAGCAGTTTTTAATTTGTATATTTTGACTTGCATTGATCCATAGGCCATACGCATCAAAACCGGTTCCTCCTTTTGAACGCAAAAAATTGCAATTTTCTATAATAATATTTTGAGCGTAAGCAATTTTACATGCATAACTTTCTCCTGCTTCTATGCTGTCACAATTTTCTATAGTGCAATTGCTGATTACGCAGTTTAAAACTTTTGTTGTATCGTTAGTAACGGCTGTACCTTCTAAGCTGATTCCTCGGCTTCCTGCGGTTGCTCCACCTCCGGAAATTCTGATGCTTTCAAGAGTTACACTTTTTGAATTATCTTGAATTCTGATTGCGTCTCCGGTAAAACCTTCAATTGAGCCATTTTTAATGACAATGTTTTTTCCCGTAATATCAAAACCATGTACATCATCAGTGGTGCCGGTATAGCTGATGGTATACCCATTTAAATCAATGGTAATATTGTCAGCGGTAATCACAAAAGGAGTAGCTGTTCCAGTAAAAACAATGTCCTCGGTTACAAGGTAATATTTCCCTTGCGTTGTGTACATTTGAGAAACAGAAACGGTGGTTGAATTCCCCATAAAATTACGTGCATTAATTGCCGTTATTTTTGATCGTGCTCCATTATTATTGCGATAAAGTATTGTTTCTTCGGCTAATAAAAAATTGATGCTATTAAAAGAAGTGGTAAGCAAAAGTATGTTTAAAATATGATACCAGGTAGCGTGCTTCATATCAGATTCCTTTTTTAAGAATTAATGTTAACGTGCTTGAATATTAATTGCTTGTGATATCAAGATTTAAAAGTGGCAACTGTTGAACGTTAGCAAGAGTACCTACTTTTTGTGGTGCATCAGTATGTACAGCACCAACAGCAGGGTTTATCAAATAGTTGACCGTGTTGCCAAATGCTGTGCAGTCGGCAATAAACGTTGTGCTTGTTAAGCTACCATCGTAAAACCCATATCCGGTAGCAAGCCCGCGGTGGTTTGATGCTTTGCAGTTTCTTATGAGTGTATTAATACAGCTGTTAGTTGCCCCATCTAAATAAAAACCGGCTCCTTCTGAAACGGTGTGCCCGGTGACTTGGTTATTATTTGCTTGGCATTCTTTAAAAATAACGTTATTGGTTTCTTGTGCAAAAAAACCAGCAGTAATAATTCCATTGGTATCTTGATTGCTTATATTGCCCACAGCAAGGCAATTCTCAAAGATATGGCCAGCACCTTTATAACATGAAAATCCGTGAGCACCATCAGTTGCATGTGTTGCTGTTGAACCACTTAATACCGTATTTCCCAGTGCTTTACATTCCATGATATGAAAATATTCGGCATTGCCAAAATAAAAACCGTGACTTGATGCTGCACCTTTATTACTCATGGCAGTGCAACTTTCTAGATAAAACCCTCTGGCAGAAATTGCCCCAGCGTTATTGTCAGAAATTGCAGAAGTAAATGCAAAACCGTAACTGTAGCCAAGTGCGCTACTTTCATTACCATGATTGTTGTTTGCTGTGCAATTGATTAAACTGCAACCTTCAGCAATATCTGTACCTAAAAAAGCAAAACCAGCAGCACTGTCACCTTGGTTGCCACTTGCATCACAATTTTGAAAATTGATATTTTTGCAACCACCTTGCACTCTTACTCCATATGCATCATCGGCAGCTGATTTGCATCGTCCAAAAACACTGTCAGAAACATACACATTTGCTGCAGCATGAATCAATAATCCAACAGCGTCAACCGTAGCTTTTCCGGTAATATTTGAAACAACACAGTTGTCAATAACTACATTTCTGATTTCTTGCTCAGCTGTTGTTGTTCCAAGTAATCCGATACCAGCAGTTACACAGTTGCTCACGGTTATATTCTGAATTCTGATGTCATCACATCCATAATTAACTAAGATTCCATACCCTTTAAATTCAGCGATATGCCCATTTTTGATGGTAATATTATGAAGATTTCTGTTAACTTCAATGCCACTAATATTTGCAGTTGAGCCATTTTGCCATAATGTTCTTCCACCAAGGTCAACAATAACATTACTTGCATTAATAAACAGAGCTGTTTGGGAACCAATACCGGTCACAGAACTTGTTGATTGTGAACCGATGTCTTGTACAAAGGTATAGGTTCCTGGAGCATTAATCACATACGTTTTGGTAAGGGTTGACTCTCCAGGATTTCTAAAATCTGTTACTGAAAGTGCGTCGATATAATGAAAACTAGGAGCAACTCCACCTGGTTTGGGAGCGGCACTGCGATACAAATAAGTTGTCTGAACTGTTGCACTGTGCAAAAATAATAAAAAAAACTGTAGCACCAAAAAATTAACCATGTATCGCTGCTTCATTACATCATCCTTTTTTAAAGATTGTTTGCAAAACATTAAAAGATTCAGCTTATCCTAAATTTGAATAAACATTTTGAATATCATCAAGTTCTTCAAGTGCTTGCAAGAATTCAATTGCTTTGTCAGCAGCTTCGCCTTCTGGATGGACCATATCCTTGGCAACCCATTCAATTTCAGCCTCTGTTACTTTTAGTCCAGCATCGGTTACAGCAGATTTTACTGTTGCTAACTCTTTCATCGGGCAGGTTACAATGAACAGTTCGTCTTGTTTTACAATGTTTTCAATTTCAAAATCAAGTAACTTTTCAAGCAGTTCATCTTCTGTTTGATTGGTTCCGGTTGCTTGAATTACTCCTTTTTGTTCAAACATCCAGCTGACAGAGCCGTTAGGTGCGACGTTACCACCTTTTTTTGAAAAAATATGGCGCATTTCTGCAATCGCTTTATTTTTATTGTCACTGAGCACTTCAACAATAACAGCTATGCCTCCTGGGCCATATCCTTCATACATATGTTGTTCATAATTTACACCAGGAAGTTCACCGGTTCCTTTTTGAATCGCTCTTTTAATATTTTCATTAGGCATATTAATACCACGAGCTTTTTCAAGTAAGGTTCTTAGTCTTGGGTTACCTGCAGGATCTCCGCCACCATCTTTTGCAGCAATCGTAATTTCTTTACTGACTTTAGTAAAAGATTTACCGCGAGCAGCATCTTCTTTTGCTTTTTTGTGTTTAATATTTGCCCATTTTGAATGACCTGCCATTGCAAGCTCCTTATTACGTGATTATTTTTTATAACAGAATTTCTTGTCCAAAATATTTTCTTTTTAAAAAGGGTAGCTTTTTATAGCCGATTTGTCGACCTCTTGGCGTTTTTTCTAAATACCCTTGTTGAAGGAGAAATGGTTCGTAAACTGTTTCTATCGTCTGTTTATCTTCTCCAATCAATGATGCAAGTGTTTCAAGGCCAAGAGGGCTGCCATGGGTATGTTCGATTATTTTTTTTAAGATAAGGTTATCAATGGTGCTTAATCCGTCCTCATCGATACCTAAAAAGGAAAGTGCTTGTTTGGTCAACTGGTCATCAGCTTTTTCAAGTCTATTAACTTGTACAAAATCACGAATACGACGTAACAGTTTTTTAGCAATTCTTGGGGTGCCTCGTGCAGATTGTGCAATTCTTTGTGCTGCATCATGATCAATTGGTAATTTTAAAAAATTTGCAGCTTGATGAATAATAGCAGTCAATTCATCTAGTGTATAAAAATCTATTCGTTCTGTTATACCAAATCGAGAACGTAATGGACCAGACAGTTTACCGCTTTGAGTGGTTGCTCCAATTAAAGTAAAAGGGTGCAGCGGTAAATTAATCGCTTGTGCCCCAGCACCTTGGCCAATAATAATATCAACTCTAAAATTTTCCATTGCAGAGTACAAAACTTCTTCAACAACAATAGGCAGCCGATGAATTTCGTCAATAAATAAAATATCTCGAGGTTGCAAGCTAGAAAGTATAGCGACCAAATCACCAGTTCTTTCAAGCATTGGCCCACTGCATACTTTGATCCCAACTTGCATAACCTGAGCCATAATACGTGATAATGTCGTTTTTCCTAATCCTGGAGGTCCAAACAACAGTAAATGGTCAAGTGCTTCTTTGCGCATTCCTGCAGCTTGTGTGTAAATTTTTAATTTTTTTTTCAGTGCTTCTTGTCCTAAATAATCATCAAAAGACTGCGGACTAAAATCAAATGAACTTTCATGATCAGCGCTTGAAAGAGAAATCAGATCGATACTTTGTAAAGCTTCCATAGATTTGACCTTTATACTTGAATAGTTTTTAGTCTATTGCAACTATTAATATGGTCAATAATTTACCAGTTTTGTTTTATTTTTTTCTTGTTTAGGTTCTTTTTGTATGTTCTTTTATATGTTTTTCTGCTTCATCACGGCGATCGTATCTTTGTGCACGTCCGCATTTAGAACAATAATAAACAATGGCTCTGTTGGCCCGACCCATTTGAACTCGAGCAGAAGGTGAAACACTGGAAACAATTTTTTGAACTTGCACAGGATCTTGAGCACGTATTTGAGCAAATTCTTCAAATGCTGCTTGCAAAGCGCACTTGCGAACAGCTTCTGCTGGATCAAGGTGAGGGTTTTTATGAATAAATGCTGCAAGTTTTGCCTGCTCTTCTTGCGGCTTGGTTTTTTCGGCGGTGTATAATTGATTTGTTGCAATTAAGAAACAAAGATATATGAGTTTTTTCATAATAAGCCTTATTGTAAACTTAAAATTGAGTATTTTGATAAAGTTTGAAGTTGTTTTTTGATTATATCAAATAGTATTTACGCTTTCAAGAAAATAACTTAACCAAAATTACTTAATAATTTTTTTTAAACATACAACAAAGATTTGATCTACTCTTTTTTATTCAGGGTCATCATCATCAATTACAATATCATCATCATCATCATCCGAAAATTCTTGTTGGTTTGATGCTAAGGGTGCAGTTGATTGCAAATCGATTACTAGTATTTTGGCATCTTTGCATGTACTATTAACTTTTTTAGTATGCCATGTTGCATCAGAAGAATATTTGTATATCTGGTTACAACTAGAGCACTTATATTTTTTCAGATGTGTATTTTTATGTTGTCGCAATTTCTCTTTAAGGCTATTTAAGTCGAATTCTTTTTTGCAGTGGTTACATATTATTTTAGAATCTTTTTGAGTAAAATGTTCTTTTAATTTTTCAGATAAATTAATTAGGTTCTGTGAACGAAATTTATTTAAGCCATAGCAACATGCTCACAAAATAAATAACGGATAAGTAGCACTGTGAAGACTTTTCATAACGAGAAAAGACTCTTCTGAAGTGTTTAATCTTGCCAAAAAAACATTCAATTTGGTGTCGTTCTTTGTAAAGATATTTATCATAGAGACGGATTGTAAGTCTATTTTTTTTGGCAGGAATTACAGCAATACAATCATTATCATTTAAATAATCAATATAAGCACTGTAGTCATAAGCCTTATCACCAGCCATTGCAGCGCTTTTTATGCCTTGAGTTAAAGAGTGAGCTTGAGTGCTATCATGAGCTTGGCCAGAAGTTAAACTAAACTTTAAAGGGTTACCAAGTGCATCTACAATAGCATGTAGTTTAGTAGTGAAGCCACCACTGCTACGACCAAGAGCTTCTTGCTTTTGTGTGTTTTTGCCGTATCCTGCTGCACACGCATGAGCACGAACAATAGTTGAATCAATCATGGTCAGTTCCATATCAGGTTCAACTTTAGATAATTCAAACAAATTTTTCCATATGTTACGATCATTCCATGCCTTAAATCGCTTATGTACTGCTCTCCAATTACCATAAATTTGGGGTAATAATCTCCATTGGCAGCCCGATCTAATCGCATAATAGACAGCCTCCATAAAAATACGTAATTTCTTAGAATTTTTCCTATGCAGGCCTTTAAATTGTTTCAGATATTTTACTATTTTTTTAAATATTGTATCTTTAAGTAAATGCATTTAGACTTCCTTTTTTGGTATTATTGAAATTATCTCTTTAAAGGAAGTCTACTTTTTTTTAAAGTAAATTTAAATTTCGTTCACAGAACCTAATAATTGATC
>Ga0214917_10005299_pt1 | contig 13840 bp, 15 predicted proteins | sample LL_1208_BB_MetaG_FD_177983 | JGI IMG/M metagenome (GOLD analysis project Ga0214917, IMG submission 177983) | Freshwater microbial communities from Lake Lanier, Atlanta, Georgia, United States - LL_1208_BB | ecosystem: Environmental > Aquatic > Freshwater > Lake | place: USA: Georgia | collected... | reverse complement strand
GGGGGCCAAATCCTCTCGAGCGCACGAAATAAGCGAGAGAGTCCGACCCGCCGGCGGCGACGATTGATTGCGCGTGTGCGTAAGCACACAAGACCCCCCACCCGGAGGGCATTCCCCAAAGGTCGGGGGGTGTGTGAGGTACCATTAGCGCGGGGGAAGGTCTGCGGGGGCGCATTGCGCGGGTGCGAAAGCACCCAAACCAATCAACCCAGAGGGGATCCCGCAAAGCGCAGGGGCAGGTGTGTGGGGCGCAACATCCTCACGTGCACACGCTTGGTAGGGGCGTTTGTCCCAACCGCCAGATCCAACCATCCAAATCTTTTTCTTCTGCCGACCAAGCTTAATATTAGGGTCTGACCCTAATATTAATAAAAATAGTACATTTGGGCTATTTAGGGTTGATTTTGATCTTCCTCCTTCCCCCTGCCCTAGTCACAAACCCGCTACGCGGGTTTGTGCCCGACCCCCAACAAAGTCTGAAATCCCGGCCCCTCTTTTTCCCTCGCCACAATCTCGACCGATACGCCCTCGAAACCGGCCTCCCGCATCATCCGCCCCAGGTCGGAGGGAGCAAAGCCCAGCCACACGTCGGCATAGAGTTCCCGAGCGGCTTCAAAATGATGTTCCACCAAATCAAGGATCAGAACCCTCCCCCCAGGCCGCAAAATTTTGCAGGCCGCCTCCAGCGCTTTCGGAGGATGGATGGCATGGTGAAGGGCCTGACTCAGGATGGCCACGTCCACGGATCCCGGTCGGATCGGCGGATTTTCCAAATCGCCGAGCCGGTATTCCAGATTTTTGAGACCACTCCGTTTGGCCAGATCGCTCCCGACCTCGACCATCCGTGGGGAATTGTCGACCGCGATCACTTTCTTGGCCCGGGCCGCCAGAAGCTGGGAAATCAGACCCTCCCCCGCACCAAGGTCGGCAAAGGTTTCCCGCGGGGCCAAGGCCAACAGCAATCTGCCGACCGCCTCCCACGAGCGCCCCGGACAGTATTTCTTTCCGAGCCGGCCGGCCACGGCATCAAAGTACCGCTTCGACTTCTCCTGCCGGCGGGAAAGGACCAGGCGGAGGGACTCTGCATCCCGGCCCTTGGTGGCAAGCTCGGCGGCCGCCCCTTCGGCAAAGGCCCAGGCCTCCTTGAGGGCTCCCGATGGAGCTTCCGCCCTCCGATAAAAGGCCTTTTGCCCCTCCCGGCGATCCCGGACCAAGCCCACCCCCTTCAGAAGCGACAAATGGTTCGAAATCCGGGACTGGCCCACCCCGAGAGCCTCCTGCAGTTCCGCCACGGAGAGTTCCGTTTCCTTGAGGGCGGCAAGGATCCGCAGACGGGTGGGATCCGCCAGGGCCCCCAGGAGTCGCACTCGGTCACTCATCTTGGTTAAAAGATTCATCATCTTATCATGATATATCAATATTATTTTGTTGCACCCGGGCCGAGTTGGGCCATCCTTTCATAACCATGCGTGGACATTTTATCTTCTCCTCGGAGTCCGTCGGCGAAGGCCATCCGGACAAGGTATGCGACGCCATTTCGGACGCGGTGCTGGACGCCTGTCTCGCCAGGGACCCGATGAGCCGGGTGGCCTGCGAGACCCTGGTGAAGTCCAATCTGGTGGTTATCGCCGGAGAGATCACCACCCGGGCCAAGCTCGATTACGACACCCTGGTTCGCCGAACGATCCGGGAGATCGGCTACACCCACGACGACGATGTCTTCCACGCCGACAAGGTGCACATCATGAACGCCCTCACCGGCCAAAGTCCGGATATCGCCCAAGGAGTCGATGCCAAGAAGGCGGACGGCAAGAAGACCTCCGAGCAGGGCGCCGGCGACCAAGGCTTGATGTTCGGCTACGCCTGCCGCGAAACCCCGGAGCTGATGCCCGCCCCCGTGATGTTTTCCCACCGCCTCGGCCGCGAACTCAGCCGGATCCGAAAAAGCGGCCGCGTCCCCTGGCTGCGTCCCGACGCCAAATCCCAGGTCTCCGTCGAATACCGGCACAACCGCCCCGTTCGGATCACCGCCGTGGTGGTCTCCACCCAGCACGCCGAGGGCGTCTCCCACCGGACCATCGAAAAATTTATCATCGAAAAACTGATCAAGAAGGTTCTCCCCGCCGACATGCTCGACCGCCGGACCGATTTCCTCGTCAATCCCACCGGCCGTTTCGTGGTGGGCGGACCGGAGGGCGACAGCGGTCTGACCGGGCGAAAAATCATCGTCGACAGCTATGGGGGTGCCGGCCGGCACGGCGGCGGTGCCTTCAGCGGCAAGGATCCGACCAAGGTGGACCGCAGCGCCGCTTATATGGGTCGCTACGTTGCCAAAAATATCGTGGCCGCCGGCTTGGCCGACCGGGTGGAGATTCAGTTCGCCTATGCCATCGGCTATCCTCGGCCCGTCTCGGTCTGCCTCGACACCTTCGGCACGGAAAAGATCCCCTTCTCCCGGATCGAACAGGCCGTTCACAAGACCTTTGATTTCCGCCCGGCGGAAATCATCCGAAGGCTGCGCCTGCGCCGCCCGATTTACTCGAAAACCACCAACTACGGCCACTTTGGCCACCGGGGCAACCCCGTCTACGCGCCGTGGGAGCACACGGACCGTGTCCGGGAGCTCCGCCGCCACGCCGGACTGAATTAAATCCCCAAGGAGACCCAACCCATGAGCACCACCACCCTCGCCCCCAAAACCAAAGCCCGCGGACCCAAGACCGGCGACCATAAGGTCAAAGACCTCGCCCTCGCCGAACTCGGCCGCAAGGAAATCGAGATCGCCGAGAAGGAAATGCCCGGCCTGATGGCCATCCGGGAAAAGTATGCCAAGGACAAACCCTTGGCCGGCGTCCGCGTCACCGGCTCCCTGCACATGACCATCCAGACGGCGGTGCTGATCGAGACCTTTGTGGATCTCGGCGCTGATGTGCGCTGGGCCAGTTGCAACATTTTTTCCACCCAGGACCAGGCCGCTGCGGCCATCGCCGCCGCCGGTATTCCCGTCTTCGCTTGGAAGGGCGAAACCCTCGAGGAGTATTGGGATTGCACCTGGAAGGCCATCGTCAACCCTGAGGGCAAAGGACCGCAACTTGTCATCGACGACGGCGGCGACGTCACCCTTTTCCTGCATAAAGGTTACGAGCTCGAGGAAGGTGACGGCTGGGTCAACACCCCCTCCTCCAGCCATGAGGAGAAGGTCATTAAGGACCTGCTCAAAAAAATCCATGCGGAGAACCCCTACATTTTCCACGAGCTGGTCAAGGAATGGAAAGGCGTGGCGGAAGAGACCACCACCGGAGTTCACCGCCTCTACAAGCTTCAGGAGCTGGGCAAATTGCTGGTTCCGGCGTTCAACGTGAACGACTCGGTGACCAAGTCCAAATTCGACAACCTGTACGGGTGCCGCCACTCGCTGGTGGACGGCCTGAATCGCGCCCTCGACGTGATGATCTCCGGTAAGGTCGCCGTGGTTTGCGGCTACGGGGATGTGGGCAAAGGTTCCGCCCAGTCACTCCGCGGCCAGGGCGCGCGGGTGATCGTGACCGAAATCGACCCCATCAACGCCCTGCAGGCCGCGATGGAGGGATACGAGGTGACCACCGTTGAGGAGACCCTGGGCCGCGCGGACATCTACATCACCACCACCGGGAACAAGGATGTCATCACCATCGAACACCTGAAAAAGATGAAGGATCAGGCCGTGGTCGCGAACATCGGTCACTTCGACAACGAAATCCAGGTCGACAAGCTCAACAACCTCACCGGAGTGAAGCGGGTCAATATCAAGCCCCAGCTCGACAAGTACGTCTTCCCCGATGGCCGGGAACTCTTTCTCCTCGCCGAAGGCCGGTTGGTGAACCTGGGCTGCGCCACAGGCCACCCGAGCTTTGTGATGAGCAACAGCTTTTCCAACCAGACGCTGGCCGCGCTGGATCTCTGGAAGAACCGCACGATCTACAAGCCGGCGGTCTACGTCCTGCCCAAGAGGCTGGATGAGGAGGTCGCTCGTCTGCATCTTGAGAAGATCGGGGTCAAATTGACCAAGCTCACCAAAGATCAGGCAGACTACCTCGGCATTCCTGCCGAGGGCCCCTTCAAGCCCGAGCACTATCGCTACTAAAGCTTCAAGCTTGGTAGGCCACTCCCGATGGAAGTGGCCTACCGAAACAGAGTGGGCGGCAGGGTACAGATGGAAGGCGAAAGTCCAAAGCTTCCGCTATAAACCCTCCACGTTCGGAAGGTTTTTGGTTCCAGACTATTTCTTGGCAGCCTTCTGAGGCAGCAGGAGCGAAAGTGCAATCGAGCCGCCCACGAGAGCGGTAATGATGACCAGGGACCAGGCAATGGGGAACTTTCCGCCAAAGACATCATTCAGCCAGGCCATCTTCAGGCCGACGAAGACCAGGACCAAGCCGAGGCCAAACTTGAGGAAGTGGAACTTATCCACCACCCCGGCAAGGAGGAAATAAAGCGCCCTCAGCCCAAGAATGGCAAAAACGTTGGAAGTCAGGACGATCAAAGGCTCCTTGGTGATGGCAAAGATCGCCGGCACGGAATCGATGGCGAAGACGATGTCGCAAAATTCGATGAAGATGAGGCAAATCATCAGCGGGGTGACTTTCCAGACCGAGCCGCTCTTCAGAAAGAACTTTCCCTCCTCCATGCGGTGCGTAACCGGCAAAACCTTCTGCAGGAAGCGCAGGAACGGGTTGGTTTCCGGATCAATGGCGTTGTCGGGAGAGAAGAAGATCTTGATCCCGGTCAGGACCAGGAAGACCCCGAGGAGCACGTTCACCCAATGGATTTGCAGAAGGACGGCCCCCAGGGCGATGAACACCACCCGAAAAAAAATGGCGCCCAGGATGCCCCAGAAGAGGATCTTGTGCTGATACTTGGCGGGAATGCCGAAGAACTTGAAAACCACCACGAAAATGAAGAGGTTGTCGACGGCCAGGGACTTTTCGACGATGAAGCCGGTGAGAAACTCAAGAGCCGAATAACGGGCTTGCCGGTCCGGATCAAAACCGGAAAGGGCCAAGAGTTGCGGATCCCGGGAAAACTCGTGTTTGCAGTAGAGGTAAAAGGCGAAATTGAACAAAAGCGCCAACGTGATCCAGAAGACGCTCCACCCGGCGGCCTCCCGCATGCCGATGACATGGGCTTTCCGGTGAAACACCCCGAGGTCCAGGGCAAGGACGCCAAGCACAAAGAGAAAGAAACCGGCGTAAAACCACAAATAGTCCCGAAAAGGGAAGAGGATGATGTCCACGACAGGCACCGAGGGACGCTAGCCGAGAAAAAGAGGAAATGCCAAGAGCGCAGAGCGAGCCCTAAAAACGCCTCTGCGAACGGGGATCCGGGACTTTCTTGGTGTTATCGTAGGGCGACAAGCCCGCCTTGGTGTCGTCGATCACCCTTTTGGGATCGCCGGTCGGCGGATTGGGAGGAATGGCCACAGGCTTCGGAGCGGACGGCGGGGCTACCGGTTTCTTTTCGCCATACCCAGGCGGATAAGTGTTGGGGTCCTGGGAGATCCTTTTGTAGCTGCCGGAAGGGGGCTGGGGAGCCACCTGCATCCGTCCGTCCGTCGAGGCGGTTCCCGGCATGATTGGCTTGGCCCCGGATTGAAAATCTTTTCCCAGGGGCCCCGTGCCGGAAGGCCCGGTAAAGGAGTCGAAACCAGGCTGCACCCGCCCGTCCCCGGAGGCCATGGCACGGGGTTTCACCCCGTCCAAGCCGGTCACCACCGGAAGCTTCTGGGTGTCCGCCTCCCCAAAACCGGGCACGGCGGCCTTGGCTACCGACGGTTGGCTGGAGGCCTTGGCTTGTTGTTCCTTTTCTTTTTTTTCTTTTTCCAAATCCTGCTGGGAATCCCGGGCCTGCTGTTTGGCCTGGAGAGCCTGCTCTTCCTCCTTTTTTTTGGCTTCCTCCTTTTTTTGCAACATGGCTTGGGCGGCCCAGTCGGAGTCATCCGCAGCCTTTTTTTTGCCGGGATCCACCGCGGGAGGCCGGACTTGCGGAGTGGAAGGGGAATCGGCGGGACTGACTCCGGAAAAATCGGGAGCCGGAGCCGCCTCATCCATTCCCGGTAATTTGGGTTTGGACTCCGCTGAGGGTAGGTCGGAAAGGCCCACCGGGGTCGTCTGAGCGGTGGCGTAAGCGGCAAAAAAGGCCAACACCAGGAATGGAATCCCTTTCACAACCCCTAACTTAAGTTCACCCAAAGAGCCGTCAACCTCGCCCCCCGGAAGCCGACCGAATAAGATACGCACACCTTGAAACCATCCCTCCCTGTCCTGCTCGCCGAACAAATCCGGGCTCAGGGCCCCCTGCCCTTTCATGACTTTATGGAAACGGCTTTATACCATCCCGAGCACGGCTTTTATGCCTCCGGCAAAACCCGGACCGGCCAAGAAGGCGATTTTCTCACCCCGGTTTCCCCCGGTCCCGTCCTCGGCCAGCTGCTGGCCCGGCAGGCGGATGAACTTCACGAGGCCTTGGGCCGTCCCAAGTCCTTCAACCTGATCGAACAGGGCGCCGACGCGGGATGGTTGGCCCGGGACATTTTGGCGGCGGCGCGGAGGGATCACCCCGCGCTGGGAAAATCCGCAAGCCTTCACCTGATCGAACCTCGGCCAAGGCTACGGGAACGACAGAAAGCCACCCTCAGGGAAATGGCTCCGGACTTTCCCATCCAATGGCACGACTCCCTGGAATCTTTTCAGGCCAGCGGGGTTCCCTGCTTTTTCTACTCCTGTGAACTGGTGGACAGCTTCCCCGTCCGCATCTTCACGTACCGCCACGGGGTTTGGCATGAAAAGTTCGTGGATAAGAAAGGCTCCGGATTTGTCTGGTTGGAAAAACAGCCGGAGCCGCCGGCGCGAGAAATCATCCAACGGTTTTCCCCGCCCGAGGTGGAGGGTTTTACCTTTGAATTTCGTCCGGAAAGCGGTCCCTGGATGCAAAGGCTTGGCTCCCAAATCTCCCCAGGGCTGGTCCTCACCCTGGATTACGGTTTTTCCTCCAAGGAGCTCTATTCTCCGGCCCACGCCGCCGGCACCCTGGTCGCCCTGCGTCATCACCAAAAAATCCGGGATCCCCTTGCCGACCCCGGTGAACAGGATCTGACCGCCCACGTGAACTTCACGGAACTCGAGGAAATCGGAATCCAAGCGGGACTGGAAAATTACGGACTAACCGATTTTGCCCGGGGCCTGACTCACCTGGCCTCCCCGATCCTGACCGGAGCCCAAAATCCCACCGAGTCCTGGATTCGCAACTTCCGCCACCTGACCCATCCTTCGTTCTTCGGAAAGACCCACCAGATCCTCGTCCAGGGAAAATCCCTGCCCAAGTCTTTCACCCCCTCGATTGTGACGAAACTCAAAGCAGGGGCATAGGTAGGGCGACTTGTCTCAATCCCACCGCGTAAGAGGAAATCATAACCCGCGGGACGCGGTGGCAGGGATGGGCGGGGGCATGTCGGAGGGGGCCAACCCGCCTCGTTGAAACTGGAAACTTTGCGCTTTCCGCGAGGCGGCCTCGGAGAGGCCGCCCTACCTCAACCCTTTTCCGAATTCCGCTTTCCGCTTTTTAAAACCCCAAATCCCCAACCCGAATTCCGAATTTCCCCCCGCCCTCACCCCCGCTTATTCCAGTCGAACACTCCCTTCTTGTACGCGTACAGGTGGCCAACCTCAACGAGGAGCACAAAAGCCAGCATCAGTCCGAAAACCTGCCAGCCCAAGCCGCTTTGCTGAAAACCGAGTAGGCTGACCGCCCACGGGTACATAAAGATCACCTCGATGTCGAAGAGGATGAAGATCATGGCCACCAGGTAGAACTTCACTGAAAACCGCGCCGAACCTCCGCCGATCGGGTCTTTCCCGCACTCGTACGCCAGATCCTTGCCCCGGTTGCGAAGACCCACCTTGCCGATCAGGAGGGCCACCAGAATGCCTCCCAGGGCGATGGCCAGCGCCATTCCAATGGAAAACAGCACGGGAATAAATTCACGCAACATCCTCTCTTCCTATCCGACCTCGGGGTCACCGGCAAGCCGCCGACAGAATTGGTCTAGACCCACCCCTTCGGCATTCTAAACCCGAATTCATGCCGCTGGCCCTTCCCCTCCTCGCCTCCTTTCTTTACTCCCTCGGTTCCTGGGGAATGAAGCTCGGTCTGCGCCGCGGCGCCCACCCCCGCCTCGTTAACGCCATCTCCAACCTGGCTATGGCGGGCTGGTCCGCCCCATTGGTGCTGTTTTTTCCGGGGACGCCCCATGCAGAGGGTTTTCTGGGCGCATTTCTGGCCGGGAGCGCCCTGTTTGTGGGCCGGGCCTGCGCCATCCGGGCCCTCGCCAAGGGCGACCTCTCCCTGGCGACTCCTGTCCTCGGCATGAAAACCATTTTTGTCGCGCTCCTCAGCGTGGTCCTGCTGGGAGAACCGATCCACCCAGGGTTGATGGCGGGAGCGGTCCTTTCCTCGCTTGCGGTGGCGTTGCTTTCCCTTTCCCCGGGAATTCTCCACGGAAAAAAGGAGGCCGCGGCATTGGATCGTGCCGCCGCCGGTTGGGCCCTCCTCGCGGCCTTCTTTTTCGGGTTGACCGACATCACCGTCCAAAATTTCGCCAAAATGCTCGGAGTCGGCTGGTTCCAGCCTCTGATGTTCGCCACCCTCGTGTTGCTCACCCCGCTCCTTTTCGCTCCGGAATTCGTTGGAAAAAGAAGACAGGCCCATCTTTTGCCCCCCCCGGCCCGCGCCGGAGCCCTAGGCGGTTCGGTCGTGATTGGCTTCCAGACCTCCCTGCTGGTGTTTGTCATCGGCTTCTTCGGCCACGCCACCGCCACCAATGTGGTTTATGCCACCCGCGGGCTCTGGGCCATTTTACTGGAGGGAGCCTTGGGCGGGGGCTCCGCCTATCACGATCGAAGGGTTTTGGCGGTGCGCCTCACCGGCGCAGCCTTGCTCTTGGCTTCGGTGGCCCTGGCGGTGGGGTCGCTGTAACCCAAAAACTTAGGCCTTCCCCAACTGCAACATCACCAGGCCCGCCGCCGTCAGGGCCAGTCCCCCGATCTGCATGGCCGTGATCGGGGCATGAAAGAAGAACCACCCAGCCAACTGCACGAGAACGAAACCGGCCCCCAAGGTAAAGGCGTACACCAGGTGCGGGCTCTGTTCCCGCAGGGCGTAGGTGATCAGGACCGGACATCCGAAGCCGACCACATTCCCCGCCAAAAACCATAGCCACCACTGGGCCCCCTCCTTTTCCGAGGCCACCTTAAAAAGCAGGTTCGACCCGGCCATGGAAAGGGCATAGCCGAAAACCAAAAGGGCGAACTTCAAACCAGCTTGGCCCTAGACCAGGGAACTTCCGCAACAACCACCGTCCCGGTGCCCGGGGTGGGCGTGCATGGCATAGGCCGCCCCGCCCATCTTCTCGCACCAGACCGCGAAAGCCTTTCTCTCGTCCACCGTCATGGGCGTCTTGGTGGCGGCCAAGGCGGCCTCCCCGACGTAATTAAACTGGTCGATCCCGATCAGGTGAGTGCAGACCTCCGGATAGCTCAGGGCATACCGGACGACTTTCTCCGCGGTCATCAGGCCTTTCTCGTGGGCCCGCTTGCTTCCGCCGAAACCCTTCATGCCGATCACGGCGATGTCCCGCTTGCCAAGCATCGGGATGATCTCGGTCTCAAATTTCCGCGAGTCGAGGGTTCCGAGGGCCGAAACCGGCTGCAGGGAGGCATCAAAAGGATACCCGCCTTCCAGGATCTTTTTGTGTACCGCGACATCGGTGTGCCCCGTGAACCCGAGGTAGCGCACCTTGCCCTGTTTCTTGGCCAAATCAAAAGCCTCCACCGCTCCACCGGGCCCGTAAAACTTGTCGATCTCCTCGGGCTTTTCAATCATGTGGAGCATCCAGAGATCAAGGCGGTCGGTCTTCAGACGGCGCAACGAATCCTCCAACATCTTCATGGCCCCTTCTTTGCCGCCTTCCGGCAGGGGCTTGTGGTGGGGGCAAACCTTCGTCATGAGGAAAGTCTTGTCGCGGATGCCGGCCAAAGCTTGGCCCATCCACTCTTCCGCCCGGCCATCGTGGTAACACCAGGCATTGTCGAAGAAAGTAATGCCACGATCGACGGCCTCATGGGCGATCCGGGTGGCTTCCTTCACATCCTTGGCCAGACCAAGGGTATGACCGCCCATTCCGATCACGCTGACTTGCTCCGCATGCCGGCCAAATTTACGGGTGGGAACCTTGTCCGTGGAGGCCGCCAAGCCCCGGGCGGCCCCGAGGGCGGGGATCAGGCCAAGAAACCGGCGCCGCGTGAACATGGCTTTGATAGTGCTCCCACCCTTTCCCGACGCAAGTCCGGGAACATCTTTCCCACCGATCGGAGGATGTGAGGAACTGGAAATTAAGGATTTTCAAAAAACCGGGGATCCCCAAGATAAGTGGAAGGCCTCCGGGCCCAACCAACCAAAGGAGAACTCTCATATGGCATTCAGCACCGTCAGCAAGAAGAACGGCAAAACCTACCACCTGCATAGCCGTCAACAGACCCTCCGGGGCGGCCAAACCGTCACCCTTTATTATTTCGCCTCTGAACCCGGCGCCGGCGCCATGGACAAACTGCCCGATGGCTACGAGGTCACTGAAAACGACCGCACGGGTCTCCCTCTGCTCAAGAAGAAGAAATAAGCCTCCCCGGGTTCCACCCGATGAGCACCGCCACCGCGGTCGATCCAGAGCTGCTTGCCATGCTCCGTTGCCCGGAGTCCCTCCAGCTTGTCCGGTTGGCGGATGAGGGCACCGTCCAGAAGCTCCTGCAACAAGCCCGCCAAGGGGCCCTGCAAAATCTCCGGGGAGAGAAGGTGGCGGGCGATTTTGAGGCCTTGTTGTTGCGTGAGGATGGAAAGCGAGGCTACTTGGTCCGCGATGGCATCCCCGTGATGCTCATCGACGAGGCCGTGGCGTTGTAGGCTTTTGGTCCTTTAGCCGTTAGTGATGGAGAGAGTCGATCGATTGACAGCCTCCTCCATCGCTAAGCAGTAAGCCTCTAAACAGCTGCGTAGCTTCGGTACCACTCCACAAACTTCTTCACGCCCTCCTCCAGCGGGGTGTTAGGCCGAAACCCCACCGCCTTCTCCAGATCCGTCACATCGGCCGCCGTCGCCACCACGTCCCCGGGCGGCACCGGCTTGGAAACAATCTTCGCCTTCCTTCCCGTCGCCGCCTCGATCGCCTGCACCAACTGGATCACCTCAACCGGACGGTTGTTGCCGATGTTGTAGATCCGGTACGGGGCGGGACTGGTGGCCGGATCCGGTTTCGTCCCGTCCCACTGAGGATTTCCCCGGGGCGGTTTTTCCGTCAGGCGCACCACCCCTTCGACAATGTCATCCACATAGGTGAAGTCCCGTTTCAGTTTCCCCTCTCCGAAAAGCTCGATCTCCTTTCCGGTCAGGATGGCCTGGGTGAATTTGTAGTAGGCCATGTCCGGCCGGCCCCAAGGGCCGTACACCGTGAAGAATCGCAGCCCCGTGCACGGCAGTCCGTACAGGTGCGCGTAGCAGTGGGCCATCAGCTCGTTGGCCTTTTTGGTGGCGGCATAAAGGGAAACAGGGTGATCCACGTTGTCCCGCTCGGAAAAGGGCATTTTCTGGTTCAGCCCATAGACGGAGCTGGAGCTGGCAAAAATCAGGTGGGAGGTCTTTTGCGCCCGACAGGCCTCCAGGACATCCATCATGCCCTCGAGATTGCTGCGGGAGTAGGCGTGCGGATGGGTCAGGCTGTAGCGCACCCCCGCCTGGGCCGCCAGATGCACCACCACTTCGGGTTGGACTTCCCGCCAAAGTTTTTCCACCCCGGTCCGGTCCCCCAGATCCGCCCGCACAAACCGGAACGCTTTGTTCTTTTTCAACAAATCCAGCCGCGCCTCTTTCAGCTTGGGATCGTAGTAGTCGTTCAGGTTGTCCAGGCCGACCACCGCATCCCCTTTCTGCAAAAGTTTTTCGCACAGGTGGTAGCCGACAAAGCCCGCGGCCCCCGTCACCAGAATCTGCCGGCTCATGCCGCCTCCATCCGGAACCACTCCATGCGGTCCCCGTCGAATTCAAACCAGCCCCGGAACCTCTCCCCCGCCAGCAGACGCGGCATCCAATGCTCGTCGTCCGACCACATCCTTCCGTAGGGCATGTCCTCCACCGGATGCCAGAAAGGCTTGGCTTCGGCCGTCTCGATGAGCTCCCCGTGGAATTCCCCGGCCCGGTAGACCGAGCAATGCAGCGAGTAGCCGTCGCGGAACTGGAAGTGAAGTTCCCCCGCCCAGCCGATGCCGACGGGAGTGATGCCGATCTCCTCCTGCGTTTCCCGGATGGCCGCCTGCTCCGCGCTTTCCCCGGGCTCGATCCGGCCTCCGGGGCCGTTCACCTTGCCCGCCCCGAGTCCCCGTTTTTTTTCAATCAGCAGGATGCGCCCGGCCTGCAGGACAAAACAGAGCGTGCCCCTTTCCTTGGGAGTCCAGGTTTTCCAGTCCGTCCGACCGGCACAGGAATCCTTCGTCACCACCATTCCCGCAAGGTACCGCGGTCAGCGGCTTTGCCGATCTTTTTGCAGGAGCCGGGCCCGCGCGTCCTCGAGCTGTTTTTTTTCCGCCGCCGTCAGGGAGTGGATGCCCTCCCGGGAGATCTTGTCGAGGATGGCATCCACCTTTTCCAGCACCGGGGCCACCGTGGTTTTTTTGGCCGTCACCTTGGCCTTGGCGGACTTTTTCCGTCCCTTGCCGATGGCGATCGTCGGCCACGGCATCCCGCCCCGCCGGACCCAGGCCACGGCAAAGAGGGAAGAGAGCCAGAGCTGCAGCAGGCCCGGCCAGTCACGCCCGGCAAAAGCCGCCAAACTGTAGATCGCCAGCAGGATCCAGCCCACCCACTTGGCGGTCAAACCGGCGAAAAAAAACTGGGCACCCGGGTGGAGGGCGCAGAAGGAAAGAAATACCGCAAAACTGATCGTTCCGGATCCCGCCAGCACCGAGGAGCCCAGCAGCGGACCGGTGCCGGCCAGCACCAGGGCCGGAACCACGGCCAACGCCCCGTAAAGCAGGCCGTAGGACCGCCGGCCGATGGCCGATTCCACTTCCCGCCCAAACCAGAAGAACATCAGCATCTCCAGACCGAACCACAGACCCTCCTGCCGGATGTCGTGCACGAAGGGATAGGTCAGAAGCGTCCAAATCTGCCCAGCCCGGAGATCCCCGGCTGCAAAGGCCGCCTGGTTCACCCAGTCTCCCAATCCCGAGGCCGCCAAGATCGCCGCCAACGCCATGGCCAACGTGTGGACCCCGATAAGCAGAAGGGTCAAATCCACCCGGAGGCTTCCCAGGGTGAAGAGAGGACCTTCCGAACCCGGCCATCCGCCGGAGGAAAACGATTGGGACATCGGGAAAGTATCCCGTACTCCCGCCCGCCGGGCAAGCCGACGGCCGGCTTAAATCTGGTATTCCGAACCCCGGCCCTTCCCCGCCATCCGCGCCTGCACCTTTTCCACCAGGTCGCGCAGGCTTTCCCTCTCCAGGACCGACTGCCTCGCCGCCTCCGCCTCACGACACAACCGGCTCCACTCCTCGCTTAGCGGCCCGGCTCCGGCCCCGTTTCCTTCCCCCCCCTCCATCCAGGCAACGACCTCCCGCAAAGTGATCCTTTCCGGCGGCCGGGCCAGATCATACCCCCCGCCCGCGCCTCGTTGGCTTACCACAAATCCACCCTTTTTCAGGGTACGCAGGACCTGCTCCATGAACTTGGCCGGAGTGCCCGAAGCCTTCGCCAAAGAGGC
>Ga0214917_10005298_pt1 | contig 13843 bp, 10 predicted proteins | sample LL_1208_BB_MetaG_FD_177983 | JGI IMG/M metagenome (GOLD analysis project Ga0214917, IMG submission 177983) | Freshwater microbial communities from Lake Lanier, Atlanta, Georgia, United States - LL_1208_BB | ecosystem: Environmental > Aquatic > Freshwater > Lake | place: USA: Georgia | collected... | reverse complement strand
AAATTTGATTCCGTCACCCTGCATAGTGCGGTCGTCGAGTTGGTCGCCCTGAAAGGCGCCAAGATCCAGTACATCACCGTTCAGAACTGGAGCCCCAACGTCTTCAATCTGGTTACAAAACGGGGGTTGGCTCATGAGGAGGCCGAGATCAAGTGGATCGACTGCAATATTGGCTCCCGGTTGACGATGAAGTATCCGGGCGTGATTTTGAAGGGCCGGAAGGCTCGGGGGGAGGTTCTCTCGATCGCTTTGGCCAACAACGGCCAACACCAGGACACCGGCGCCAAGATGATTCATGCGGCGGATGAGACGACATCCAACATCATCTCCAAGTCGATCTCGATCGGATCCGGTCGAGCCACCTACCGGGGATTGGTTCACATCCCGCGGCATTTGAAGGGGTGTAAAAACAACACGGAATGCGATGCGCTGTTAATCAACACGGAATCGAGAACGGATACCTACCCTGCGATCGTGACCCGTGGCGAAGGGAATTCGGTCCAGCATGAGGCCAGTGTTTCCAAAGTGAGTGCCGAGCAGATCTTCTACATGCAACAGAGGGGGTTGTCGGAAGGCCAAGCGATGAGCCTGAGCGTGAACGGGTTCGTCAACGAACTCGTCCGGCAATTCCCGATGGAGTATAGTGTGGAGCTTAAACGACTCATCGACCTCGAGATGGAGGGGTCGGTGGGATAAGGAACCCAACATCCATTCAACAGGAGAACACCGAACATGGCCGACATTGCTAACCGCTACCCCGAAAACATCGCGGGAGCCTACTACGTGGACAACCAGTGCATTGATTGCGATTTATGCCGGGAAACGGCACCAGCCAGTTTCAAGCGGAATGATGACGGGGGGTACTCGTTCGTCTACAAACAACCCGAAACACCCGAGGAACAAAAACTCGCAAAAGAAGCGATGGAAGGTTGCCCCGTCGAGGCGATTGGCAGCAACGGCGCCTGAGGCGCTGACTCATTCATGGCGAAAAACGGCGCAATGCCAGATGGCCGGAATGGGGGAACCCAGCCGGCTTGGTGGGAGGCGCGCAAAGCGGAGGCATGGAAGAAATTTCAGGCTATGCCGATGCCGCGTCGGCAGGATGAGGATTGGCGTTTCGCCACCATTGACGCGATTCAGTTGGGGAATTTTCAACCGGGTGGGAAAGGAAAAACCACCGGGGCGAAGCTTTTGGCCCAAAGTGCGGCCTCCTTTCCTGCTTCGGCCAAGGCGATTTTTTGCAACGACCGCCTTCTTCATCTCGAGGGTGGGGAGGAGTTGCTAAAAAAAGGGGTGATCTTTGAGTCCCTTGGCGGGGCGCTACAAAAACATCCTGCCTTGCTGGAGAAGTATTTCATGGCGCATCCGGTCGATCTCGGCGCACAGAAGTTTGCGGCCCTGCATGCGGCCCATGCCTCCGCCGGAGTGTTGATTCATGTGCCGAAAAACGTGGAGATCGAACTGCCACTCGTTGCATTTCATTGGCTTGATGGATCCGAAAGTGCGGTTTTTCCCCATACCCTGATTGTGGCGGAGAGTCACGCCAAGGTGACCATGGTGGATTTTTTCGGATCCACGGATAACAACAGCACGGGATTGGCCTGCGGAGTGAACGATCTGCTGGTTGGACCCGGTGCGAAAGTGGATTACATCTGTTTTCAGCGTTGGGGATCCAAAATGACGAGTTTCCAGCTGAATTCCACACGAGTGGAAAAAGACGGGGAGGCCCGGAGCCTTTTTGTGAATCTTGGAGCCGCCTATGCCCGGCAGGAAAGCCGGAGTACTTTGGCGGGGGGCGGGGCACGCAGCGAGATGCTGGGACTTTCTGTCGGAAACGACCGGCAGGAGTTCGATCAGCGGACCCTTCAATGTCACGACGTGCCCAACACGTGGAGTGATCTTCTCTACAAGAACGCACTGGATGACCGTTCCAAATCAATTTTCAAAGGGTTGATCCGTGTCGCGCCCGGGGCAGTCAAGACGGATGCTTACCAGAATAACCGGAATCTATTGCTCAATCCGGAAGCGGAAGCTGACTCGATGCCGGGATTGGAGATTTTAAACGATGATGTGCGTTGCACCCACGGAGCGACAACCGGGCAGATTGATCGCGACCAGCTTTTTTATCTGATGGCACGGGGAATCGATCCGCGTACGGGAGCTCAACTTCTGGCCCACGGGTTTTTCGAGGAGGTGATTGAGCGTTTGCCGGACAAAAAGATCGGGGAAGCGGTGCGGACAGCGGTGGCAGAGAAGTTTGCCTCGATGCGTTATGGCGGATTGAAGGCAGAAAAACCGACTTCACCCTCAGGTCGAAAAAACGGACCGAAGGAGGAGGAAGTTTTGGATGTGAGGGCGCTACAAGGGTTGGCCAATTAATCCCTCATGAAGCCAGGGGAGCAGACAAAACTTTTGCGGGAAGTACCGGCCACTGCCATTCCGGCGGGCTCTCCTTTGATTCTTCCGAAAGATACGGAAGTGACCCTGACCCAGTCCCTGGGAGGGAGTCATACCGTCGCGGGAGTTTTTGGTTTGGCCCGGATCGAAGAAAAAGATCAGGATGCTTTGGGGTTAGCGAAGGTCGCTGCGCCCCTATCCGATATCGAATCGAATGAACCGGCGGATGAGAAGAAGGTTTGGGACAAACTGAAGGAAGTTTATGATCCGGAAATTCCGGTCAATGTGGTGGATCTGGGTCTGGTTTACAGCATGGAGTTGAAGCCCTTGTCGGCAGGGGGATCGAAAGCGGAGGTGAAGATGACGCTGACTGCGCCGGGGTGCGGAATGGGACCAACGATTCAGGCAGACGCGAGGAATAAGATTTTAACGGTACCAGGGGTGAAGGAGGCCGAGGTGGAATTGGTTTGGGAGCCCGCCTGGACGCAGTCGATGATCAGTGAGGCGGGAAAAATGAAACTGGGCTGGGTTTGAGATTTTGGATGCCTGACGGTTTTTATTTGGGCTGATTCGTGCTGGGAAGGGATGTTGGGCGAGGAGGGGTGGGAACCTGGGGTTGAGTTAGAGCGTTGGTGCTTCCGGAAGCTGATTCCGATGGGGGTATGTGTGAGCCAGCGGCCCGGGCGGCGGCGGCTTGGTCCGCAGCGGAAACTTCCGGATGAACATTCGCGGGGGGCTGAGCGGCGGCCTTGGCGACGGCTGCGGCAATCTGGGCGGCTTCGACCTCTTCCTTGTAAGCCGCGAGGGAAGGAGGCAGGTCATCCACGCCTTCCCCTGAGGCAAAAGCAAGGGCCCGGTCTCCCAAGCCCACGGCTTTCGCCGCTTCGGGGAACTCCTTCATGATTTTCTCGTAGGTTGCGAGGGCCTGTTTTGATTTGTCGTCCCTGCGATAAATCTCCGCCAGCTTCATGAGAAGGCGAAGACGATCCACGGTATCCTTGCCCTCCAGATGATCCAGAGTCTCTTCATACAGACGAGTGGCGTCTTTTTTTTCGTTCAGATCGCGGTAGATGTCGGCACTGCCTTCCAGGATGACGTTGTTCTTTGGAAAATCCTCCAAGAGTTGGTTCACGGACCCACGGGTTTCCGTGATGGATCCCGCATTGGCGAGAAGCCGGGCCTTCCGAAGGCGAAGCCACGGAAGATCGGGAGATTTGGAGGTTTGGGCAGCATCGAGATTCTCATAAAAATTCCTCGGGAAGGGGCGATAGAGGGGATCTCCGACAAAGGTGGTGGTCCAAGAGAGCGTGATCTGGGATTGATAGGCGGCTTCAGCAAAGGAAAGGCCAGAGAGAAGTCCGCTGACAAAAAGGCTGATATCCGGAGTAAAACGGAGGTAGGGCTCGTAGACCGAGCCCATGGTGGCTGTCACCCCCCGGGAGAGAAGGGGGCCGACCCAGTTTTTTGTTGTCGAACGAACTGTGTCTGCACTGAAGGAATGAATGTGATAGGCGATTGCGCCCTTGCGGAAATGAGTGGTGGGCAAAGTGAAGGGGCCTTCCATATCCCCGGTATACCACCCGGCATAAAAGGCGATTTGGTCCCAGGGGATGAACTTGGAAGCCACTTCGGGGCGACGATCGATTTCGATATCAAATCCACGGGCCTGAAAAAGAACTGCGGCCTGTTCGATCCAGTCGTCTCCCATCCGGTAGGGGTCATCTTTTTTCTCGATGGAACGGACGTCGAAGAAGGCCCTGCCGGTGAGTTCGGTTTTTTCCGTCTCGACGGCATCCCGGATCATTCGGCGGACGATATCGGGAGTCGGTCCATCTAGGCGGGTGACCAGAATGAGGTAGTTGGCAAAAAACTGTCCGAAAGGCCGGATACGTTTGTCGGCGAAGTAAGGATTTGAAATCATTCCGTAAAGGGGGAGACCCTGGATGGGGAGGAGGGCCAGTTCGGAGTCCACGGATGCGTAATTCGGACGGAGCTGGGCCATCAGGGCCTCTGGGGCAATCACGGATGGATCCTCGGAAATCTTGAGCGGGATTCCGCGCATCAAAACCATGATCCAGATCGGGTTGTCTTGGGCCTGTTGAACCGGAACATTGCCAGAAAGACCCAAAACCGGATTGGGAAGAAAATTCTCCGTTCGTTTCAGCCAACCCCGGGAAGTGAAAATGTCTTCCAAGGGCTTGCGGATTTTGGTGTCGAAATCCGTCCGTGAGATCTCCTCGGTCACCGGGCATTCAAGGCCGATCATCCGGTCTGACGGAATCGAGCGGGCCTTTGCGTAGGTTTCCGCCAGAGGCTGGGAATCCGGATCTAACCGGTTAAAGACAATGACGGTATGGGCGGTGAGATCGGAACTCACGGGGTCGGCGGGGAACCCGGATTCGGAGGCAGATGTCCGGAGAGAGGGCATCATCAAGGTGCCCAGGAGAAAAAGAAAAATGATGTTTTGCGACATCAGGGAGAACACTAGCGGGGAAATCTCGGGCGGAGAAGGTTACAACTCCAGTTGCAACCCATCGTACGCGAGCCGGACCTTGGGGGGGAGGGTGGCGTCCCGTTCGGCATGCAGGGTCAGGTGGGTCAGATGAGTCAGCCAGGTCTGGCGTGCCCCCACGTCCCGGGAGATTTCAATCGCTTCTCCAATCGTGAGATGGGTGGGGTGAGGGTCATCGCGGAGGCCATCGATGATGAGAATGGGGATATCACGTATCAGATCACGAATCGCCGGAGGGACGGCGGCGCAATCCGGAAGGTAAACAGCACGGGGACGCCCCTCCGAATCGATGCGGAATCCTGTGGTGGTGATCGTTCCATGGGGAACGGGAAGCGGAGTGAAGGTGATGTTTCCCAATCGGAACGAGCCGGTGATCTGATGGGGTTCGGGACAAACATAAGCGGAGTTTCGATGCTGGACGTCAAAGGCGTAATCAAAGGCCTTGTGAAGGCGGGAAAGGGTATAAGGGTCGGCATAAAGGGGAATCCGATTGCCGTTCCTGATCGAATAGGTTCGCAGGTCATCAAAACCGGCGATGTGATCGGCATGGCTGTGGGTGTACAGGACCGCATCCAACCGGGGAATTCCTGCCCGAAGAGCTTGGGAGCGGAAATCGGGGGAGGTATCGATTACGACGCTGAGGTCTTTGTCCTCCAGCCAGACAGAGGATCGAAAACGTCGATCCCGCGGATCGGGGGAACTGCACACCCGACAATGACAGGCAAGCATGGGAACGCCCTGAGAGGTACCGGTCCCGAGAAAGGTAAGACGCATGAGAAAGATTGGCGCTTTAACGAAAAGGGGTCGAGCGGGATCCCCCCTCATCCTTGGGATGGCATGAAAGCGGTGAGGTGGCACAATCTGGGGGTCATGTTAAGGAGGCTACGGATCAAAAATCTGGCGGTGATTGAGGAACTCGAATGGGATTTGGGGCAGGGGTTTAATGTGCTTACAGGGGAGACCGGAGCGGGGAAATCGATTCTCGTGGATGCTTTTCTGCTTTTGCTTGGGGAAAGGGCGGACCGAGGTTTGATCAGAACCGGAGCGGAGGGCTGTTGGGTCGAAGGGGAATTGGGCGGTGCTGGAAAATTCAAGGACTGGCTGGAGGAAAAAGGGGTCGAGGCGGATCCCGAAGGTGTACTAGTCATTAAAAGGCAAATTGGTGCAAGTGGTGCCGGACGGCAGTTTCTGAATGGTTCCTCCGTGACCTTGGCTGTTTTGAAGGAGTTGGGGGACCGGTTGGTAGATTTGCATGGACCGCATGACCATCAGACATTGCTGTCTCCCACCACCCAGAGGGGAGCTTTGGATGGGTATGGTGGGTTGGACGAAACGGTGGAGGAAGTCCGCCAGGCGTGGCGGGAAAAAAAGTCGGCCGAGGAAAAAAGGGAGTCGTTTCATCGCAGTCTGGCAGGGGTGGATGGGGCGACCCGGGAACTGATTGACCATCAGGTCAAAGAATTGGAATCGGCACAATTACGATTGGGGGAGGACGAGGAACTGGAGCGGGATCATGCGGCGGCCGGTCATGGAAGGAGAATCATTGAATTGGCCGCCGAGGTCAGCGGCCAGTTGGAAGGCGGGGAGGAGAACGCCCTCCAAATTCTGGGCAAGGTCCAGAAAGCATTGGTGGAATGGGAGCGACTGGATGGAGCGGCCTCTTCCTTGAGGGAAAAGAATGAAGGCGCCGTGGAATTATTGCGGGAGATCGTTCGGGAAGGGGAGCAACGGGCGGGACAAGTTGGGTTGGATGGAGAGAGGCTTGCCGAGCTGGAAACCCGGCTCAATTTGATTCTTGGGCTGCGGAAGAAATATGGGGGCACAATCGAGGCCGCCCTAAGAAAGCTTGGGGAACTGAAGAAAAGGCAGGCCGAACTGGCAGATTCCGAAGGGACGGAAAGGGAACTGATGAAAGAGGTCGAGCGGGCGAATGAAAAACATCTGGAGCTATGTGCCCGTCTTGGGAAAGAGAGAAAGAAAATTGCGCCAAAATTTTCGGCTGAGGTCACGGAACAACTCCGGGGTTTGGGATTCAAACAAAGTCGGCTGGAGGTGAGCCTTGAAAAACCGAAAATTCCGGGGGCAGAAGGGGGGGAGACGCTGGAGCTGATGTTCGCCCCTAATCCCGGTGAACCCCCCCGCCCCCTCAGGGCAATTGCATCAAGCGGAGAATTGGCCCGTGTCATGCTTGGAATCAAGACCGTGTTGGCGGAAAGGGACGAGGTGCCTATCCTGATTTTTGACGAAGTGGATGCCAATGTGGGGGGAGAGACGGCGTTGGCGGTTGCATCCCGTTTGGCGAAATTGGGACGGACGCATCAAGTGTTGTGCTTGACCCATCTGCCGGCAGTTGCAGGGGTTGCCGATGCCCACTTTTGTGTGACCAAAACGGTCGAAAAAGGAAGAACCTTTGCAAGACTCGAAAAAGTGGATGGGGAAAGCCGGGAAAAAGAATTGAGTCGAATGTTGGGGGGAGAGGGGGAGGCGGCCCGGGCCATGGCCCGGGAATTCATGGGAAAGAAGGGGAAATCCAGGACTTAGAGAGGCGCAATGGAAGGCCGGAATCCCACCGGCAGATTTTTTCCCTGGATGAGAATGCGGTGGGATTTTCCAAAAAAAGCGGGGTGGGTCAGATGGTTGAAATTCCGAACCCATTTTTCCGGCATGGGTTGGTGATCGTGAAGCAAAGGGGTGGCAAGGCGAGTCAAGGCGCCGGAAAAATCCGAAAGGCCGAGGGTTGTGAGACCCGATTTTTCGCCCTCTTCGATCAGTTCGGTGAAGTTCACATGAGCCGTCAAATCCTGCCGTCCGGGGTTGATCAGGGGATCAGGGGATGGGGTATGCCGGGAAATCGACATCAAGGTGCCTGAGGAGCGGGAAGAATGGTAAAGTTCTGGGGCCAACATTCCGTAGTCGAGGGTAAGAATCATCCCTTGTTGAATTTGTTGGGAAAGGGTTCGAATCCAGGTTGCGGCATTCGGGCGGATCTCCGCCATGAATCCTTCGGATCGGGGAATCTTCCAGATATCCATCCGGGAAAGGAGGTCCTTCTCGGCAGGCCGATCCATCCATTCCAACCGACCCTCCTTTTCCGTGACGAACCGTTCCATCCATTGTCCCGAAGAGAAACGAGCCAACCGAACTGGAAAACTGTCGATCAGTTCGGAGGAGTAGAAAAAAACAGGGGTAGAGTGGGGTTTAAAAGACGAAAGATCCGAGTGCCAGTGAATGGAGATATTGTTCTGGATCTTTGCGAGACGGGATTTCTGTTGTTGGGCCAGGGTTGGGCAAGGTTCGATGATATGGAGTTGAACAACGGAAGATAGGTTGGGATGGGACTGGCAGATCGAATCCAATAGGTCGTGGGCCAAGAATCCACGGTCAGCACCCTGTTCACAGAGGAACAAAGAGGATGGACGTCTCAATGTGGCAAAAAGCTCGTCCAGCTGGAGAGCAAGCAACTGGCCGAGGACAGGGCCGGTGCTAACGGGGGTTAGGAAATCGCCCTTGATTCCCGTGCGGGTTTGACCGGAGGAATAAAAGCCCAGATTGGAGTGGTAGAGCGCCTTCTCCATAAAATGATCAAAACGGATTGGACCATGTTCCTGAATCTCCCCTTGGAGGATGCTCAAAAGGGAATCGACCATGTGGGAAATCCTATCCGAAGCATCAAGCGGGGGCGAGATTGACGAGCACTCTTTGAGATTTAAAATAAACGAAGATGACGAAAAACCTCAAATATGTGCTTCTGTTGGCTTTGGTTCTTGCTTCAAAAGGCCGGGGGGAGACCCAAGGCATCGGGGCGGAGGCGAAAGCCCTGGATCTTCCGTCGGTTGAGGCTCCTGCAAAAATTCCGGGAATGGACAAGGCGGATCCAAAACCCGATCTTTCCGGGGTCATAGCGCCAGGTTCCAGCACCAGTTCGATTCCCCAGCCTAGGCCTCCTTTGAAAGATCCGGCGCTTTCAAAAAACAAGGATTCCGATTGGGCAGCGGAAGCGATGATGGCCAAACAGGATGCGTTGAAAAAGAAGCAGGCGGAGGATGCGGAAGCGGAAGAAAAAAAGGCCAAAGAGACCGAAGCGATGCGAGCGAAGGAAGAAAAAGACAAGAAGGCAAAGGACATGGAAAATCCAGAGAAGTCGACCGTCACAAAGAATTCCCTTCCTGGGTGGAAGGAACCGGAATCGGGAAAGCTTCCTTCCGTCACGGGGATGGATGGAGTCAAGCCACGGGCTGTTGATTCAGGGGATGGCCGGGTGCAGCAGGGGTTTGACTCGTTTACCGGTCCCTCTTCCTCAAGCCCTTTGGGGAAGGATTATCAATCCGGAGCCAAGCCAATCATGCCGCCCAGTAGCACCTATGACTCACGCATGGCCGTTGGGGCCCCCAAACTTCCGGAGGTTCCGTCGGGAGGTTATCAAAGGATTTCACAAGATCCCTACTCCATGCCCCCGGGCAGTGAAGCGAAAAAACCGGTTCCAACACAGCCCAAAAAGAATCTACCCGTCAATAATCCCCCGCCAAAAAATCCTCTCGGGGCCGCCAATGCCGCCGGTTATAGCCCCTACGATAATCTTAAAAACGTTCCGGATCCGCGAAATACGAGGAGGTTTTGATCGAACCATGGGATGTTTTGCCCGATGGCGGGAAAGGGGATAGGGTTCCCGGATGCTTGCCCCGATCATCCTTTTTCCTTTTGAGCAGTACTTCTGGTTGTACGGCGGCTTCGTTCTTTTTGTTTTACTGATTCTTGCCCTTGATTTGGGGGTCTTTCATCGGCATGCCCACGAGGTCAGCCTGAGGGAGGCAGCCGGATGGAGTGTTGTTTGGGTGACGCTCGCAATCCTCTTTAATATTGGTTTCTATTTTTTTGCGCTTCACGCGCTGGGTACGGATCCCCGTTTGCAGGGATTGGCGGGGTTCGATCCCGGCCACGCGGCCCGGCAGTCCGCATTGGAATTCTTCACAGGCTTCGTTGTCGAAAAATCCCTGGCGGTCGACAACATCTTCATCTTTGTGGTGGTTTTTCAGTTCTTTTCCATTCCGGCGAAGTACCAGCATCGGATCCTTTTTTATGGGATTCTTGGGGCCCTCGTTTTTCGCATCCTCTTCATTGCGCTCGGCTCGATTCTTCTGAAGATTGGTTGGGTTTCAGTTTTCTTTGGGGGGTTGCTGATTTTGACCGGGCTGAAGATTCTCTTGTCCCCGGACAAGCCGATTGATCCTTCCCAAAATCCCCTTGTGAGGCTTTTGCAGCGTATTCTGCCGGTTACACCCCATCTGGAGGGGGGGCAATTTCTCGTCCGGACGGGCAATCGCTGGCAAGTCACCCCCCTGATGGTAGCACTCATTTTTATCGAGCTTTGTGACATTGTTTTTGCTGTGGATTCCGTCCCGGCGATCTTTGCCTTAACCCGGGAGCCGCTGATTGTCTTCACTTCGAATGTGTTTGCGATTTTGGGACTACGCTCCCTTTATTTTCTCCTGGCTGGAGTCATCGACCAGTTTCACTACCTGAAGTACGGGCTTGGGTTGGTGTTGATGTTTGTCGGCCTGAAACTGTCGTGGCTCAATGAGGCTTTCGGTGGAAAGTTTCCCATCACGTGGTCCTTGGGGATTATTATCGGGCTGGTAGGCGGTTCGATCGCCTGTTCTCTGCTTTGGCCGCATTCCGGCGCGAACCGCAAATAAAAAAACCCCCGGCAGGGTTGGCCCGCCGGGGGTTTCAAAAAACCATGTTTTAGTAGCGGTAGTGCTCGGGCTTGTAGGGCCCTTCGACCGGAACGCCGAGGTATTCGGACTGTTCCTTGGTCAACTGGGTCAGTTTCACCCCGATTTTCTCCAGGTGGAGGCGGGCCACCTCCTCATCGAGCTTCTTGGGCAGAACATAAACAGCGGGTTTGTAGATCGTCCGATTTTTCCAGAGATCGAGGGCTGCCAAGGTCTGGTTGGAGAAGCTGTTGCTCATGACGAAACTGGGGTGACCGGTGGCACAACCGAGATTGACCAGTCGTCCCTCGGCGAGAAGGAAGAGTTCCCGTCCGTCGGGGAATATATATTTATCGAGCTGCGGCTTGATATTGACCTTTTTGATCCCCGGGAAGTTGTTCAACTTGTCGACTTGGATTTCGTTATCGAAGTGTCCGATATTGGCGACAACAGCTTGGTCTTTCATTTTGGAAAGGTGCTGGATACCGATGACATCCTTGTTCCCGGTGGTGGTGATGTAAATGTCGGCCCGGCCGAGGGTGTCCTCGATGGTGGTGACCTCATATCCCTCCATGGCGGCCTGAAGGGCGTTGATTGGATCGATTTCTGTCACAATCACGCGGGCTCCTTGCCCGCGCAGCGACTGAGCGGAGCCTTTGCCGACATCGCCGTATCCGCAGACCACGGCGACTTTGCCGGAGATCATGACATCGAGCGCACGGTTCAACCCGTCCACAAGGGAGTGTCGGCAGCCGTAGAGATTGTCGAATTTGGACTTGGTGACCGAGTCGTTGACGTTGAAGGCAGGGACAAGAAGCTTGCTCAGTTCCTGTAGCTTGTAGAGGCGGTGGACGCCGGTGGTGGTCTCTTCGGCCACACCTTTCCATTCCTTGACCAATTCATGGAAAATGTAGGGGCTTTCGGCATGGATTTTTTTGAGGAGATCCTTGATCACCTTCTCCTCGTGGCTGGAACTGGCCGAGTCGACCCATTTATCCCCCTCTTCGAGTTCGTATCCCTTATGAAGAAAAAGGGTCACATCACCACCGTCATCGATGACCAGCTGAGGGCCCTTGCCTTCTTTGTTGAGGATGGCCTTCCACGTGCAGTCCCAATATTCCTCCAGAGTTTCACCTTTCCAGGCAAAGACAGGAATGCCGGCAGCGGCGATGGCCGCAGCGGCTTGATCCTGGGTCGAGAAGATGTTGCAGCTTGCCCACCGGACATCCGCACCGAGATCAACGAAGGTTTCGATCAGGACCGCGGTCTGGATGGTCATATGCAGTGAACCGGTGACGCGAACGCCGGCGAGAGGCTTGCTCTTGGAATACTTTTCGCGGATCGCCATCAGTCCGGGCATTTCTTTCTCGGCGATTTCGATCTCCTTGCGCCCCCAGTCGGCGAGGGACATGTCCTTGACCTTGTGGTCGGTGAAATTCTTTGTGGATTTGGTTTTCGGGGTAAGGGTAGCGGTGCTCATGGTGGGTTTCTCCTGGTTGGGTGAGTTATTTCAGACCGGCATGGTGGCGGAGTTCGCGGACACGGTCCGTGTGCTCCCACGGGGCATAGGCCGGATTGCCCCGATGGCCGAAGTGGCCGTAGTTGGTGGTTTTCGAGTAGATCGGGCGGCGCAGGCGGAGTTGCCGGATAATTTCCGCCGGGCGGAAATCAAAGGTTTTATGCACAGCTTTTTCAATGCGCCCAAAGTGAACTTTTTCCGTGCCAAAGGTGTCCAAGCAGACGGAGACGGGGTGAGGGTGGCCGATGGCGTAGGCGAATTGGATTTCCACCCGGTCGGCCAGTCCGGCGGCGACAATGTTTTTGGCGACGTAGCGTCCCATATAGGCGGCACTGCGGTCGACTTTTGTCGGATCTTTGCCACTGAAGGCGCCCCCGCCATGACGACCGGCGCCCCCGTAGGTGTCGACGATGATCTTTCGTCCGGTCAGGCCGCTGTCCCCCTCCGGACCGCCGATGACAAAGCGGCCGGTGGGATTGACGAGAAATTCGGTCCGGCGATCCAGCATAGTTTTTGGAAGAACCTTGCGGATGAGTTTTTCGATGATGAATTTTTCAATCTGGCGGTGGGAGGCGTCTTCCGAGTGCTGGGTGGAAACAACAACCGCCGTAATTCGGACAGGTTTCCCGTGGCGGTATTCAACGGACACCTGGGATTTGGCATCCGGGCGAAGCCAAGGGGCTTTGCCGGATTTGCGGATCCGGCTGAGTTCCCGGCCGAGCCGGTGGGAGAACATGATGGGAGCGGGCATGAGTTCAGGGGTTTCGCGGCAGGCAAAGCCAAACATGAGGCCTTGATCTCCAGCACCCTGTTCCGAGCTTTTTTTACCGGAAACGCGACGGGCATCCACGCCTTGGGCGATATCGGGACTTTGTCCGGTGAGGGCGTTCATGATGTGGACGCGGTCGGCATGAAAGACGTCGTCATCGTGGGTGTATCCGATTTCCCGGATGGTGGAGCGGACAATCTTGTCGTAATCGAGTTTGGCGCGGGTGGTGATCTCCCCAGCAATGACCACAAGGTTGGATTTGACCAGGGTCTCGCAGGCCACCCGGCTCATTGGATCCCTGGTCAGGCAGGCGTCCAGCACGGCATCGGAAATGGCGTCGCAAACCTTGTCCGGATGGCCTTCGCCCACGGACTCGGATGAAAAAATGAAGTTTCCTCTCATAGGATTCCAACATCGCAGGGACCCAAAAATAGGCAAGAATAAATATTGATATATCATGATAAGATGATGAATCTTTACGGTTATGAGTAGCCAAGTCCGACTTCTGGCCGCCTTGGCGGATCCGACCCGTCTTCGGATCCTGGCGGCTTTGCGGGAGCATGAGCTTTCCGTGGCCGAACTTCAGCAAGTCCTGGGGGTGGGGCAGTCGAGAATTTCAAATCACCTCTCTCAGTTGAAGTCGGTCGGGCTTTTGCGGGATCGAAGAGAGGGGCAGAAAGCCTACTACCGCAGAACAGACCCAGCGGGAGGAGTGGGACGCGAGGTCTGGCCTCTGGCCGAGGGGGCCGCGGCTGAACTGACAACGCAGGCTAGGGATGAGGAGTCTCTTCAGCGGGTTTTGGGGCAGCGGCAGGAGAAATCGAAAAGGTATTTTGATGCTGTCGCCGGACGGTTGGGTAAAAAATATTGCCCGGGGAGGTCTTGGGAGGCGGTGGGGCGGTTGCTTTTGGCGATGGCTCCCCGCCAGGTGTATG